>Ga0310122_10002881_pt1 | contig 10942 bp, 11 predicted proteins | sample CB6_Bottom_1051__FD_203503 | JGI IMG/M metagenome (GOLD analysis project Ga0310122, IMG submission 203503) | Marine microbial communities from Western Arctic Ocean, Canada - CB6_Bottom_1051 | ecosystem: Environmental > Aquatic > Marine > Oceanic | place: Canada: Western Arctic Ocean | collected...
TGGGACCCGAAGGTCCGCCCCCCATGGGGTTTCCGCCACCCCCCGAGCCACCTACGGTCGCGACCACCGACTCCGCTTCCGATATGCCCGGAAGTACCCGGATGTCCTCCTCGAGCCGCCGTGCGATCGCGTCCGTCGCCTCCGAGCTGCTCCCGACCGGCAACTCCATGTCCACCAGGATCTGGTTGGGCGGCATGTCCTCGGGGAAAAGTTCGACACCGGCGTTGAACCGGTAAAAGAGGCCACCCGTCCCGACCAGGCCCAGGAAGGAGGCGACGAGCAGCACTGCCCTGTGATCCAGAGCCCATTCGAGTCGCCGCTCGTACACAGCCAGAATTCGGGGCAGCCAAGCAGACTGGAAACGGGTCGCCATCCCTCGCAGGAGCACGGCATGCAGGCCGTACACCCCAGCGACCGTCCCGGCGAGAAGAACCACCATGAGGGGATTCCTTATCCCGATCCCGATCCCCACCAACACCGTCACGCCAATCATGGTCCAGCGAGCCGCAGGCCTCAGGGGAGGCGCTGGATCATCCTCGAGCCGGAGGAACATCGCGCACAGCGTGGGAATGATCACGAGCGCCACGAACAGGGAGCTGGAAAGCGTGATGATGAGCGTCGATGGCATGTACTGCATGAACTCGCCGATCTGGCCGGGCCAGAAGAGAAGCGGAGCGAAGGCGGCGAGCGTGGTCGTGGTGGCGACGATCACGGGCATGGCCACTTCACCCGTCGCCTTCTTTGCGGCTGTACGCCGGTCCCAGCCCTCCTCTACGTACCGGTAGATGTTCTCGACCACGACGATCGCGTTGTCAACGAGCATCCCCAGGCCGAGGATCAGCGAGAAGAGGACGACGATGTTCAGCGTGATCCCGAGGAGCTGCAGGATCGCGAAGGAAAGCAGCATGGACGTGGGAACCGAAATAGCCACGAACACAGCATTCCCGGCACCCAGGAAAAAGAGAAGCACTCCGACGATCAGGATGAGCCCCGAGATGATGTTGTTCTCGAGGCTGCTCACCATGGTGTCGATCATAACCGACTGGTCCGACGTGATCTTTACCACGGTGGTCGGCGGAAGTAGCGGTTCCATCTCCCGGATTGTGGCCTTCACCAGTTCGGAGGTCTCGATGATGTTTTCGCCGGAACGTTTCAGGACGTCCAATGTGACGACCGGAGCATCGTCGAGGCGCGCGTAGCTCGTGCGATCCTGGAATCCGAAGTCCACGTCGGCGATGTCCCGGACATAGATCGGGCGGTCGTCCTCGGTGGTGACCACGAGGTCCTGAATGATCATCGGGTCGTCGAACTCGCCAGCGACCCGCACGAGGTACTGCATCGGCCCTACGTCGATCGACCCCCCGGGGATGTTGACGTTCTCGTCACGAATCACGTCGATCACGTCCTGGATCTCGAGGCCGTAGAACTGTAACCGGTCGAGGTGGACGTCCACCCTGACCTCCCGCTCCAGCCCTCCCCGGACGTCCACCCTCAACACCGCCGGGATCTGCTCGATCCGGTCCTGCATCTCCTCGCCGAGTTCCTTGAGCCGCACCAGCCCGTACTGGCCCGCGAGGTTCACCTGCATGATGGGAATCTCGGAGAAATTGAACTCGATGATCGACGGGTCCTCGGCCTCGGACGGCAGATCGGCCCTCGCCAGATCGACCTTCTCCCGCACCCTCTGGAGAGCACCCTCGAGGTCCACCGTCGCCTCGAATTCGGCGATGATGCTCGAGTAGCCCTCGACCGACGTCGACGTCAGATCCTTGATGTCGGAGATGGTCGAGAGCTCATCCTCCAAGGGACGGGTGACCAGACTCTCGATGTCGGCCGGCGTCACACCCGGATAGATCGTGTTCACAGCGATCATCGGGATTTCCATCTCCGGGAAGGACTCTCTGGGGATCACCCGGTACGCGAACAGGCCCACCACCGTGATGAGGGTGAACAGGACGAGCACGCTGGTCTGGTGCTCGACCGCCAAGCTGGTCGGGCGGAACTCCTTGAAGCGCGCCAGAAATCCGGGATCGTGGCCGGACTCCGCAGGAACGAGACCACTGGATTCGGGCGCTCCGTCGGGGAAGTTCCCGCTCGAATCCGAGGTTCCGTCCGATGGCTCGATCATTTCCTCCTCACCTCGTCCCGACAACGTTGATCCGGTCACCGGCCGTCACCTGCTGCTGGCCGACCACGATGAGTCTCTCCCCAGCGCTCAGGCCGGCCTCGATGACGACCTCGTCCCGCTGGCTGGCGCCCAGCTCCACAGCCCGGGACACAATGACGGCATCGTTTCCGTGCCCCTCGGCCACGAAGACGACGTAACCGTCCTCGACCCTCACGAGCGCTTCCTGAGGGATGACGATGGCATCTGCGATCGTCTGCCGCACCAATCCCAGGTTGGCCACCATCTGCGGCTTGATCAGGCCATCCGGGTTCGGCATCTCGAGTTCGACCAGAAACGTGCGATTACGGGCGTTTACCGTTGCCCCGACGTAGCTGATGGTACCCTCGGTAGAAATATCCAGGACGTCGAAAACGGTAACGACCGACGCCCCGACGGTGACGTCCCTGGCGTAACGCTCAGGCACACCCGCCACGACCTTGACCGGGTCGAGCGAGACGATACGCGCCACATCCGTCCCGACACTCACCATGGCCCCGAGTTCCACCATACGGGTCTCCAGGAACCCGTCGATGGGAGCACGGATCACCGTGCGTGCGAGACGCGTCTGAAGCGTTGCCAGACGGGCCGACGACTGTTCAGCGGTATACCGGGCCTCGAGATAGGCCAGTTCCGAACCCACCTGGTCCTCTTCGTACAAGCGCTTGCGACGCGTCCACGTTTCGTTCGCCAGCGAGGCCTGCGCCGTGGCTTCTGCCACATGACTGCGAAGCACCGCATCATCGATCTCCAACAGCGGCTGGCCCACGGTGACCGTAGCGCCCTTCTCGATGACAACACGGCGGATGACGCCGGACTCCTGGGCCGAAAGCGTGACGTCTTGACCCGCCACGACCGTGCCGGTCAGACTGATGCGCTCCACGAAGTCGCGGGTCTCCACGGTCGAGATCTCGACGTTGATCACCCGTGAGGCCCCCTCGACGAGCACTCCGGCCTCGCTGGCCTCACCACCCGCCGCGACGTCTCCGCCGCAGGCTGGAGCGCCGACCAGGAGGATCAGCAAACCCGCCTTCACCCGAGTGTGAACCGTCATGATGTTCTTCTTTCCTCTATCACTCAAGGCGGCTGGCAAGCGGTCCCGAATCCACCATGGGCACCGAGCCCACCGCCAGATCGAGATTGGCCTGCGCCACCAAGAAGTCGTATGCAGCCTGCGCGTAGTTGAACTCACTTTGCCGAAGAGCAACCTCGGAGTCGGTGAGCTCCAACTGACTCCCCAGACCCTCTCGGTATTGGGCGCTCGCGATGTCGAAACCGCGGCGCGCTTGCTGGACCGCCAAGCGTTGGGCGTCGGCACGCGCCCTGGCCTCCAGCATCTGATCCCAAATCGTCTCCACTTCGCTGTCGGCCCGGGCCCGGGCGACCCGGCTCACGGCCTCGGCTCGCCGTAGGGATGCCCGCCTCTGATCGATGCGAGCATCCTTCGAGAAACCGCTGAAAAGGGGCCAGGTGATCCGAATCCCGGCCTGACTCGAATACGTTCGTTGGTTGGACTCCCCGAAGAACGCGGGGTTCCCGTTTTGCTGAGCCAAGATTCCATAGGACCCGAAGAGCACGATCTCGGGCAGGTACTGCACCCGCTCCAAGCTCAACTCCGACTGCCGGAGCTGCTCCGAAAAAAAGAGTTGCCGAAGATCCGATCGGCCCTCTCGGGCCGCACGTACGACGCCCTCCGTCAACGGCTCCGTGGCCCAGTTCGAGAATCCCAGGATTTCACGATTCTCGGGCGAGTTGGCGTACAGATCATCGAGATCCATTTCCGCGAGAGAGCCGGCGACGCGAACGCCGTCGAGATCGTCGAGCGCGAGCTCGACGCCGAGTGCGCGCCGAGCCTGCGCCACGGAGTTTCGAGCTCTGAACAGATTGGGTTCCAGGTTGCCCAATTCGACCTCAAGGCGGAGCACATCGTAATCGGCCGCGAAGCCGGCTTTGTTGAGCGCTCGGGTGTCGTGGAGGGACTTCCGCACCCGCTCAACGGAATTTCCCACCAATCGGGCCTGCTCCTGGGCCAGGAGGAGACCGTAATAGAGCACCCGCACCTGTGTGACGATCCCTTGTGTGCGGCCCCGCAAGGTTTCCTGCTCGAAGTTCTCAAAGCGGCCGGCTGCGCCGAGCGCGACGAACACCGACGGCTTGAACAGGGCCTGCTCGACGGTGACGCTGGTGCTCCAGATGTTGTCCGCGCCGAAGCGAACCGGAATCAGCTCATCCGGATCGGCCGTGGGATCGAAGATAAACGCTGGAAGGAAGTTCTCCGCCACCTTCAGGTTTCGTGCGTAGGAGGCGTTGAAGTCGATCTTCGGAAAAAGGTCGCTTCGGGCTTCCGACGCTTGCTCTTGAGCCACTTCCAGACCGAAGCGGGCACCGCGGAGGTCCTCGTTTTGGTCCAGGGCCATCCGTACGGCCCCCTGGAGCGTAAAAATCTCCTGCGCCGCGACACCCCCACCTCCCGCCAGACCCGCCATCATCAACACTATCCAGCCATATATGCGCATTGTCATCGCCTCGTGTCCCGTCGTTCCTCTTTCCGTCAAGTTCCGACCTCGGCCTTCGTTTGTTCCGCCTCGGCTTCCGCTACTCGAGCCCGCCGTCTCGCTTCGAGAGAGGTGCGTACGGTCTCTCCCATGGCCTCGGCGAACTCGGGCTCCGCCAGACCCTCCATGAGGCGCCAGCTCGACTCCAGAAAGAGATCGCGAAACTCCGCTTCCTCGATCCGGAACAGACCGCGGTGATAGATCGACACCAATCCATGTGCATGGGCCCAAATCGTCCGCGCCACCGTCTCGGGCGGGCCCGCCTTCAGCATTCCGCACTCCATCCCCTCCCGGACCCGGTCCACCATGAACTGGCCGACTGCGCAAGCATGATCCGTCGCCTCATGCGGAAGCGTTTCGTGCCCCATGATCTCGTGGGCCGCGTGCAACAACGCGTAGTACTGCGGATGCTCGAGGGCGAAGGCCAGGTAAGAGCGACCCGTCAACCTGAAGCGCTCGACAGGGGTGCGCCCGTCCAGTGCGCCGTACAGGTACTGGGCAAAAACCTTGAAGGCCTCACCCACCACGTCCACGAGCACCGTCTCCTTACTCTCATAGTACCTGTAGAGCGCAGGCGCCGTGACGCCCACCCGCGTTGCGAGCTTACGCATCGACAAACTGTCGAGTCCGCCTGTGACGAGGAGGTCGCACGCCGCGCTCAGAATTTCGTCTCTTTGTGTAGCCATGTTAACAGTGTAAACCTGTCAATAGATCAGGTCAACAGCTACTTGTGCCTGATGGTGCATGTACTCGTGTGAATACTGTTCATCCCTCGGCAAGGATGGGAACCGAGCGGATACAGTGAGCCGTCAGGGTTCGAGGCGCGGATCCCCCAGGGCCGAAAAGGGCTCCGGGCGGTCCTCTCGACGGGGATCGCTAAAGACCTGTTGTTATCCCAGAGGCTTAACAATGGAGACGACGGTGATCTCGAAAACAATGACCGCATTCTCTGGGATGGCCCCCTGCCCCTGCGCTCCGTACCCGAGGGCGGCCGGAAGAACGATGGTTCTTATGCCACCGACCCGCATGCCCGTGACCCCCTCGGTGAAGCCGGCGATTAAACCTGGCGCGCCGAGCGAGAGGATGGAGAACTCACCACTATCGAACTCCGTACCGTCCGCTAACCATCCCGTGAACGTCACCGTAACCCCATCTCCGGCTTCGGCGGCCACCCCCACGCCAACCGAGTCCTCTCGAATGAACAACCCGCTCGCGGTCTCGGTCATTTGCTCGAGATCGATCCCGAGCGAGGACGCGAACTTGACGTCCGATGGATTGGGGCCGACCGCGTCGCCACAAGCCACGAGCGCCAGAGTCAGGGCGGCAATCACGCCCAGCATCCTTCCGTACTTTTCCCCGATCATATGAAATCCCCTCTGCATCAATTCCTGGTTATTGCGTGGGCCCGTTCAGAGAGCACCGATCGTGTCGTGTACGGCTTGGGCGCTTTTCGCCAACGCCTCGGCCTCGCTCTCCGTGAGCTCCACCTCGATGATCCTCTGGAGCCCACCTTCGCCGAGCTGACACGGCACACCCAGGAAAATTCCTTCGTGCCCGTACTCGCCCTCCAGGTAGGCCGCACAGGGGAGAATGCGGTGCTTGTCCTTGACGATGGCCTCGGCCATCTGGACGGCCGCCGCCGAGGGCGCGTAGTAGGCGCTCCCGGTCTTCAGGTGGCCGACGATCTCCGCGCCACCCTTTCGCGTGCGCTCGAGCAGTGCTTCGATTCGCTCGCTCCCGAGGAACTGAGTGAGAGGGATGCCCGAGATCGTCGTGTAGGAGACCAGCGGGACCATCGTATCACCGTGGCCACCGAGAACCAGAGCCTGGATGTCCTCGACGCTGACGCCGAGTTCCAAAGAGATGAACGAGCGGTATCGCGCCGTATCGAGGACGCCGGCCATACCGATCACCCGCTCCCGGGGGAAGCCGGTGGTCTTCATCGCCACGTACGCCATCACGTCCAACGGATTGGACACCATGATGATGATGGAGTCCGGGGCCACACGCGCGATCTCCCTGGACACCGATTCTACGATGCCGGCATTCGTCTTGAGCAGGTCGTCCCTGCTCATCCCCGGCTTCCGTGCGATCCCGGCCGTGACGATAAAAATGTCGGAGTCCGCCGCCGCTTCGTAGTCGTTCGCGCCGATCACATGTGAATCGAAGCCCTCGATGGGGGCACTCTCCCACTGGTCGAGCCCCTTACCTTGCGGGATGCCTTCGACGATGTCGATCAGGACGACTTCACGGGCAAGCTCCCTTTCCGCCAGACGCTGCGCGCAGCTCGCACCCACGTGACCCGCGCCCACCACCGTAATCTTATTCGCGCTCATGTAAACCTTCGTAAAGTGTTGAAATGTTTATTGAGTGGTTGGATTTGCTCGGGTTCCTGAACTTATTACTGGATTTCTTGCAGTCTACCCAAGGGGCCCCGGCTCAGCCACCCGTCTGAGAGAGGGCCACCAGCCCCCCCGACCCCTCGTCACTTCCCTGGATCAGGTAGTGGCGCTCGGGCTTGATGCGGAGCGTCTCTTCGATGAGCGGGACAAGGTCGGCGCCCGCCCGGAGCGGGTCACGAAGGTTGGTCTGGATGGACCCGAAAAGGCACGGGCGGAGTTGGCCATCCGCGGTCAGCCGCATCCGGTTGCAGCGGTCGCAATAGTTGTGGCTCATGGGGGTGATCACCCCCACCGTACCGGCCGCACCGGGGAAACGGAAGTACGTCGCGGGTCCGTTTCCGGCAGGACCGTCAACCGGCTCTATGCTCCCCATGCGGCGGATCCTGGCGAGCGCCTCTTGGCAGGATACGAAGTTGTCGGCACTCAACTCCAGGTTGGATCCCGTCGGCATGAGTTCGATGAAACGAATGTGCCACGGCCGATCCCGAGTGATGAGCGCGAAGTCCTCGATCTCGTCATCGTTCTGGCCGCCGATGAGGACCACGTTGATCTTGATCGGATCGAAGCCGACCGCCTCCGCAGCGTCCAGCCCCTCCATGATGCGCCCGAAGGAGCCGGGTCGCCGGGCGATGGCGTCCACACGGTCCTCCTGGAGTGAGTCGAGCGACACGTTGACCCGGCTGATCCCAGCATCGCGAAGCGCCTGCGCCTGATCACCCAAGAGCACCGCGTTGGTGGACAACGAGATGTCGACGATGCCCGGGATCTCCGCCACCATTTCCACCAGGCGAGGCAAATCCTTTCGGACCAGGGGCTCTCCCCCCGTGATGCGCACTTTCTCGAGACCCATCCGCGCCATCGTGCGCAGAACGGACGCGATCTCCTCATAACTGAGGAGACTCTCACGCTTGAGCCAATCCAGCCCGTCGAGGGGCATGCAATAGACGCACCGCAAGTTGCACTTGTCCGTGACGGAGACTCGGACGTACTCCACGCGGCGGCCGAACTGATCGATCATGACCCGTCCGCCTGGGGCGCCGGAGCCGCATCGGGCGTCCGTCCCTCGACCCACTCTTCGGCACCGTCGCTGTAGCGCTCTTTTTTCCAGACTGGAAGGCGCTTTTTGATTTCCTCGATGATGTAGCGCGACGCGTCGTACGCCTCGGCACGATGGGGACTGGACACCGCGATCGCCACGCTGATGTCGCCCACCTCCAACTCGCCGACCCGATGGACGGCGGCGACCCGATCCGTGCCCGCCGCTCGTGCCGCCTCGTCAACGATTTCCGAGAGCACCTGAGCAGCCATTTCCTCATAGGTCTCATACCGTACGCCTCCCACCGAACGGCCGTCATCGTGATCTCGAACCACACCCAGGAAGAGGAGGCTCGCCCCATCCTGGTCGGCGCCGATCAAGCTCAGAACGTGAGCCGGGTCGATGGGCTCTCGAACGATGGCGGAAGAGTTCACGTCATCCCCCCGCGACCGGCGGAATCAACGCCACCTCGTCGCCGTCGCTCAGCAACGACGTCGGGTCCGTATAGGTCATGTTGAGGGCTACGACTGGCGCGGTGGGTAAGACGGTAAAAGCGCCACCGCGGGAGCGTAGTGCCGAAACGAGATCCGAGACCGTCGCTCCCGCGGGAAGATCGACCTGGATCTCCCCCGTACCGAGGAGATCTTTATAGGACGCGAAGAACAAGGTGCGGATTTCCACTGGGCCGTACATCCAAGCGACGGGGGCAGTCAACCGGAACACTTCAGCAGATCAGAGTAGAGGAAACCGGCCGCTCCCGTCAACCTTTTCTGCGTCGGCGTTACCGGGTCAATATCCGAACGGTGGCGGCCCTGGACGCCGGCCACCCTGCGGCCCCCCTCCCCGGCCACGCCCTCCGCGCAGGGCTCGAATCCTGTCGCCGAACTGTTGGCGCATCACGATAAAGCGCACGACCTGCGGCGCGCTCAGGATTTGCAGGAAAGCCTCCTGCTCCTCTCGGAAGAGGGTCGCTTCATCGCCGCTCAGTTCGAGCATCTCCGCAAGGATCTCGGAAGCCTCCTCCTCGGTGAACTCCCCTCCCCCGCCCCTTACGCCTAGACGTCCGACCCGGGCGCGGGTGGAACGCTCTCTCTGTGAGAAATCCATTCTCCGGCCGCGGAAATCTTCCACCACGTCCTGGAGTTGCTGGACCTGATCGTCGGTGAGGTCCAGTGTTTCCCGGACGAGGTTATCAAAACGTGCTTGGATTCTTCGCTCCATCTCTGCACGCTGACCGCCACCACCGGGCTGTTGACCTCCGCGTCGCTGAGCGACGAGTGCCTCGCCACCGCCCACCAGCAGGACCGCGATCAAAAGCCCCAAAGCCCTCTCAATCACCCGGGTTCTACGCTTCATCCTCCGAGCTCCTCCAGTAGGATTGCCAGATCCTCGTCGGAGAGATCCGCCAACATCGGCACGCCGGCCACGTCGTCGTCGTCGCTCGGCCAGACGACCGCAAAGGGATCCTGCCCGAGGGGCCCTACCTCGGGCGGCGCCTGCGTGCGCTGCCAAATCAGGGCCGTCCCCAGCGCCAAGACCACGCTCGCCGCCGCAGGAAGCCGCCAGCCGCCGAAGCGCCCGATCCTGGGGTACGCAACCTGGGCGTCGAACTCGATCTCCGCCGCCAACGCGGCCTTGATATCGGAAGCAAGCGAGGCAGGGGGGCTGAGCGCGGCGGCCTGGATCCTTCGGAGTAACTCGACTTCCTCGGAACACTGCTCACAAGAGGAGACATGCGCGTTGACGACGGCACGCTCGCTCTCCGGGAGCTCGCGGCGGATCCACTCCGGCAGGAGGTCCTTCACGTCTGCGCATCCGATTCTTGTCATGACCCCAACAACTCCCTCAACCGCTGTATCCCATGGTGATAATTCACCCGGGCCGCCCCCTCCGTAGAATCAATGGTCTCACCGATCTCACGGAAGCTCAAGCCCTCAAAAATTCTCAGACTCACGGACAATCTCTGCTTCTCGGGTAAGTCCGCCAGCAGCGCCCGTACGCGTGCGACTTCGGACCGTAGCGTGACCGCCGCCGAAGGATCGTCTCCCTCGGCCGGCAGCATGTCCACGTCCTCGAGCCTGTCTTCCCTTCTCCGCTTGATTTTGCGGAGGAGACCCCGGGCCTCGTTGCCCGCGATAGCCAACAGCCACGTCCGAAACGCCGCCTCACCCCTGAAGCGGTCGACCGCCCTGAAGGCCTTGAGAAAACTGTTCTGGCTCGCATCTGCCGCTAGATCCTCGTCACTCAGGATGGCCGCACAGGTACGAAACACCACACCATGATGGCGATCCACGAGAACGTTCATAGCCTGTTCGTCGCCTTCTTGCACCCGTTGTACCAACTCCTCGTCCGTGGGCGACGCCAGACGTGAATCCTCGACCATTATGAATCAGACGTCCCTAGTCAGGAGAACGTTAAAAGGCCTGTTGAAGGAGTGGGGCGAGCCACGTCAGGTCTGGAGGAAGGGTGATGGGGGACCGCGAAGAGTGGACCGAAGGGGTCCAGTGGAGGAGGTGGTCCGGCTCTGGCGCCGACCGAGGCGACCGTGAAGGGTGATCGGAAAGGGGGGCGGGTCGCGCACATGGCGCTTGTGCGCGTTCAGACAAGGAACGACGACGAGGCGTAGCAACGCTACGGCGAGGAGGAGAGACGCAGGATCAACCGCCCTGTGCCCACGAACAGGAAGGGCATGACCTTACAAGTTGAAGGGTTGCGGTGGCACGACCCCGACCACGCTTCGCGCGGTGCCCCCGTTGTTGGAGTTCCTAGCCATAGCTACGGCTAT
>Ga0310122_10002884_pt1 | contig 10938 bp, 9 predicted proteins | sample CB6_Bottom_1051__FD_203503 | JGI IMG/M metagenome (GOLD analysis project Ga0310122, IMG submission 203503) | Marine microbial communities from Western Arctic Ocean, Canada - CB6_Bottom_1051 | ecosystem: Environmental > Aquatic > Marine > Oceanic | place: Canada: Western Arctic Ocean | collected...
CATTCATCGTATAGGAAGAACCGCCAGAGCCGGCCAAGAAGGGAAAGCGGTTTCTCTAGTAAGTGCTGATGAGCATAAATTATTGTTCGATATTGAAAAGCTATTGAAACATGAGATTCCACGCAAGGTCATCCAAGGTTTTGAGCCAACTCAAAATTTAAGATCTGCTCCTCCAAAGCCTAAAGCGGGTAACAAAGGTAAAGGCAGGCCCCAGGGACAGGGAGGTTTCAAAAGCTCACGAAAGGCAAGGCCTTCGAGAGGCAAGGCTGTTTGGCACAAAAAAAGGCCAAAGAAAAATTCTGCCAATCAAGGCGTTAGATATTAAGTTTATTTTTTGGATTAAAGTGCCTTTGATGCAGTTATGAAAATAATAAAAGAATAAATGGTGCCCCCTGTAGGATTCGAACCTACGACCAAAAGATTAAGAGTCTTCTGCTCTACCAACTGAGCTAAGGAGGCAATCCTGTCTTTGGTGTATTATATTGGAAATTAAGAATTCCTTATCTAATGAATCTAGAACAAAGTGAAAGAGTAAAAGAACTTATTCTTCAAGTCTGTAAATTTATGGATGAACACATCTGGCCAGCTGAAGAAGTTTATGCCTCTCAGATGGATGCCTTTAGGGAAGAAGGAAATCCATGGAGAGTACCACCTATACTTGAAGAACTTAAATCCAAGGCAAAGGCACAGGGGCTCTGGAATTTCTTTCTACCTGAGAGTCAAAATGGGCTTGGTTTAACCAATCTTGAATATGCACCATTGGCAGAGATGTTGGGTAAAGTTGGCTTTGCATCAGAAGTCTTTAATTGCTCTGCCCCTGATAGTGGAAACATGGAGGTTTTAGATAAGTACGGTTCTAAAGAACAACAAGATCAATGGTTACTGCCTTTACTAGACGGAAAAATAAGGTCTGCTTTCGCTATGACAGAACCTGGAGTTGCTTCGTCTGATGCTACCAATATATGTAGTTCTATAGTTGCAGATGGAGATGATTACGTAATAAACGGTGAAAAATGGTGGACTTCAGGATTTGGGAATCCAAATTGTAAAGTAATGATATTCATGGGGGTAACTAATCCAGAAAATCCCAAATATCAAAGGCAGTCACAAATTTTAGTTCCTACTGATGCTGAAGGAATCAAACTGGAGAGAATGTTAACTGTTTATGGAGTAGATCATGCCCCCAATGGACATGCTCATTTAACCTTTAAAGACGTAAGAGTCCCTAAAGAAAATCTTATCCTTGGTGAAGGCAGAGGCTTTGAAATAGCTCAAGGAAGGTTAGGCCCAGGAAGAATTCACCATTGCATGAGGATGATTGGTCAAGCAGAGAGGGCACTTGAGTTGCTTTGTAAAAGATCAACTTCTCGAATTGCTTTTGGAAAGCCGTTAGCTGAATTAGGAGGAAATTATGACATCATTGCTGATTGCAGAACCGAAATAGAGATGTGCAGGCTTCTTACTTTAAAAGCTGCTTATATGATGGATAAGGTTGGAAACAAAATTGCTAAGAGTGAGATAGCACAGATAAAGGTAGCAGTTCCTAGCATGGTAGTTAGAGTTATCGATAAAGCCATACAAATCCATGGAGGAGCAGGAGTATCCCAAGACACTCCTTTAGCTCGTCTTTTTATCTCTACACGTTTTTTGCGTATCGGCGACGGACCTGATGAAGTCCACAGAAGGGCAATAGCAAGAGCAGAATTAAGCAAATATAATTCATAGTAGATGTAATTAGAGTCTGATCTATTTACAAAAGGTCAGCATTCATGACTTTATTCCAAGCTGAAATGAAGTCAGCAACAAACTTTTCCTTACAATCTTCACTGGCGTAAACTTCTGCCAAAGCTCTTAATTGAGAGTTAGAACCAAATACCAGGTCTACCCTTGTCGCAGTTCTAACTTTATTCCCTGAAGAACGATCTGTTGCTGAGTAAGCATTTTCACCAGAAGGCTTCCATTCCACATTCATATCAAGCAAGTTTACAAAGAAGTCATTAGTTAACTTACCTGGGGTTTCAGTAAATACACCATTATTATCAGAGCTAATGCCTAAGGCTCTCATTCCGCCTACTAATACAGTCATCTCTGGTGCAGTAAGTCCTAGTAATTGAGCTTTATCTAGCATCATTTCTTCAGGGCTGACAGAAGACTTTGTCTTATGAAAATTACGGAATCCATCTGAAGCAGGTTCAAGTACTTCAAATGATTCAACATCAGTTTGCTCTTCTGTAGCATCTCCTCGACCAGGAGTAAATGGAACGCTTGCATCTGAAGCTTGTTCCAAACCTACATTACCAGCAAGTACGATAACATCCGCTACTGATGCTCCAGTTTCTGAAGCAATGCCTTCTAGTACACCCAATACACGTGCAAGTTGCTCTGGTTTATTAGCTTCCCAATCCTTTTGAGGAGCTAGGCGTATACGCCCACCATTGGCACCACCGCGCATATCAGATCCTCGGAAGGTTGAAGCACTTGCCCAAGCTGTTTCCACCATCTCTTGGACAGATAAATCAGTTTCAGCAATTTTTGTTTTAACCGCTTCCACATCATAGTCAGTGTTGCCGTTAGGAACAGGGTCTTGCCAAATAAGTTCTTCTTTAGGAACTTCAGGACCCAAGTATCGAGAAAGAGGTCCCATGTCACGATGCAGCAGCTTAAACCACGCTCTAGCAAATGCATCAGCAAATTCCTCAGGGTTTTCATGAAAACGTTTTGAGATCTTCTTATAGGCGGGATCTTCTCGCATCGCCATATCCGCTGTCGTCATCATGGTAGGGACGCGCACAGAGGAATCCTCGGCATCTGGTGCCATATCCTCTTCTTTCTGATCTATCGCATGCCAAACAATCTTGCCGGCAGGTGTTTCCACCTTCTCCCATTCATAACCAAATAAGAGATCAAAGTATCCGTTGTCCCATTGTGTTGGGTTAGCCGTCCAGGCTCCCTCAAAGCCACTTGTAATGGAGTCACTACCCATTCCCGATGCATGGTTGCTTTGCCAGCCAAAACCCATGTTTTCCAATGGCGCTCCCTCAGGTTCTGCTTGCACATGTTCCTCAGCTCCGGCGCCATGCCCCTTACCGAAGGTGTGTCCACCAGCTACAAGAGCCACGGTTTCTTCATCGTTCATGGCCATTCGACCAAATGTCTCTCTGACATCTTTACCGCTTGCAATAGGATCAGGTTCACCGTCAGGGCCTTGTGGGTTAACATAAATCAAGCCCATCTGTACGGCACCCAAAGGATTAGCTAGATCTCGCTCACCTGAGTACCTCTCATTGGCTAACCATTCTGTCTCTATACCCCAGTGAATATCTTCCTCTGGTGCCCAAATATCAGGACGTCCTCCACCAAAACCAAAAGTTTTTCCACCCATGGATTCAATCGCGACATTCCCAGCAAGGATTAAAAGGTCTGCCCAACTAATTTTATTACCGTATTTTTGTTTTATGGGCCAAAGTAGACGACGAGCTTTATCTAAGTTTCCATTATCTGGCCAACTATTAAGCGGAGCGAAGCGTTGAGCACCTGTTCCCCCACCGCCACGACCGTCTCCAATCCTGTAAGTACCTGCTGCGTGCCAAGTCATTCGAATAAAGAAAGGACCATAATGTCCATAATCAGCCGGCCACCAATCTTGTGAATCTGTCATCAGATCATTTAGATCCTTTTTTAGAGATTTATAATCAAGCTTTTTAAACTCTTCTCGATAATCAAAACCCTCAGCCAGAGGATCAGATTTCTGATCATGCTGATGAAGAATATTTAGATTTAATTGATTTGGCCACCAATCTTGATTTGACGTTCCTGAAGCGCTATTGCTGGTTAAGGAACCATGCATTACTGGACATTTATCTTCATTATCTTTACTCATAAGTCACCTTCCTGGTAATTTCCTTTAAATTTACTTTGTACCTATTCTAAGTTTTTTTTTATGTTCTAGCTAGGATAGTTTCGTTACTTTAAAACCATAATTATTTAGACAAATCTTGGGCAAGCAAATCAGACACAGTTCTTGGAATTTCTTGCGTTCTGACGTTGTAATTTGGGTGTTCTACCCCAGCAAATAAAGTAGCTCCAGACTGTAAATCCTTAATCATAAGATTAGTAAACTCAAAACAAAGAAAATAATTTGACGAGGTTTTATTCTCTTTATGCTTTCCTACGTTTTTCTGCGAGCTTGCGAAGATCCGATCATTTTCACCAACCTGCAACCAGACCTTATTTTCTATACCGGAAAATTGGCTTAATTTCTCTTTTATTATATTTTCATCAAAAAATTTAACAGACATGGTTGCTTTCAATTTATTCTTTTCTGGACTAACAGAATTTAAGGTACTCAGGTTTTCCAAAAGCAAGCTAACATTGCTACCAATTCTAACTGTACTGTTTTTTAGTTTATTCATAATTATTTACAAGCAAAAAAAACGAGCACCATGGATGCTCACAAAAGGAAAAATTAAAAAAAGATGTAACGGAATTTTACAGGTATTTAGCTGACAATACTATGTAGCACACCATCGAAAAAAGCGAAGTAATATATAGGGCTGCTTCAATCATGGAACTGACTTTACACTAAAAAAAGGGGTGAAATGCTCAATGAAATTGAGTATGAGATTGAGAGTGATTCTCAATCAGATTCTTTTTTTTAAAAAATATGGGAAAATGAGATTAATAAGAGGAGCGAATATATGAAGAAAGCTTTGTATCCCGGTACTTTTGATCCAGTTACCTTGGGCCACATAGATATAATCTATAGAGCCTTACACTTATTTGACGAAGTAACTGTAGCGATTGCTACAAGTGAATCAAAGACTCCTCTTTTCTCTTTAGAAGAAAGAATTAATCAGATCGAGTTAATCTTCAAGGGGAACAAGAAAGTTAGAGCTATTGGTTTTACTGGATTAGTAGTCGATCTGGCTAAAGAGGAAGAAACCAATGTTCTGTTAAGAGGGCTGAGAGCAGTTTCTGATTTTGAGTACGAGTTTCAATTAGCGAATATGAATCGAGCAATGTCTCCTGATCTCGAAAGTGTATTCTTAACGCCCAAAGCTAAATTCTCCTTTCTCTCGTCTACATTAGTCAGAGAGATAGCTTCAATGGGAGGAGAGTTGTCTGCTTTTGTTGATCCTATCGTTGAGGAAGCTCTAAAAAAACGTTTTAAGGATTAATTTAAGACTGGCATTTGGGACAATAAACACTACTTCGTTGAGATAAACGAATTTGTTTTAGTAGCGTTGAACACGATTTACAACTTTGTCCAGATCTGCCGTAGACGAGTAATTCGTTTTTGAAATAACCGGGTTTGCTGTCGCCACCCACAAAATCTCGCAAAGTAGTTCCACCTTTATCTATAGAGCTTTGTAGTAAATCTTTAATTGATGAAGCTAAAAGGTCGTATTGTTTCCTGTTAATAGTTCCAGCTCTTTTCTGAGGTCTGATCCCAGATAAGAATAGGGCTTCGGAGGCATAAATATTGCCAACTCCAACAAGGACTCTTGAGTTCATAATAAAGTTTTTTAACGGAACTTTTCTTTTTCTAGAAGCCCTAAATAAGTAGTCACCCGAAAAAGAATTACCTAAAGGCTCTGGCCCTAAATTTTTTAAAAGAGGATGTAGTTCAGGATCTTCAGTCCAAAGAAAGGACCCAAATTTCCTCGGATCTGTAAACCTGAGCAAACTATTATTGTTAAAGGTGATATCAATATGATCATGTTTTTGAGGTTTGACATCTCTGGCAAGGATTCGCAAAGAACCTGACATACCTAGGTGGATAAGCAGAGAACCGGTTTTGCTATTTAAGATGAGATACTTAGCTCTTCTTTTTATAGAAGAGAAATAGCTCCCCAAAAGGTTTTTCTTCAAGTCCCTTTCAGGGACTTTCCACCTTAACTTAGATTCTCTAATTAAGATATCTGCTATAGGTAGGTTTAAAATGTGCGGCTCTATGCCCCTTAAAGTCGTCTCTACTTCTGGAAGCTCCGGCACCTTTTATTTCATTTGAGAACTTACATTAAATAAGTCTTCAGGACTCAATGAACCCACTGATAATTTAAGTCTGAGAACTGCAATTATGTAATCATAACGAGATTGAGCATAATCTCTTTTCGCTGCATAAAGTCCTCTTTCAGCTTGTAACAAATCTACTACATTTCTATTGCCAACTTGGAACCCAATCTGGGTAGCTTCCAAAGCTGAATTAGCGGAAGCAAGCGCTTGCCTTCTTGCTGTTACGTTTGCTGACTGAGTTTGTACATTAAAGTGATTGGATCGAACTTCTCTGATAACTGACCTTTCAGTAAATAAAGTTTGTTCTTTACTTCTATCGTATTGTGCGTACGCCTGCCTTCGAGCTGAACTGATTCCCCCGCCTGCAAAAATGGGCATGCTAACTTGAATTGCATATTGTCGGTTATCTGATTCTAGTCCAAACAATGGGTTTTGAATAAAGCCACCAAATTTTCCTTGCCTACTAGTGCTTTTAGTCACTCTGCCAACAATGTCAATCTTAGGCAAATGAGCAGACCCACTTGCTCTAGCACTGCTTTTGGCAGCGGCTGTATTTAACTGGGCTGCTTTTAATTGAAAATTATTAGCCAAACCTATTTTTACCCACACCTCTCTATTAATTGGATCTGGAGGTGGGGTAGGGTAATCATCCATTAAAGGGGATAAAAGTGGTAAATCTCCACCTATGATTGCTGATACGGCCTCTTTAGCAGAATCAAGTTGAGCCTCTCCTATAATTCTACCTACTATACTTAAGTCGTAGGCAGCTTGAGTATCTTGGACCTCGGTAATTGATGCTAGGCCAACATCAAATCTTTTTTTAGCTTGGTCTCTTTGTCTTCCTATGGCTTCAACTTCAGCCTTCACTGCACTTAAGCTATCCTTAGCATTTAGCACATTGAAGTAGCTTGTGGCTACCCGGATCATTGTTTCTTGTTGCTGAGAGGCAAATTCAGCTGCAGCACTTTGTGTTAATGCTTTGCCTTGCCTGAATTGAAACCACCTATCCATACGAAAAAGGGGTTGTTGTAGAGAGCCTGAATAATTATTTGAATTGTATTCATCCAATAAGGTCTCTTCTAGTCTGTACTCATTCCAACCTGTGGAACCCGAAATAGTTAGAGAAGGTAATAATCCGGCCCTTCCTTGAATTTTGTATTCTTTACCTGCCCGAAAGGATGCTTCTGCTGCTTTAAATGTAGGATCGTTTATTAATGCAAGTTCATAGATGTCCTTCAGATCCTCAGCCCAGGTTTGAGTTATAGATAAGCCAACCAAACTGCAAACAGCTATTGTTTTGTGTAGTTTCATTTTTATCATCTTTAGTTCCTTTTTTTTAGGTGTGTTAGTCAAGTATAACACCTATTTCTTTTTTACCCAATTTCTTTAAAAATGCCCTTAAAACTCAACTCTTTTATTCCCTCTATAGATATAATGAGAACTGCTTAAAGAATAGGGTTCAAAAATTTACCGAGAAGTTTAATTTTTTAAAGGAGAAAAAATGACAATACAAGTAGGAGACAAGTTACCTCAAATAACAGTAAGTACCATGACGGAGGAAGGACCTAAACCAGTCTCCATGGAAGAGCTTTGTGCCGGAAAAAAAGTGGTCCTTTTTGCAGTTCCAGGAGCATTTACACCTACCTGTAGCGTGCAACATCTACCAGGATTTGTGACTAATGCTAGCAATCTCAGGGATAAAGGTGCCGATGTAGTAGCTTGTATCGCAGTTAATGATCCATTTGTAATGGCGGCTTGGGGTAAAGATAGGAGTGCAGGTGAAGATGTGCTTATGCTTTCTGATGGCAATGCTGAATTTACATCAGCAATCGGTTTAGAAATGGATGGTTCTGGATTTGGACTGGGTACCAGATCTCAACGTTATGCAATGATCATTGATGATGGAGTTGTATCAACATTAAATGTTGAAAGTGGTCCCGGTCTGGAAGTAAGTTCTGCTGAAACTATTCTTGAAGCCTTATAGTTAACTATGTCAAAACCAGTTTACGACATAGGTCAAGTATGTGAATTAGACCGCTGGGAAACTTTTCAAAATGGTCAGCCTAATGATATTTTCACCAGATTAAGGAAAGAAGCTCCAGTCTATTGGCACGAAGAATATTTGCCTTTTGAGAATGGGTTTTGGGCTTTAACTAAACATGAAGACATAGTAAGAGTTTCAAAAGATCCAAAGACTTTCTCCTCAGCCACACCAGGAATTCTTATGTCTTACGGAGATCCTGAGCAAGGAGATCCAGTAGCCACAGCGGCATTAGTAGGCAATATGATTGCGATGGATCCGCCTCAACATCAAGTGTACAGAAAAATGGTTTCACCCAGATTTAGCCCTAAATCAATCAGAGAGTTTGAAGAAGGACTCAGAAATAAAATTAAGGAAATTCTTGATGGACTAGCTGATAAAAAGGAGTTCGATTTTGTAACTGAGATAGCAGAAAAAATACCTTTGTGGGTATTGTGCGAGATGATGGGAATTGAAGAGTCTCAAAGGCAAAAGGTAAGAGATATTGTAAATAATTTGACTGACGCTTCTTCACAGATGGGCAACCTTAACGACGCTCAAAAGGCAGCGGGAGCAGATAGTAAACATTCTGAAAATGCTTTAAAAGTATGGGTAAGCTATATGGAACTCTTCAAAATGGGTCGAGACATGATTGAAGAAAGGCGAAAAAATCCAACCGATGATTTAATGAGTGTAGTTGCTAATTCAAAGGTTGAAGGAGATGGGTTGCCACCAGAATTATTAGATGGCTTTTTTCTTTTAATGGTTATAGCTGGGAATGAAACAACTAGAAATACCTTAACGGGTGGATTAATAGCGTTAACTGAAAATCCAGCTGAAAAATTAAAACTAATTCAAGATCCTGATCTCTTTTCAAACGCAACCGATGAAATGCTTCGTTGGGTAAGTTCAGTAATTTACATGAGAAGAACCGCAGCCTGCGATACTGAAATAAGAGGTCAACCAATAAAGAAAGGAGAGAAAGTTGTTATGTGGTATGGATCTGCGAATAGAGATGAAGAAGTTTTTGAAGATTCTCACCTTTTTAAAGTGGATAGAGAGGACGCAAAAAAACACATAGCATTTGGAGCTGGAGAGCATCTTTGTTTAGGAAATAGGTTAGGGCAGATGCAAATAAGAGTTCTTTATGAAGAGCTTTTAGGCCGCTTCCCTAACATTGAAGCGATTTCTAAGCCAACAAGAGTACCTTCAAACTTTCTTAACGGAATCTCTCATCTAAAAGTAAAAATCTAAGTAAGGGTTAATGTTAACTAAGGCTGACGATTATCCTATTCACCAACTTCCCATACCTGTTTCTGAAGTGGGAAGTGAAAGAAATTTCTATGACAGGTATTTTTTTAATGGGTATAACCAAGAAGGAGATATCTTTTTTGCAGTAGCACTTTGTTTATACCCTAACTTGAATATTATGGATGGCTCTTTTGTTTTTATTCATGAAGGCGTACAGCACAATTATAGATATTCAAGAATACTAGATTTAGAGAGATTAAATACTAAAGTTGGCGCTTTAGAAATACAGGTTCTAGAGCCATTAAAAAAATTGAGGGTTTTGATGGACGACAAGAAAAGGAGTTTTAAAGCGGACTTAACTTTTAATTCCAGGTTTGAGGCTATTCAAGAACCAAGACTTACTACTAAATCAGGCCCAAGAATTTATATGGATAGCACCAGAATGACTCAACAAGGAAGATGGGAGGGAAGTTTAAACTTCAAAGGGAAGGAAATAATTGTAAAACCTGAAATCTTCATGGGTTCTAGAGATAGATCTTGGGGAATTAGACCAGTGGGCTCTTCTGATACACAACCCATGGTGCCCCGTGAAGATCCACAATTCTATTGGCTTTGGTGTCCAGCAAACTTTGAACAATCTGCCAGTCATGCCTTCTTTTTAGACGACGAAGAAGGAAATTCAAATAGTCATTCTTTTATACAACAAAAAAACACAATTACTTTAAGAAATCTTTCTAAAAAAGTTAGTTATGAATCCGGAACCCGAAGAATTTCCAAAGCTAATTTTAGAGCAGAAAAAGACAATGGATCTAAAATTGAGATGATAATTGAACCAAAATATAGCATGTTCATGTGTGGTCTTGGATACATGCACCCTGAATGGGGCCACGGTCAATTTAAAGGAGAAGATGAGAGTCACTATGACTATTATGATCTCAAAGATGATCCTCACGATCCTCCTTTTCTACATATCCAGGCAATCAGTAAAATAATCCTTATTGAAGAGGGAATTGAAGTTGAAGGAATGGGCGTGTTAGAGCAGTTGATAATTGGGAAACATAAACCCAGTAATTTTCTAGACATTCTCGATAGAGCAGAATGATTTATGGAAGAAAATGCAACTAATATTCTAGGACAAGAGTTTTCAGATTTCCTATCATCAAAGCTAAATCAACAATTCAAATTTTTATCAATTCATAGAATTTTTGGTGGAGCATCAAGAGAAACTTATCGCGTAAAACTACAAGATGAAGAAAAGAAATCTCAAAATTTTATCTATCGTAGAACTCAGGACAGTTCGTTAATAGAAACAGATCAAAAAACAGAATATGTTGCCTATTCTGATTTCCAAGATACTGAAGTACCAGTTCCTAAACTAATAGTCCTTGAAGAATCTTCAGATAAGCTAGGTGCTCCTTTTCTTGTTATGGAAGAACTTTCAGGTGTAGTTGCTAGTCCTTTTGATAAAGAGGCTTACAACCCTTACCAAGCCGAGATAGGAGAACAGTTTTGGAAGATTCTCGGCAAGATTGCATCCCGTGATCTAGGCAGCTCAAACTTAAATAAGCTCTTGCCGAATAAAAATAAAAATGACTGTTGTACAAAAGAATTAAATTACTGGGTAAATGTTATCCGTAAGGATTCCATTGGGA
>Ga0310122_10002885_pt1 | contig 10937 bp, 9 predicted proteins | sample CB6_Bottom_1051__FD_203503 | JGI IMG/M metagenome (GOLD analysis project Ga0310122, IMG submission 203503) | Marine microbial communities from Western Arctic Ocean, Canada - CB6_Bottom_1051 | ecosystem: Environmental > Aquatic > Marine > Oceanic | place: Canada: Western Arctic Ocean | collected...
AACCTGTTGCGGTGAGGTAGCGGAATCAATTGAAATGTTGATTCCAGGAATTGGAGATTGTGCGTAAAGCGGCAACCCTACAAATAAAATTGCCAGCAAAAACAAAACGCGCATCAAGAATTTCGAGGTATCACAATTGAGAATATATCTCAAATTGTGCGTGGAAATTATCTCTCCGTTCTCTTTTTTGACTGAAACTCTATTTTTAAAATGCGGCATGTGCCTATTTGATGGGCTTTAAGAAATTTAGACGCTCTGAAAGCTTAGTTGCAAAATCCTGCATTATTTGATTGCCATGACTCATCTTTTCAGTTTTTGCCTGTTTGCTTGAAATAGGTGTTCTGATTGGAGTTGTGGATCCATTATTTTTGTTTTTTGAAACGGATGGTTGGAGTTCCTTTGCAGTATCAGAATTTATAAAAACTCCTTTTTCCTCTCCTTCAAATTCTATTGCAGTTGCAAATTCATCAACGTTTTCTTTATGCGAAGTCGCCGCTGATTCTGTTTTTTTAATTTCCGGATCCAGAGTTTTTAAAAAATTTGCCTGCATTTGATCCATGTTTATTTCATTGGATTCATCGTCTGTCTTGATCTCGTTCAGAAACTCCTGATCATTTTCATCATGTAGTTCAGCAATCAAATTTATAGAAGTTGGTGTAACTCCGCACGCAAACAGTCTGCCGTTCAAATTAAAAACTATAATCTTCTGTTTTGGCCCAACATGGTAGCTTGATACTTGACGGATGCTGATATTTCCCTTCATTGAGGAAAATCGTCCGCTGAAAAAACGGTTATAGATAAACGCCAATAAATAAATGAGCAGCAAAACGAACAGCAGTGACAAAACCAGAGTCAGTATAGTCTCAGCCCAATCCTGTGGAGGCATTGGTAAAATGTCAGCTATTTGCTCGGAAGAAGATTCAGCTGCTGAAACCCTGGAAAAAGTTGATGGAAAAGACGAATCCGTTTTGACACGTTTCCCAATTTCTTGTGACAGGACTTCTGTGTTTGAAAGTGCCGGAATTGCAGATGTTTTTCCGGGTAATCTAAGGAGTAAATTGTTTCCTGAATGCTTTATTTCCGGATGTCCCAATACCACACGGGAAGATCGGAGCAGAATATCTAAATGCACATTATCTGTGTTGGGAACTTGAACCGCGCGGACTGCCTTTATGAAAGAATTACCTGTTGAAACAGTCAGCAAAGGTAATGCGGAATCTATCTGGACTGAATCCAGGCGCATACTCATTGAGCCGGACTCAAAATTTATTAAAGGCTCTCCGAGAAATTCTCCATCAAATTCCAAACGAATCTGCTCTAAATTTTCAAGGGAAACTACTTCAATATTTTTCAGCGTACGTACTTCTGATGCGGTTGCAAGTATAATCCAACTTGCCCATAATACCAGCGAAATTCCTACTTTGAGCCAAGCTGGTCTCACGAAACTCATGTTTTTTTCCCTCAGAGTGCTGCAAAACGATTATCCGGACTAATGATATCCGTTATGTGTACCGCAAATTTTTCATTGACAACAATTACCTCACCGCGTGCAACCAGCAAATCATTGGCACGTATATCCAAAGGTTGCCCAACCATACTGTCAAGTTCGATTATAGATTCCTCACCCAGTTCCAGCAGGTCGCTGATCAGCATCTGGACACGTCCTACTTCTACTATAATTGAGAGTTGAACATCAAACAGAAAATTGATGTCGATATCTCCGGATGAAACAGAAGCCTTTGCATCTTCATTATCACCTTCTCCGGAACCATCGCCTTCTTTAACCTCTTTCTGATCGCCGCCGCCTTCGCCCTTAACTTCGGAGAGAATTTGATCCCTGTTTGCTTTTAGTTCGCTCTCAACGTCTGACCAATCCAAGTCATCCAGATTCTCAAAAGATTCTTCTTCTTCTGCCATCAATCAATGTTTTAAGTTAAAGTTTATAATTTCATATTTCAGAGTACAAGTTTAAAGGAAACTCTACAACAAAAAATACAAGATCATACGGTCATACGATCTGCTTTTAAAATTTTTCACTTGTCTACGAAGCTTATTTTAAACTACTGCCGGTAAAATTCCAGAAAAAGTATTCTTCGAATTGGCACCATATCTTCCCAGGGAGCCTTGTTGGGAAAAAGTGAATTCAAGCGAATTTGTAAATCATTTTTTATAACAGCTCGATTTTTTGTGTCATCAAATTGTTCAACCGTAATCGAATTAAGATGTGTAATTACCAGATCTTTAGCAATTGGCAATCGAGCCAGGAGCCAATCTTTTGCAGCGGCATTTTCAAATCCCAGCTGGATACTGCTTTTAAGAAAATATTTGTCTCCAGGCATATTTACTACGAAAGTACCAAGATCCAAATATTGTGGGTTTTCCAGTGGAGGAGGTCCTTCCCGTATGACTTTTGTTTCCTCAACAGCATGTTTTTCTGCGTGCAAAGCTGAAGCAAAGAAAAATAACCCTGTAAGCATTAACAACAAACAGATTGCTTTATTTCCAAAATTGCCGCAAAGCCAGTTTGTTTTTCGATTTATGGAATTATTCTGTGAACTTTTGTCCATCTCAATTTCTTGTCTGCCATCAAACCGCGACTCCCCAGACAGACCTTAATGCTTCAATACCAAAGTGTCTTCTGACATTCCAGTTCCATGTTCCCTGATTAAAATTAGCTGGGATCACTGGATTACAAATTCCTCAAACAAAACTTTTCTGATCGGTTCAGGGTCTTCCCATTCCGGCTTACTGGGAAAAATTTGACTGATTGCGCTGATTAAACGTTGTTTCAAAGCTTCTCTGGCATCTGACTGTTTAACATCCTCAACTGACAATTCCTGCAATTCCGCCAACACAATGTCTTTGACTTCAACCAGGCGGATTGACAAATACGCAGATGCTCCTGGTTCACTGAGCATCAGTTGAATCGTTGTTTTTAAGAAACGTCGTCCGTCTTTGAGATTTACCACAAAGCTTTCCAGTGGTAGAAATATCGGTTCTGCCAGAGGCTCAGCCACGTCTGTCACCTGCTGTTCTTCTTCCGGTAATTGCTCTTCTTCTTCACCAGACATCAGTAAAAACACGACGATGCCAATTACCAACAAAAGCACTACCGCGACAATAATAATTAGCTTCTTTTTTCCGCCGCCTCCGCCTCCGTCTTCAGTAGTACCGGCACCGGCAACTTCTTCATCTGCCATAAAAACTCCTTTTGTAAACTTTGATTGTTAAATAGTATTTGGTGAAATATGAGATTGTCATTACTAACTCATTTTATCCTGATCTGGCCCACGTACGAGGTGCACCCTGATAATAAAGTTCCGGAAATCTGCTGCGTGCAACACTGAGCATTGCCAAAAATTTTGGTACGTATTCGTGTGTTTCTTTACGTAGCTTTAATTTCCAAAAATTTCGTGTACCTTGAGTTTTTATTTGACGTGCCATATAATTCGGCCCGCCGTTGTAACCTGCAAGTGCTAACTCCCAGTTGTTGTCAAACTTTTCCCCAAGTTTTTTTAAATAACGTGCTGCTGAATGTGTCGCTTTGCGCCAGTTAAGCCTATCATCTGATAGCCAACTGACCTTCAAACCATAATCTTTGGCGGTTGCTTTTGTGAATTGCCACATCCCTCGCGCATGTCCGGAATCTGCTTTTGTGTCAAAACATGATTCCAAAATTGGCAAATGCGCAAGTTCCGGAGGCAGCTTATATTTATAAAAAACCCGATGGATATAATAAAGATAACGGCTGGAAGTCGCACGATCCAAACAGGTTTTGATATGTTTGTTATTCTTGTAAACGTTTACGTATTTATTTATACGAGAATTGGACTGTTTCCAGACTTTGGAATTGTTGTAATCTCTTCCGCTCCGCAAACTTGAGGGTTTCGGACTGCACCCAACAAGAATGACTGCAAAAAGGAGGAAAAGACATTGGTACTTAAATAATTTTGGTTTTCCACACTGCTTAATCAATAATAGTGATGAGCAGCCAAAGTTTCGCAGGAAAATATTTTGCCAATTTGAAGACATGACAAGTTTTTAAATGCATGATTTTGCAGTTCTTTTTTATTAAATATACCAAAAACGGCAGAGCCGCTCCCTGAGACTAATGCACCAAATGCACCATTTTTGAGCAATAAAGATTTCAGTTCAGACAAGACAGGATATTGTTCGAGTAATGAAATTTCAAACTGATTATTCAGGCTATTTTTTACATCATCAAATGACTTTATTTCAGGAAAAGTCGTGTATGCTTTAGGCCGGCAATTTTTGTATGCTTCCGGAGTAGAAATTGAGAGAGGCGGTTTAATAATAAGAACATATAATTTTGGATATTCTGCTAATGGATTTAACTTTTCACCACGTCCACGTATTACGCTTGGAACAGGATCAAGAAAAAAAGGAACGTCGGATCCCAGTTCCAGTGCAAGTTCATAAAGTGTTTCCGGAGGCAAAAGCCCTTCTTTTGAGGATGATTCACGAAAAATATGATTTAACGCCTGAAGAGTTCCAGCCGCATTTCCGCTGCCGCCGCCAAGTCCGGCTCCGGAAGGAATTCGTTTTTCAAGAAAAACATCCAGTGCTGCTGTAATTCCGCAAGCTTGCTCAAAAGACCTTAGCGCACGGATCACCAAATTTTCTTCCGGAGATTCAGAAAAGCTTGCTCCATTCATCCGGAAATTGAGCCTTTTTTCATTATTTTTGCTAAAGCTCAATGTGTCAAATAAACTGACCGGAACCATGTGCATATACAATTCATGAAACCCGTCTTCGCGTTTTGCTAAAATATAGAGCAAAGGATTTATTTTCGCGGGTGTCCGAATTCTCATTTAAGCCAACCCGCAAGCCCAAGCCAGCCATTGTACATCTTCCGGATTATCCAGCATTGGCGAAATTTCCTTTAAAACTTGGAGATGATATTCACCGAGCCATTTTAGTTCTTCTACTGAAAGCAAATTTCTGTCAATCAATCTGCGTTCATAAGGAATCAGAGTCAAAGTTTCAAAACAAAGCCAACCCTTTCCGCCAGGATGTTCCTGTAATCCCTCAGCATTTTTGACAAAACAAAGATTTTCCAAACGAATTCCTCCCCAGTTTGTTTCGTAATATCCCGGTTCATCGGAAATCACCATTCCTGCTTGCAGAGCCACATCATGAGAAACAGGTGAGATGCGCTGCGGACCTTCATGCACATTCAGAAACGCACCGACTCCATGCCCTGTTCCGTGACCATAATCCAAACCTGCATTCCAGAGTCCGGAACGGGTAATTGCATCCAGAGATGAGCCGATTGTACCTTCAGGAAAAACCTGTCTTGCCAGTCGAATATGGGCCTGCAGGACCAAAGTGTAAATCCGTTTTTGCTTTTCATCCGGTGTTCCAAGAATGACAGTTCGCGTGGCATCGGTGGTTCCGCCGGAACACTGAATTCCGGAATCTACAAGTAGCAGTTCTCCGGGCCGCATCGGGTTTTTTGAATCTGGATTTCCGTAATGTACAATTGCTCCATTCGGCCCGGAACCTGCGATTGTACCAAAACTAAGGTCAGAAAAATCCTCAGCTTGCGAGTATGCTTGATGAAGCCAGTTTGAAAATTCTTTTTCAGTTACTGGCTGTCCTCTTTCAAATGCGTTTTGTAAACGCCGAAAACTTTTTATAACTCCAACACCAGCCTGTTTATGTGCGTTTTTTGTGGCGGATATTTCAGTTGAATTTTTAAGTGCCTTTGCTAAAACGATGGGACTACTTTTTTCAAAAACCTGAGCATCGGCAAAAGCCATTCGTGTGCCCATTGTAATCGTAGAAGGATCCAACCAAACTTTGACAGCTTCCTCTTTTGCAAGTTCTGCTAAAAAGCCGATGTATTCAGCATAAGGCCGGAACTCCCATTCTGGACAATGTTCACTTAAATTTGCGTCCGGATGATGACAAAAGCAAAGTGCACGGTCCTGAAAAATTGCTGCATAAGCTTCAAAAACGGGGTTGTATTCAATATCACTGCCGCGTAAATTTGTGAGCCAGGCAATTTCGTCAAGCATTGTTAACAGCAATACATCCAGCTTTGAATCATCCTGTATTCCGGATTCATTCATTTCCTTCCGGATATCCTGCAACTTGTCGGCACTTTCCTTTCCAGTGTATTTTAAAGCGAGGGGATAGATTTCTTTTTGAGGAGGATTTGGTCTATTATCCCAAACTGTGTCCACTAAATTAGGAGTAGTCGGCAACAGAGTATGACCAAATTTGCCAATTGCATTTTCGTAGCGTCGCCATTCTTTTGGACTCATCACAAATGGATCTGCGCCAACTTTTAAAGTCTTTTCAGTCTGTGCTGAAATCCATTTTTGCGGTTCCGGAACACCTTCATTTCCGAGCTTCTTAATCTCAAAATTTTCGGCACAACTTTGTTCCGCCTGTAAATGATAACGTGAATCTACAAAAAGCTGAGAACGTCCCTCAACACAAATAATCGCTGTTCCGGCTGATCCGGAAAAACCCGTGGAACTTTCGGATTTAGTTGAAGCCCGCAAACGCCAATTCTGTACAGGCAGGTATTCGTTGAGGTGCTCATCGCCGGAGACAACAATCAACATATCTAATCCTTGTTTGATCATTGCTTGACGCAGTTTTTCAATCATTTTTGTTTAGTTTTCGGTTATGTAATGAAGTACAATATTAAATTATTTCAGCACACTAATCTGCTGAGGAATTGACAAATTAAAAATCATCATTGCAGAAAGCGGAACGTCGTGACAAGCACGTTTTCGGCAGGAAAAAAAGTTTGAATAGTTAAGAAAGTTTAGGCCCCGCTTGAATTATTTCCTCGCTGGATCCTTCTTCGAATTGTTTGAAGTTATCCTGAAACATGTTTGCCAGCTTTAAGGCAGCTTTGTCATAAGCGTTTCCATCAGACCATGTATTGCGTGGTTTCATAATTTCGCTTGGAACTTCCGGACATTCAATTGGAACATCAAAACCAAACAAATCATCATGTTCAATTGGCGCATTTTTCATGGTTCCATCCAGAATAGAATCAATGATTGAACGGGTGTATTTGAGTGACATCCGCTCACCTTCTCCATAACCGCCACCACTCCAACCGGTGTTCACCAGCCAAACCGAAGTTCCGTTTTGTTCAATACGTTTTGCTAACAATTCCGCATATTTGCTCGGATGCCAAACCATGAAGGCGGCACCGAAACACGCGGAAAAGGTCGCTTCCGGTTCAGTTACTCCCATTTCCGTACCAGCGACTTTTGCCGTATAACCGCTGATGAAATGATACATGGCCTGTGCGGGTGTAAGTTTGCTGACAGGAGGCAAGACACCAAAGGCATCGCAAGTCAGGAAAATGATATTCTGGGGGTGCCCTCCCATGCAGGGAATTTTTGCGTTCAAAATATATTCTATGGGATAAGAAGCACGTGTGTTTTCCGTGTGGGAGGTTCCGTCGTAATCAACAACACGCGTTTCCTTGTCATAATCTACATTTTCCAGCACGGTACCAAAACGGATTGCCCTGTATATATCCGGTTCTTTTTCTTCAGAAAGGTTGATACATTTGGCATAACAACCGCCCTCAATGTTAAAAACTCCATCGTCTGTCCAGCAATGTTCATCATCACCAATAAGTTCACGTTTTGGATCTGCGGAAAGTGTTGTTTTCCCGGTTCCGGACAATCCGAAAAAGACAGCAACGTCTCCGTCTTTTCCTTCATTGGCAGAACTGTGCATGGATAGAATCCCTTGTTTTGGCATGATGTAGTTCATGATTGTGAAAACACCTTTCTTCATTTCTCCGGCATACTCTGTTCCAAGAATCACAAACTCTTTGCGCTCAAAACTCAGCTCAACACTTGTACGTGAAGTCATGTGTTTGGTAAGCGGATTTGCAGGAAATTGTCCGGCATTAAAAATAACGTAGTCCGGTTCTCCAAAGTCTGTTAATTCCTCCGTGCTTGGGCGAATTAACATATTATGCATGAACAAAGCATGGTACGGACGTGTGGTAACAATACGGACTTTGATTCGGTATTTTGGATCCCAACCTGCATAACCGTCAACTACGTAAATTCTATTTTGTGTATTCAAATAGTCAATTGCGCGGCCCCTTGAAATCATGAATGTATCTTCATCCATTCCAATGTTAATATTTCCCCACCAAACGTCCTCATTAATGCTGGGATATTCGACGATACGTTTGTCCTTTGGGCTGCGTCCCGTTTTTTCATAGGAAGAGACGATCAGTGCTCCTGTTGAAGAAATGGAAGCGTCCGGTTCGTAGGCCAGTGCTTCTTCGTATAATTCAGGAGGTGTGGCATTGCGTATGATTGTTCGAGGGTGGATTTCGTATTGTTCCAATGTGAATGAAGCATCACTCATGGCCAATTCTCAGGAAGTGGTTAGTCAACTTTTAAGTCTTTTACAGTTACGAAATTGAATCCTACATTGATTCCAAGAACTTGACAAGTAAAAGAAGTGAATTATATCAATTTATTTCCTGAGCAGGGATATCTTAATTCTAATTCTATTCTACTACCAAATTTTTACTTAGCCATTCAGACAACGCCGCAGATATTCTGCGTAAAGCCGGATCATCCTGCAAGTCATAATCGTCGATAGTTGAAATTGCCCGCTTTAATTTTTTTGATGCAACAAGCACAGACATAAGACCGGAAATTTTTAATGCTTTTCGTTGTTCTTCCGGAGTTCGGTTGGCAATATCCTCGTCCAGGAGGTCTATAGCCTTTTCATAATCCTGCTGTTCGTTGGTGGCAGAAACTTGGTTCAACAAATCTGCATATGGTGGAATCTTTGCTGCAACAAGGTTTTCTTTTTGTGTTAGTCTTATAGCCAGCGTTAAAGCCAATGACTCTTCATTGATTCGTGCTTCAGGTGTTTTTATTTGTTTAGAGATTTGTGCCGCCATTGTTGAAATCTGTTCTTCCGGCGTTTTTATTTGCTTGGAAATCCGTTCCGCCATGTCAGAAATTGCTCCACCATCAAAGGTGATTTTCTTTGATATTTGATCTGCCATTGTAGCAATTTGCTCATCCGGAGTTTGTATCTCCCTCGAAATCCGTGAAGCCATGTCCGCAATTTGCTCATCCGGGGTTTGTATCTCCCTCGAAATACGTGACGCCATTGCAGCAATTTGATCATCCGGAGTTTGTATTTCCCTCGAAATTCTTGAAGCCATTGCGGCAATTTGATCATCGGGAGTTTGTATCTCCCTCGAAATACGTGAAGCCATTGCCGCAATTTGATCATCCGGAGTTTGTATCTCCTTCGAAATACGTGAAGCCATTGCGGCAATTTGATCATCGGGAGTTTGTATCTCCTTCGAAATACGTGAAGCCATTGCGGCAATTTGATCATCGGGAGTTTGTATCTCCTTCGAAATACGTGAAGCCATTGCAGCGATTTGTTCTTCCGGAGTTTTTATTTGCTTGGAAATACGTTCTGCCATGTCAGAAATTGCTCCACCGTCAAAAGTGATTTTCTTTGAGATTTGATCGGCCATTGTAGCAATTTGCTCGTCCGGTGTTTTGATTTTTTCAGAAAGGCTTTTTGCCAATTTTTCCTGATCAAACATATCTTCCAGATTTGATTTTAATTTCTGGTCAGATTCCTCCATCAGTTTCTTCAGGACGTTGTAGAGCATCTGTTCGGTATCTTGGCGCATGATGCGTTCTTCTGTTTCATCGATAAAAAAAGTAAAATTATGTGCATCAGCCAGTGCTTGTGATTTTCGGCCGATAATTTGTCCATTTTTAAAAGATCGAAAATGGATTAAGTTTTGGCCCTCTTGTGGTTCTTCATAGATTTCCACCATGAACTGATTGCCTGTTTCATCTGAATATAGCTCTGAATATAGCTTCTTGGGGGCACTGTCAATAACAACAGTTGAGATGGATTCTGCTGAATTTTGTGCCGATACAGTTGAAGCATAAGCAATAAAAACAGCTAAAACCAGGATGGTTTTACAGATAATAAAATTTGTTTTCCGGAATTTCATGAGTAGTTTCAGGAATAATTTACGCGCAGACAATTTTTGTAATTATCAGATCTTGCTAAAATATCAATCCAAATTCTATTCCTTTGGCATCTTATTGGTTAAAAATTGCAGGAATTTTAGATTTTTTATGATGTTTTTTTATGGAGATGATTCATTGTGCCATGCTGAAAAAGTAATGATCCGACCTGCAAAAAAACACTTTTCAGGCAACAAGTCTTTCAGGATTGGTGATCCAATCACTCCATGAACCGGAATATAGACGTGAATTTCCAAGTCCTGCGTAGTACATGGCGAGTATGTTATGGCAAGCAGTGATTCCAGAACCGCAATATGAAATGGCTTTTTCCGCCGGAGAACCATCAAGTAATTCCAAATACATTTTACGGAGTTCGGATTTTGATTTCAAGTTGCCATCTGGATCAAGATTTTCAACAAAGGGAGCTGAGACTGCGCCTGGAATATGACCGGCAACAGGGTCAAGAGTTTCGTTTTCTCCGCGGTATCTATCTCTGCTGCGTGCGTCAAGTACGCGTACTTCCGGATTGTCAAAATAGTTCCGGACATCTTCGGCCGTGACTAACCAATGTTCACGCTGATTCGCTTTGAATTCCACGGCTTTCGGGATAATCAAATCTGCGCTTACGGGTCTCCCTTCCTTAACCCAACGCGGCCAACCGCCGTCCATCACGGCAACCGCATCATGTCCGAGCCAACGTAACATCCACCAGAGCCGAACCGCATAAGCACCTCCTGCATCATCATAAATTACAACTTGCACAGCGTGGTCAATCCCCCATGTTGAAAATAATTTTATTAACTCCTGCTTTTCCGGTAATGGATGTCTTCCTGTTTTTCCCGGAATTGGAGGAGCGGCGAGATCGCGATTCATGTGGGCATACAATGCACCTGGAAGATG
>Ga0310122_10002887_pt1 | contig 10935 bp, 8 predicted proteins | sample CB6_Bottom_1051__FD_203503 | JGI IMG/M metagenome (GOLD analysis project Ga0310122, IMG submission 203503) | Marine microbial communities from Western Arctic Ocean, Canada - CB6_Bottom_1051 | ecosystem: Environmental > Aquatic > Marine > Oceanic | place: Canada: Western Arctic Ocean | collected...
ACGCCATTCCCGCGAAGCTCACACCGAATGGGCGCGGCCGCACGTCGAAGCCATCCGGCAGTGGCGGGTCCGGCTCGGCCTGGGTGAAGCCGAACGGCACGATAACCGTCGGATAGCCGGGGCGAGCTGAGATGCCAGCACCGCTCGATGCGGGAAAAAGGAGGGCGTCCAGTTCGAGGTTCGTCATGACCTCGTCAATCCCGTGCTCGCCGTTCAGACGGAGGTCGCGCGCACGGTCTGCCTCGTACTCGGCCCGGGCTGTCTCCAGGTCCAGCTCGTCGGCCCCGTCGAGGCGGGCCTGCCCGTACTTGAGCGTCCCAGACGGTTCGTGAGCCAGGTTCCACTCGCGCAGCTCCGTCAGCGTCTTGACGGGCGCCGACTCGCCGAGCGTCTCGAGCCAGGCGTTGAAGTCCCGCTTCATGCCGTAGGAGAGCACGCTGCTGGGGTTGTCACTCACGAGCAGGTTGTTCGCCGGGTCGGGGTCGATGACGCTCGGAATGTCCGCCGGATCCACGATGACGGCTCCTTGTTGTCTGAGGACCTCAATGGCCTCGGCCATCACGGCCCTGCCCTCGTCCGACGTCCGGCTCCGTGGCGTGTCAGACCCAGGGACGGCGACCGGGTCGTAATAGAGCGCCCGTGGAATACCGATGCGCGCGCCCCGAAGCCCACCGGTGTCGAGAAACGCCGTGTAGTCTCCACTCGGCGGAGGCTCGCATCGTGACGTGGCGGGGTCGTTGGGGTCCGGCGTCATGCCCTCGAGCGCCCCGAACAGGATTGCGGCGTCGGTGACGGTGCGCGCCATGGGGCCGGCCGTGTCCTGGTCCGCGGTGATTGGGATCACGCCCCAGCGACTCACGCGTCCCACGGTCGGCTTGATCGCCGCCAGCATGGTCGCATTCGACGGGGACAGGATGGACCCCGACGTTTCGGTGCCGACGTTGCCGGCCCAGAAACTGCTCGCCGTGCCGATCCCGGAGCTCGAGCCACCCGTCCCGATGACGGGACGACCGTCGTTCCGGCCCTCCCGTGGGTCACGGCGCGGATCGTACGGATTCAGGCCAAAGCCCCCAACGGTGCTGTAGTTCCCAGGCATCCCGGTGCCCATGAAGTTCGCCAACTCGGTCATGACCGTCTTGGCGAGGATGATTGCACCGGCATCGCGCAGGTTCGTCGTGAGCGTGGCTTCGTAGGGTGGCACGAGACCGTCGAACGCTAGTGCCCCGCCGGTGGTGGCCAGGTCGGTCGTGTGGATGTTGTCCTTGAGTGCGACGGGAATGCCGTGGAGCGGTCCGCGCACCCTGCCGTCGGCACGCTCTCGGTCGAGTCTGTCGGCGTCTTGTAGCGCGCTGGCGTTGACCGCGATGGCGGCGTTCACGCGCTCTTCGTAGAGGGCGATGCGTAACAAGTGCGCCTCGACGAGGCCTCGTGAGGTCACTCGCCCTTCCTCCATCGCCCGCTGCATGTCGGGGATGGTCGCTTCGACCACGTCGAAGCGATCCGCGCGGTCGGGGACCGTCGTACACGACACGACGAACGATGAAAGGAGGGCCGAGGCGACCACGAGATCGGAGCGGGTCACTAGGATGGACATAGGTACCAGCATCGTGGCCTGGCGACGGCCCAAACACAAGGCGTGCCCTCAGCTCGACAGTACGCTCGTCAACTCCGTTGGAGCCTCCAAGAAGAGCACGTCCCACGGCATCGCATGAAACCGGCCGACGAACCCTGTGTCTCCTGCAGACGCTCGCAGGAGGGCACCAGCGCGTTCGTGGCCGACGAGTTTCTCGGCCGGATCGTGGTCCACCTCTCCAAGGCGCTCAAGACACGGCGCGCTTTTGTCGCTGAGAACCGCGGCCCAGCTGTTGCGATGCCATCGGGGTCTTCGTGCGCAGCCGGGGCGTTGAGCTATTTCTTGATGCTGTAGACCTTTGACCGGGTCCGGATAAGCAGCCGGTCTCCGACAATCGCCGGCGATGCCATCGCCATTTCGTCGAGGCTATTGACGCCCATGACCTCGAACTCACGACCCGCCCTGATGATGTAGGTGTCGCCCTGTTCGCTCAGCGCGAAGATTTTCCCGTTGTAAGCCCATGGCGACGACGTGAAACTCGCCCCGACCCGGACCCGATGACGGTAGATCGGTTCTCCCGTCATGACGTCATAGCTTTCGAAGAACCCGCGATCCAGCAAGCTGTAGTAGATGTCGCCGTAGACGAGCGGCGACGTGTTGTAGTTACCCGCCTTCGGCTGATACCAGGCGACATACTCGTTGGACGTGGCCCCATCACGCAGTGAAATGTCGCCGCTGGCTCCGGGACGAATCGCGTAGGCCGGTCGGTGTTCGTCGCGGAAGTACCCCGAATTGACGAACACGAGTCCATGGCTCGAGAACGGGGTCGCGATCGACGCCCAGGACATCTCGCCGTTCATCTCCCACAGCAGTGTGCCATCGAGGTCGTAGGAACGGATACGGTTGACGCCCGAGGTGACGATCTCCGTGCGCTGGTCGTTCTCCCAGATGTAGGGGGTAGCCCAGGTCGACACCTCCTCGCGCGCCGTGCGCCAGATCTCAGCGCCGGTGCGCTTGTCGAGCGCGGCGAGCCACGACTCTTCTTCGTTGTCGTACAGCACGATCAGTGTGTCGTCGTGCAGCACCGGCGAGGAGGCAGAGCCCCAGTCGGACTTGGTGCGCTGGTGCGGAATCAAGACGCTCCAGACCTCGTTGCCGTCCATGTCGAACGTGAACAGCCCCAACTCGCCAAACCGCACATAGACGCGTTCGCCGTCCGTGGTGGCGGTCTCCGATGCGTAGCTGTTCTTCATGTGGCGGGGGAAGTCGGGTCGGCCTGCCTTGACCGATCGTTGCCACAGCACATCGCCGGACTCTAGGTCCAGGCAATAGACGAGCCAGTCGTGCTCCAGCGGCGGCGGGATCGGACGGCCATTCGGCGCGTAGAGTCCGGGCTTCGGCTGCTCGAAGTCACCCACCGCCGTAACCGTGGTCAGGAACACCCGGTTTCCCCACACTACGGGACTCGACCATCCAATGCCCGGGATGTCGGCAACCCACTCGACGTTCTCCGTCTGACTCCAAGTGTCCGGGAGGTTGGGGTTGTCGGCGACCGTGGCGTTCATGGTCGGGCCCCGAAAGTGCGGCCAGTTGTCGTTGGCGGCGGAGACCCCGGTGGCCGCCATCGCCATGACGGATGCCTGGATGATCCAACGGGTGGTGTAACGGGTCATGGGCGCATCTCTCTCGATGTCTGGGGTTTAGGACCTGCGCAGGTCCTTATCGTCCCGGCAGCATGATATGGGCGGACGTGGTGCCAGGCTCCATGATCCACGTGCCGGTCTGCGTGTAGCTGCCCTGATCCGGGAAGCCGAGAGACTCGGCCGTCGCGAACGGCACCGCCACGGTGAGGTGGATGTTCGCCGAATCGGCGTCCTCCCCGTTCAGCGTGTAGTACACGCTTCCGAACTTGGAGACTTTTCGCGAGCCGTCGCTCTCGGCCGCGTCTCGCATCGCCCGGATGTCTTCCGCCGTCTTGCCGGACATGTTCCAAACCCGATTCTGCTTGATGCGGTCCAGGTTCTCGATGCTCGTGCACTGCACGCTGAACGAGCGGGTCGGTTCGTCCGAGCGGTCCCAGCAGACCAGCCCGTTGGACCCGTCCCGCAGCACCTCATGGCTCCCGTCGGCCGCCATGCGGATGACCATGGCATCGGCCTGCATCGACGGTGGTGCGGCCAGCGTGGCCCGCGCAATCTGCTCCGCGTGCGACTGGGCCTGCGCGGGGACTGATATCAAGAGACAAGTACACAACGCCAGTGAGAACCGCTTCATTGCAACGCCTCCATTCCGACCAGACCGGGCCCGGTCTGGCAGCCAGATTGACCCTCATCATCGCATGGACGACGCGATGTGCACTTCAACGCGGAGCGGCTGCAGGCGGCCATAGGCGACCGAGCGCCAAAGCCACTCGACCGGGCCGAAACGGAAACGGACCATCCACCAGCGACTCAGCAGGACCTGTCCCGTGAAGATGAGGGCCACCAGCGGCAGCCCCGAGACAATGCCAAGCCGTCCGTACAGCCCGGCCCCATAGTTGTATAGCAACGTCGTCACCACAACCGTTTGTAGCAGATAGTTGGTCAGCGCCATCCGGCCGACGGCCGCCAGGCCGGTCAGCCGACTCCGCCACCGCGCATCGTTGAGCAAGACCAGGATCACACACCCGTAGCCCAGCCCCAGCATCGCGCTTCCCAACTCGAGCAGTGTCGGGATCAGGGGACGCACGGGCGCCGACACGATCGCCGGCGCCGCCACCATCGTGCTCGCGCGAGCTGCACACGGTGGACCCCCAGGTTCTCTAGCAGGCGTTGCCGGCCCAGGTAGACGCCCAGCACGAAATACGGCAGTGGCGCCAGCACCCGGATGTCGATCGCCTCGCGGCGGAACCTCGTGACGTTGTGGCTCAGAAGTTCCGGAAGATCGGCTTCCGCATACACGCGCGCCGATTCGGCAGCTGGCGCGGGTTCCCCGAACGCGAGACTCTGGACCACCGGCGGGGCGACGAGTCCGAGGACGCCGACGACGACCAGGGCTCGGGTTGAGGCCCGCCGCAGCGGGAGTAGGAGCAAGCCCAGGAAGGCGTAGCGGTGCAGGATTTCCAGCGGATGCAGCAGTGCGTGCATCACGCCGATCAGAAACAGAAAGAGGAGTCGGCGAACGTAGACCGCCCCGAAGGGCGCGCCGCGGGCGTCGGCACGGTGCAACTGCAAGGCGAACCCGAGACCGAAGAGCACCGAGAACAGCGTCCAGAACTTGCCGTCGGCCAGAAGCTGGATCATTGGGGCGCCGATTGCGTCTGCGCCGCCCCGCGGGTCAAGTCCTTGTTGTGAGAAATACCCGAAGTTGACGACCAGCATCCCGGCCACCGCCCAGCCCCTGAGCACATCCAGCGCCAGCATCCGGCCGGCGGTCGAGACCGGCGCGACCGCGGGTCGGGAAATCTGCGCTGTCACGTGGCGGCAGTATACCTGTCCGTCACAGGGGGCGCGGGCGACTTCATTGCCGATACCCGACGACCTCTCCAGACGGGGCGGTGCCCCGAACCCCACGCGACCGCTACGCGGGGACCCCGAGAGCCCCACTCCGCGGCCGCGAGGCACGCAGGTGCGCGCCTGGACTCACAGAGGAAGCGACGCCGAAGGCGGACGCTTCCCCTGCCTCGCGCGTCCCGGGGGGGTTCTGACGAGGCGTCTGTCTGGCCAGGCGCGAGGAGGGAGCAGCCAGGTGGGCTGTGACCCCGCTGAGCCGATGCCGCGACGCCGCCCTCCACGGGCGCCTCGTCGGAAAACCTAGGCATCGTCAGCCGGTGACAGCCGCCTTGACCGACGACAATTTTCCACGCAGCTTGGCGCGCGCCAGAATCAGCCAGTGGGGACACCGGGAGGTGTCGTGATACAGCCGCTCGCAGTCGTCACACCGGACACATTCGGTCATCACGATCTGCGGGCCGCGAATCGCACCCCATTCGCAGGTCTTTTCGCAGAGTTTGCAGGTGTTGCACTCTGACCAGCGTTTGATTTTGAAGACCGTCAGCTTCGAGAGCAAACCAAGCGCCGCGCCCACGGGGCAGAGAAACCGGCAGTAGAGGTTGCGCACGAAGACCGTGGCGACGAGCAGCACCGCCAGACCTATCCACATCCCGGTCGAGCCGCGCCGAGTGAACAGCCAGAACGGTTCGACATAGCGATACGCGGTGATGTTGGCGGTGACCAGGAAGTACAGCAGGGTCGTCGCCAGCAGGCCGTACTTGATCCACGCGGCGCGTTGTTCAAGCCAGACCGGCACGTCCACGCGCAGCCGGGCCGGCACAAAACGGTCGAGAAGCTGGGTGAGCGCGCCATACGCGCAGACCCGGCCGCAGTAGAGTCGACCCCACAGCACGGTCGAGACGACGGTGAACCCGGCGAAGAGATACCAGGCGAGGCTGTAGCGGAAGACCGGCATGTTGCCGGTCATCACGCCGTAGATATTGACCACCGAGATCAGCTGGCTCTTCGCGAACCCCATGTAACCGATCGCCGCGACAAACGTGACGTACTTCAGCCAGACACTCTTACGGAAGAAGCTGACCATGGTGAGCGCGGCGAATCCAGTGAAGAGTGCCAGGTCGGACGCTTGATCTCGAAGCAAGGCGCCCCAGGTTTCGACGTCTTCCTCCTCGTCGTCGAAATTCCACAAATCCTCACCCTCGTCCTCCAGCCCCCCAACGGTGTTGGCCGGTGGCTCGGCCGAGTCATCGGTCGTAGGCTGAGCGGTCGCAAACGCCGAATAGACGGGTCCTGCCCAGACCAGGGGCAGCACGAACAACAGTATCCAGAGTCTGCGCATCACTTCGAGTCTGTGGGAACCAGGAACCGCTTGGCGATCCGGCGAGAGCCGTTGCGGATGGCGCGTGACGCCGACCGCACCGAGATAGTCGCCGTCGCCACCGCATCGATGTCCGCCCCGACGCGAAAGCGGTCGCGGATACTTTTCTGCACGAACTGCGCCGCGAACTCCGGGGTGTCGACCGAAAATGAGCCGTAGGGTTCCTGGTGTCGGACGACCAGGATGCCGGTGATCGCCGCGTTGAGGTCGACGCCGACCAGTACCTGGATCGGGCCGTCGTATCCGCGCTCCAGTGGTTCGAGGTCGGTCGTGTAGAAGGCGTAACCGCGAAGCGCGCGCTCGCCGGCGTCCCCACTGTAGGCTTTGAAGTGCGGCGGCGATCCCTCCTTCGGCGAGAAGGAGGTGGCGTCTGGAAACAGCCGGACGAGTCGATCTCTGACCATCGGGTCGAGAACGGGTTGTCCGTGCAGACCGACCACGGCGATGAAGAGCAGCGTGAGCGTCAGGAATCTCATGGAGTACCAGTTAGAATTCCACGGAGTGTAACGCACTAGGGGGGATGCATGCCGTCGATTAGGCCGGGTACGAACCACAGGCTCATTATCACGCTCATCATGTCGCTCGTACCGGCCGGGCACGCGCTTGGACAAGAGCGGCTACTGAATGCTACTGGTCTCGACTGCGCGTTCAGCGCGATGTCGACCGCCGGTTGGACCGACGGCGACGCCGGGGGTGACGTGGGACCATCCACGTTGTCGCTGCGGTTCGAGGACATAGATACCGACGGCGCCACCGCGGAGATCGTGGGTCCCTACGGCGCGTCGCAGATCATCGTGCGTCAGACTGGCGACTATCTGCATCTGGTGCAGATGTTCACGGTGGGTCCGCTGTACACGACCACCGTCATCGACCGCGAGACCAGAGATGGCAGATTCATGGCGGTGCACACCCGTCACGAGTATACCGATACGCAGCTGGTCGGGTTCACCTCGAGGCCGGAACAGTATTACGGTGACTGCGCCGTCGAGCCGTAGCCGAGAGGATCGCGCCGCCTCATGCCCCATCTGTGTCTGTCCAGATCGTTCCGGGGCGCGACGCTCGCCACGGCGTTGGCTGTGCAGGTGGGCTGTGGGGGAGAGGGGGTGACACGGCCTGCGTTACAGGCCGGCGTCTCGTGGGAGCTGGCCCAGCTGCGCGCCGCCACGTTGTCCGACATCGAGTATGCGTATCGTCTCACCGTGCCCCGCGCGCGCGACACGCCCATCACTGGCACCCTGTTGGCCGAGTTCGGCTGGTCCGACGACCAGGGGCGGGATCTGGTGCTCGACTTCAAAGACGCGGCCGAGCGCGTTCGCATGGTCAGCGCGAATGGCGCCGATGTCGTCTGGCGGGTGAGCGACGACCATCTGATCGTGCCGGCCGCCGCGCTCGACTCGGGGCAGCGCAACGAGGTGGCGGTGGAATTTGCCGCTGGCGACGAGGCGCTCAATCGCGGCGACGCGTTTCTCTACACCTTGTTCGTCCCGGACCGCGCGCACTTCTCGCTGCCGCTCTTCGACCAACCGAATCTCAAGGCGCGGTTCTCCCTGACACTCGAGGTGCCGGCCGACTGGGAGGCGGTGGCCAATGGCAAAGCGATCGATCTCGCGCCGCCGTCGCCCCAGTCGGGTGGCAGCGCCATCCACCGGTTCGCGGTGACCGAACCGATTCCAACCTATCTCTTCGCGTTCGCGGTGGGAGATTTTCAGATCACCACCGCGCAGCGAGACGGGCGCACGTTCCGGATGTTTCATCGCGAGACCGACGCCGAGAAGGTGGCGCGCAACCGCGACGCGATCTTCGACCTGCATGCGGCGTCGCTGGCCTGGCTCGAGGACTATACCCAGATCCCCTACCCATTCGGCAAATTCGATTTCGTATTGCTGCCGCCGTTCCAGTACGGCGGCATGGAACATCCCGGCGCCATCTTCTACCGAGAATCGAGCCTGTTGCTCGACGAGTCGGCGACCCAGGAGCAGTTTCTCGGCCGCGCCAGCCTCATCGCGCACGAAACCGCGCACATGTGGTTCGGCGACCTGGTAACGATGAACTGGTTCGATGACGTCTGGACCAAGGAAGTCTTCGCCAACTTCATGGCGGCGAAGATCGTTCATCCGTTATTCCCCGAGGTGGACCACGACCTTCGTTTCTTTCTCGCGCACCACGACCGTGCGTACGCGGTCGACCGCACGGCCGGGGCGAATCCGATTCGACAGCCGCTGGACAACCTGCGAGAGGCGGGCACCCTCTACGGCCCGATCATCTATCAGAAGGCGCCCATCGTCATGCGACACCTCGAGCGGCTGGTCGGTGAGGAGTCGTTCCGCGACGGGTTGCGTGAGTATCTCGACACGTATCGGTATGGGAACGCTACCTGGCCCGACCTGATCCGAATCCTGGACACACGGTCCGATACCGACTTGGCCGCCTGGAGTGCCGTCTGGGTCGACGAGCCCGGGCGGCCGCTGGTCGAGGTCGCGGTTGAGGTGGTGGTCGAGGGGCCGCGCACCCGGGGCACGACCCTGACGGTCTCGCAGCGTGATCCGGATGGCCGAGGTCGCCTGTGGCCGCAACAGCTCGAACTGCTCCTCGCCTACGACGACGAGGATGTGCGGATCCCCGTGGCGCTGTCGGCGGCCTCAGTGACGCTCGACCGTGCCACCACCCGCGGCCGCCCGCGCTTCCTGGTTCCAAACGCAGGCGGTATCGAATATGGGCGTTTTCGGCTCGATAGTTACAGTAGAGACGGGTTACTGGCGGGGCTCCCCGGCGTGGGTGACCCGCTCATTCGGGGAGTCGGTTGGGCCACGCTGTGGGAAGACGTGCTCGACGGTGAGATTGCGCCCGAGATCTGGCTCGAGCGTCTGCTGGCCGGCCTCGGGGCCGAGACGGTCGAGCAGAACACCCAGCGGTTGTTGCAGTACCTGCGCACGACCTTTTGGAGGCTGCTGTCCGACGATGCGCGCAGAGCCGTCTCGGGAGAGGTGGAACGAGCCTTGTGGACAGGGATGGTCAACAGCCCGGGGACGCTGAAGGCCGCCTATTTCCAGGCCTGGCGCCTCGTGGTCCTCTCCGACTCGGGCGTCGAGCGGATGCGGCGAATCTGGGCCGGCGACGAGCAGATACCGGGCCTGAGTCTCGCGGAGACCGATTTCATTGCGCTGGCCGAAGGACTGGCGGTGCGTGGGGTCACCGACGGTCAGGATATTCTCGACCAGCAGTCCGCTCGGATCGAGAACCCCGACCGCTTGGCCCGCTTCGAGTTCGTCCGCCCGTCGCTGTCTGCGGCGCCACTCACGCGGGAACTCTTCTTCCAACAGCTGGCCGAGCCGGGCGGCCGTGAGCGCGAGCCCTGGGTCATCGCCGCCCTGGGCTACTTGCATCATCCCTTGCGGGCGGCGCATGCCCGCCAGTTCATCGGCCCGAGCCTGGAGATGGTCGAAGAGATTCAGCGCACGGGCGACATTTTTTTTCCGTCGAACTGGCTCGACGCCACCCTCGGTGGTCACAATTCTTCCGAGGCGGCCGATATCGTCCGGCGTTTCCTTGACGGACTCGCCCCTGACTTTCCGCATCGCCTTCGGGCGAAGATTCTGCAATCGGCGGATCTGCTGCTTCGGCGCCGCTGATCGGGTCCTGGGGTGTCGAGAGCCGGCCACTCGCGGTTCGATGTGCTGAACTGGATTTTCGGGGCGGGGGGCCGTGCTCACCCGTCGGCGGCCGGTCGGCGAGGGAGTCGGCATGACGGGCCTCTCGGGGGAAGGTTGGCGAGGCGAGCGCCTATCGCGTCCAGAGCGGCGCCGGGCATCTCTCGCTGCATCGTCTCAAACAACACCCGTTCTGCGGTTCGCACATGCGAGACGAGTAGATGGCCCAGTGTCGGGAGCCTGGTCTCGAGGTCATTCGCTGGATCACGCTGGAGGTCGGAGACCAGTGCGCGTATCTGTTCATGCTCGGCCAACAGGTCTCCGATCAGCGTGTCGCCTCGAGTCAGCGACCTGGCGGCGGTCGGGAAAACCCAGGTCTCTTCCGCTTCGAAGTGCGGCTGCAAGGTGTTGGCAAAGAACGTCACGACACGGTCGACCTGGGCCCGGCGGTCTCTGGGCCAGTCAGAGCGGGGCGCCGACGAGTGTCCCCGGATGAGCCCCTGGGCAATGACCAGCGCGTCGTGGTGATCGTGCGAGAGCGGGACCAGACCTGGATGTCGCTTCACATCCCTACGATACAATACGGCGTTTGGTTGTTGCCTGGAACACCGGGGCTCGTGGAAGGAGCACAAGAATGCGTAGCTGGTGGCCGTTCGTCCTGCTCACTGTGTTGAGCTGGGGAACCTATATTCCGACACTACACAAAGGCCAGTTGGCGCTGGGCGGCAGCGGGCTGCATGCCTTCCTGATGGTTGGCGTGGCCTATCTACTCGTCGCGATTCTGATTCCGGGCACGATGATCGCGAAAGCCGGGACCTGGCATCTCTTCACGTCGGGTGGGATGAC
>Ga0310122_10002889_pt1 | contig 10935 bp, 12 predicted proteins | sample CB6_Bottom_1051__FD_203503 | JGI IMG/M metagenome (GOLD analysis project Ga0310122, IMG submission 203503) | Marine microbial communities from Western Arctic Ocean, Canada - CB6_Bottom_1051 | ecosystem: Environmental > Aquatic > Marine > Oceanic | place: Canada: Western Arctic Ocean | collected...
TGTGACTTTGGGACAGAGTGAGTAGTTGCTTACCACCACAGTGACGCCATGGGCGCTCAGCCCACGGGCGACCAGATTAAACTCCTTGCTGCTCAAAATGCGCCAATAGCCACCGTGGATAAACACCAGGATCGGAGCCCCCGGCTGCTTGGCAGGGAATACGTCGACCGTTTCGTCCAGCGTAGGACCAAAGCGCACATCGAGAACACACTCCAGGTCGCGCCGGGCCTTTTCGCTTCCTCCCACAAGGAACTCGATATACCGTCCCATATCAGGCACCAGGGCGTCAACGTTGTACTCCTGGTCAATCTCTTCCTGTGCGGTGAAGTCGCGATAGAGCTTCATGGCTTCCGCTCCTATTTGGCTAAACCCATGCGGTTCATAATGTTATTACGCTGGATAGCGGAGGAACCTCCAGCCAGGGGGTATAGCAGCACGTCGCGCAGGTAGCGCTGTACATCGTACTCCAGCGCATAGCCGTACGCACCCAGGATCTTCTGAGCATTGAGCGCCACCCGCGTCGCCGCTTCCGCCACATACAATTTGGTCATAGAGGTCTCGACCGAACACGGCTGTTCATCCTGGGCGAGCTGGGCGCAGTGGTAGACCATCAGGCGCGAGGCGAACAACTCGGTGGCCATATCGGCTAACATGTGCCGAATGGATTGATGGGCCGAAATCGGCTTGCCAAACTGGTGACGTTCCTGCGCATATTGGAAGGCATCATCGTAGGCCGCCTGACCTAGTCCAAGACAAATACTCGATACTTCGATTTTTTCGACATCAAGGGCCGGGCCGGCCAGCTGTGTCCAGGCCTTATGCAACATCTCGATACCACCCACGAGATTGTCCTTCGGCACTCTGACATCCTCAAACGTCACGTCGGTCGTCGGAATCCCATGGTTGCCCATCTTCTTGATCGGCTCGATAGTAATGCCCGGCGATTTGGGGTCAATGAGCAGGATGCCGAGGTTCTGATAGCGCGGAGCCTGACGGTCGGTGCGGACCAAGGTATAGATATAATCGGCAATATTGGCCCCCGTACACCAGCGCTTAGCCCCGTTGACCACAAAAACATCACCTTCGAGGTCAGCCACGGTTTCGACCGAGGCCAAGTCGGCGCCGACGTTCGGCTCACTTAGCCCGTAGGCGAAGCGCATCTCTCCGGCCGCCAGTCTGGGCAACAACTGACGTTTCTGCTCCGCATTGCCCGACTCATTGATATTCACCGCCCCATAGAACACCGTCATAATATAGGCTACACCAACCGTTGGACAGCGGCGGCAGAGTTCCTCAATGGTGATAATCGCGGCGGGGATATCGCGCCCGAGCCCGCCGTACTCCTCTGGTGTGGTGAGGCCATACACGCCCAAGGTACGCAACTTATCGACAACGTCGCGCGGATAATAATCCTCTTCATCCCACTGGCGGACTTTGTCGCGCGGACACTCTCGATCCAAAAAGCGACGCAGACTTTGCCGCAGCATTTCGCGCTCGGCTGATTCCGGAACATACATGCCATGACCTCCGAATACTCATTTGCCCTCAGTCGCCCGCAAAGAGGGTGTCTAATATCGTTTCCATTTGATGCCCATTCGTATCCTTGCTGTTCGCCCTTCGACAAGCTCAGGGTGAACGGGAATAGGCTTGTCTGTGGGCTGCTCCGTTCGTGCTGAGCCTGTCGAAGCATGAACGCGAGGCTACAACCATCAAGTAGAGGCCATATAATAAGTGTTTCTGTGGCCAAGGCCCTTCTATCCCAAAACTTGCCCAAAACTTACCAAAAGCTAGACCGTATCGTAAGAAGAGCCGAGCAGAATAACAATGCTTACTGAACGATTTCTTAAGCGCAGAGTTGCTCAATTTCAACTCGCTCAAGCATATTTTTCTCGCACTCACAATGTCTCGGCGCCCATCCCGCAATCCTTCTCAGATCGTTCGCTATCTGATCCGCCGCAGCGTCACAGGCCTGAGCGAAAACGGTCCGCCGAGAGTCGAGCTACCCCGTCAGGGTAGGAATAGCGAAGTCTGTCTTGTGACCGATGCATCAGGAAAACGCTGGGTCCTCAGAGCGTTCCCTCAGGCACGCGCCTGCAGGGAATATAGCGCCTTATTGAAACAGTTCACGGCCAAAGGGCTGCCGGTGTCTCGTCCGTTGTGGAGCGATCGGAGTCTCGCCACCCGCTGCCGTTATCAGCGATCTTTCGGTGCTGAAGAGTTTATTCCGGGACCTCTTTTGGCTAACATTGGGCTGAGCCCAGAGGTCGCACAGGCGGTGCTGCGCAGCCTGGCCCAGCTGCACGATGAAATCTCCCCGGCATGGGGCAATCGCGGACAGCTGCATACCGAAGATTTCCGGGTCTACCTCTTCCAGCAATGTCGTCGTTGGCTGCGCGCTATCCCGGCTTCATCACCCTTTGGAAAATCTGGAGATAAACAGCGCTGGGAGCAGATGCTCCACACGTGGTCCACGCAACTGCCGCTCCAAACCCAGTTCTCACTTATCCATGGCAAACTGGCCGCAGCCGATATTATTTTGAGCCACGGCATGGCACGCGCGATCTTTCTTGATACCGGGAGTCTCAGCTATGGCCATTTTATGCACGACCTGCCCTATTTGCTCACCTATCTGTGAGCCGGCGAGGCGAAGGCCAAAGATTATCTTGTCGACCAGTATCTGGCCTTGCGCCAAACTCTGCTCGCCGCCTTTCATTACCCGCACGTCGAAGCATTCTTCTTCGCCCGCTATCATCGCAGAAAACTCCGAGCTGCACATAAACGACTCAGCGTGGAAGAGGTAGGCGTTGACCCTAAGGCTGCTGCTCATTACGCCCACTTGTGTGAGCTGACCGAGACCTTTCGGCAACACTGAGCCAAGACTCTGGCAGCGTACCACGGCAGGCTGTCAGGATGCTGATCAACACGAGTAGTTCAGGTTCTTGACAGGGCCGGCCCAACTCTGCTCTCTGACCACAGGATAACAGCATGCCGCAATAACTTACACATCCAGCCCTGCCGCGAGACGTACCGGCAGACTTGCAGGGCGCGTGTTTTGTATGCAGCAGTCCAGCAGAACTGGGCGGAGTGCGGCAAGCCGCCTGACTCGACGCCAGCTCTTAGTGCAAGGCACTGTCGCCGGGGCCGCTGTTGGATCTATCCTCGCTCATCGCCTGCCTACCGCCATTGCCGACATAAACTCACCTCAAAACCGGCTGGAACAGCCGCCACACCACGATTACATCATCGAGGCAGTCTGGCGGCTCGTTTTTCAGAATGGCCGCCTCACCCTGCTCCCGGATTGTTCTGTTCGGGTGCGCAAAGATCGCATCGAGGAAGTGATAAGCGGCCGGCTGCCGAGCAGTACGCCAAGAGTCCGTGCGCCGGGTCAGTTATTGCTGCCGGGTTTTATTTCCGGTCACACCCATGCTTGTGCGGCAGCGCCAACCCGAGGGATTATTGAAGGCGGTCGATCGTACGCTCGACCGCTCGAATTGGTAGAGTCGCTCAGCACAGAAGATCTGGATGCCCTGACCGCCTATAACGTAGCTGTATTACTGCGCTCAGGCTGTACAACGCATGTCGAAATGAGCCTGAGCCTCCGGCAGGCAGAGTCGTATGTGCGTATTGCCAAGCGCTGGGGAGTCCGGGGTTATCCGGGCGGGATGATCCCAGGTATTGCGCGGCTGTTTCCCATCTGGTTTCGAGACACAGACCAAGTCCTGTCCGATGCAGAAGCCGACACCTTGACCGAGATTGTAGCCAATCGACGCTTTGGCCTCGCCCACGATGGAGCCGAAGACGGACGGCTCCGGCCCCAAATGGCCCCGCATGCCACAGACACCCACACCCCAAAGACCATGGCCGCTATATTGGCCGCGGCTCGGGAAATGGGCAATGGCATTCATATCCATCTGTCACAACGGAGGGGCCGGTGGAAGCGGCGGCACGCAACCCTACCCGGAAGCGCTCGCCGCCGGCGTCAAGACCACGATAGGCATAGACACTCACTCGAATGACTACATCGAAAATCTCAAGCTGGCCGTATTATACGGACGGGCCCGGGCTCGCCTCCTGCAGGCACACAGTCCCGTGCCGTTGAAGATGCCAACCATATGGGATGCCGTCGAAGGCGCAACGCTGGGCGCTGCCCAAGGGCTGGGACGAGACGATCTCGGACGCATTGCGCCTGGCGCGAAAGCAGACGTGTGCACGGTCGATGTCACCGGCTTCCTCAGCGGCACGGGAGCTGTGCCGCCCGAACCGCTCAATAATTTATGGTACGTGCATGGTCTGAGCGTACGGCGTGTCATGACCGACGGCCGTTTCCAGGTTTTCCGCGGTCGGTTCGTAGCTGACGATGAAGAGTATGTTCAGCAGCGTGGCGGCGAAGTTGTCAAAAAAATCTGGGCGCAACTGCAGAGCGAGAAGTGGTTTACGTGATCACTCCGTTAAACTGTCGTTCAACTGACTGAGGAGGCGGGCATGGACCTCATTCTAAGAAATGGACACATTGACGGACAGCATGGACCAGATGAACCTGCCGTGGATACTGGCATACAGGCTGGTCGGATTGTGGCAATTGAACCGCACCCATCTCACCTCTCTGACTTGGCCGCCCAAGGGCGTGAGCTTGACCTGCAGGGATGTTTGGTCACTCCGGGTTTCATTGAAACCCATATTCATCTGGACAAGTCGTGTCTCTTGGAACGCTGCAAATCTGAGGATGGGAGCCTGGAAGAAGCCATTCAGCAGGTCGCTCTAGCAAAAAAGGCATTTACCCCAGAAGACCTATATGCCCGCGCAGTCCGCACCCTTGAAAAAAGCATCCTGCAGGGGACGACCCATATGCGGACGCACCTGGAGGTAGACCCCGGTATTGGTCTGCGTGGCTTCGAGGGTGTGCTTCCTCTCATCCGGGAATATGCATGGGCACTCGACCTCGAAATCTGCGTCTTTCCGCAAGAAGGTTTGTTAAACAATCCTGGCACTGATGAGCTTATGGTCGAAGCACTCAAGCAGGGTGCACGCGTGGTTGGCGCTGCTCCGTATACAGACATGGACCCGCACGGCCAGATTGATCGGGTCTTCGCCCTGGCGCGTGAGTTTGACGTTGATATTGATATGCATTTGGACTTCGGAAATACACCCGAGAGGATGGATATCGAGCACGTGTGTGACCAGACTGAGAATTTCGGTTATGGCGGCCGGGTCACGGTTGGGCATGTGACCCGGCTTTCAACCACGCCGTTAGAGCTGTTCACGACAATCGCGCGTCGATTGGCCGACGTCGGGGTAGCCGTCACCGTGCTGCCCTCGACCGACCTCTACCTCATGGGCCGTGAACCGGACTACAACGTCATCCGCGGGGTGACGCCCATTCATAAACTCCTGCGCTCCGGCGTGAATTGTTCCCTATCGAGCAATAATGTCCTGAACCCATTCACGCCCTTTGGCGACTGCTCGCTGCTGCGGATGGCGAACCTATACGCCAACGTGTGTCAGGTGGGCAAACGCGAAGAGATACGGGCATGTTTTGAAATGGTAACGCAACGGTCGGCGCGGTTAATGCGACTGGAAGAGTATGGCGTCACGGTGGGCAAAACAGCGGATCTCGTTGTCCTTGACTGTGCGACACCCGAGGCGGCTGTCGCAGAAGTGGCCGCACCCCTATACGGCTTCAAACGGGGACGGCAGACCTTCACGCGCAAGCCGGCGGAGCTGCACCGCCCCTAAGAAAACGGTAGGGTGGGTCTGCAGGACCCACCCTACGATACTTCATTTCTTGGGAGTAGCAGGAGCGGAGCGACTGTGGGTGAGGGGAAAGTCATGTGGGAGCCCCAAAAGAGTACACCATGAACGACACCTTAGGCGCATTCTGCCGCCACACCCACGTCGCCCTTCCCGGCTCGGGCGCAGGACCACTCGCAGGTTTGTCACTTGCGGTGAAAGATGTATTCCACATCAGCGGACATCGCACCGGAGCCGGAAACCCGGACTGGCTGCGTACCCATCCACCAGCCGAGACCACAGCGCCTGCTGTGCAGCGTTTGCTCGATGCAGGCGCGCTGAGTGCGGAGTTGCCGGACGAGGCACGAAACGACACAAGGAGCAGCGGAATGTCCATAGACCGCCACCCGATCGAAAATTCTCTCTACCGTGCAGCCCGCTTCATGGATGAACACGCCTACGACGAATGGCTCGCTCTCTGGACGGAAGATGCCCTGTACTGGGTACCGGCGAACAAAGACGATATTGACCCACAGCGGCATGTGTCGATTGTGTATGAGAACAAGGCACGGCTTGAGGATCGTATCGCGCGGCTGAAAAGCGGCGCGGCATATGCCCAGGACCCTAAGTTGCGCCTGCGGCGGGTGAATTCCAATATCGAGATTAAAGAAAGTGAGAACGGTGAGCTGACGGTCTATTCCAACTTTAACCTGACGGCTCTACGCCGAAGCAGAATGGAAACATTCGCGGGTTGTACTATCCACACCCTACGGCCGGAAGGTGACAGCTTCAAGATCGCGTATAAGAAAGTGTTGCTCATAAACAACGATGAGGTCATCAATAATATGACGTTTCTCATCTAGCACCGAGGTTCACGTTTTGAGAGGGAATTATCACTGATTGGGACGATCTCATTCTACTCTTGATTGCGCCCAATAAAAAACTCTCGGTCATCCTCAACCGGAACCTCGAGGCCAGAGGCAATCAACCCTTGGCGTAAAGGCTTCATCTGGCGATCATGCAACCGCATAGTCGGAGTCCGAAGCGGGCCGCCGTTGAAGCCGCTCAGCCAGCCTTGATATTTCCATAGCATGCGGTGTAACAAATTTGATCCGGCGACCATGGCCATAGCTTGCATACTCGCCTGACGGGCAGGCTGGATCTGCCAGTACAATTCCATGCCGGCTTCAAACTGACCGCCTTGGATCAGGCCAAAAATCTTGGGGATTAGAGGACCCCAGTACTCATAATTACTGGTGCCCATAAACTGCATAGGCACCAGACCCGCCAGAGGCAGACCATTCCCTTCGATCGGTTCTGTTACCACGATTCGGTCACTGAAGCGTGTGTAGACATCGACAAAGCCGCCAATGGATGGCATGCCACCTTCAGCTTTTATCGCGGCGATATTCGGAACATCGTCCAGCAAGCGCTTAATCAAATCCGGCCCAAAACCGGCCGCTGGATGGATGCGCTCGAAACCCCAGAGCGGCACGGGGAAAAGCATCACGGCAAGATTCGTATTGTCGCAGAACGCCTTAGTATAGTCGTAAATATCGTCGGCGCTTTCGGGATAAAACGTTGGCGGGTAGGAGAGCAGCACAAGATCGGCGCCCGCTTGTTCGGTCGCCTGAACTGCTTCGATATTTTCTTCCAGGGTATTAAAGCTAGCGTGATGAATGAGATGGAGTTTGCCTCCAGACTCATCCGCCGCCCACTCAGCAAATTGAATATATTCGTCCAGTGTGGTGGCGGTTTCAGCAACGAGCAGCGTACCCCAAAAACCATATTCGATTTCTTTACGGACATCGTACCGAATGGCTTTTTCATTCAGGCTGCGTAAGTCTTGGGTAAACGTCGGGGTGATGGTATTCGCCACTCCCCGCATATTTTCTTTCGCCCATTCGCGCGCTTCGTGCTTGCGATATGCCGCCATAATGTCACCTCTTATTCTTGGAGTCTTTCTTCCTGTCTGCGGTGTCCGTTTGGGCGAGAGCCACGGCCATCCTCCATTCGTCTTGACAGAGGGATTTGCCTTGTGTATCTAGCATTGAGCAAGCGCTCAATCAATAGCGCTTCCAGAGGGGACGTATGACACGCACACTCGATGCCCCAGTCTGGGTAAATGAGGAAGCGGGGCGGGTGAGCCGGCGCATCTTTACCGACCCCGTCATCTGCGAGCGAGAGGTCGAGCAGATCTTCAACCGCTGCTGACTTTTTCTCGGGCATGAAACTGAGCTACCCCATCCCGGCGATTACGTCACCCGACCGATGGGCGATGACCAGGTCATCGTGGTGCGCCGGGAAGATGGAGCGCTGCGAGCGTTTCTCAATAGCTGTAAGATCGAGCTGCGAAGCTGGTATTTTGCCGAACAAGAGGCGTCCGCCGCGTGGAAGGAGGAGGTGTTGAAATGCGGGATTCAAAACTTTGCCATGTCGGGTCTGTTCGAAGAGGATGATGCCGAGATCTGGGCCTCGGTCATACGCGGGACGAAAGGGTCAATCGCACGTCGCTATACATCGGACTTTCGAGCCGGCTTTAGCATGCAGCCGTTCACCGACTTTCCTGGTCCGGGCACAGCCTACCACTCACTGCTCCCTGACTGCGAGCAGTTCAATTTGCTGATGAATCTGTTTTCGGTACGAGAAATATGAGTGTTTTTTTCTGGGTGAATACACATATGGCACGCAAAATTCTGCGCCCTTCGGTCAGACGAAAAAACGGCCTCATTCAGAACTCCACCCTGCGGGAGCAAAAGCGGCAAGCAGTCGCCAATGCCGCCTTTGACCTCTTTCTGCGTGATGGGTTTCATAAAACGACTACGCGTGACATCGCCCGCCAAGCGGGCATGAGCAACGGGGCTCTCTTTTCTTATTTCAAAGACAAGGAAGAACTGCTCTTCTTTATCATTAGTCATGAGCAGGAGCGGGCCGAACAGCACTTGGTCGAACAACTGCACCAGGCAAGTGCAGTCGCTACGCAAACGCACGCCGACCCAGAGGACGTTTTCTGCGGGGTGTTTACGACCTTCGTGCGCGGGGTGGATCACATGCGGCGCTTCATCCTGCTGGCCTATCAAGAAACCAAATCGCTCAATCCGGCGACCCGGCTAGCCCTGATCGAACGCGAGAAGCGCATCCAAGCCGCTCTCAGCAGTGCGATTCAATACGGGGTGGAGCAGGGCCGCTTTGCGCCCGACGCTATCGAGTTGAAGGCCCACAATCTCATGGTCCTGGCCCACGCCTGGGCGGTGCGCCGTTGGGCGTTTGTGGGACAGCTGGAGTCAGTCGATGACTATCTGGCGTTTTTGCTGCCGCAAGCGCTGGCTCTCCTCAGACCCGCGAGAGAAAGTGCGCTCACAAAGAAACGAGGCAAGCAGCCCCGTCCGGACAAACAAGCCGCCGCGTAGGCAAGAGGTCCTGCAGTGGAGGGTTCGTCACACTTTTGAGATCAAACGAATAATCTTTAACGTGAGGAGGGAACCATGGTTCAAGTCACAGAGCTGGGTTACATGGGTATCGGCGTAAAAGACCTCGACACGTGGAAGCATTTCGCGGCCACCATCACGGCCGACACCTTGGTCGTGTGGGGCCGGGAAGACAAGCTTGTTCCGCTGCGACACGGCGAAATTTTGGCTGAGCGCATTCCCCAGGCAAAACTGGTAGTGATTGCTGAGTCTGGGCACACGCCGATGCGTGAAAAACGCGAAACGTTTCGACGCATCGTACCAGATTTTCTGATCGGCCAGGAAGAAGACTTCGCGTAAAGACTCGATGCTCAAACCTGACGTACAAAGTTCAGCGCAATTGAGAAGAGCATAAAGAGAGTAGCGCTGGGTATAGAGGCAAGGATGCAAGTCCATTTGCCGCCCAAGAGCAGGAGTGTTGTGTAGGCTGGACACGAAGCTTTCGGACCACAGGAGGTTATTCATATGGGAGCACGTACCGGGCAGGAATATATCGACGGACTCCGCGATGGCCGCGAGCTCTATGTTAACGGTGAGCTTGTCCGGGATGTCACACAATATCCACCCTTTCAGGGCATCATCCGAGAGATGGCCAAATTATACGATCGGCAGCATGAGGAAACGTATCAAGATATCCTGACCTATCCGTCGCCGACTTCCGGAGAGCCTGTCAGCATCTCGTTTGTCTTAGCCGAAACCTGGCAGGACATAGAAAACCGCCGGTACGCTGAAACAGCTCGGTGCGAACTCACCTGCGGCATGATGGGCCGTCTGCCCGACTATATGAACGCCTTTGTGGCCGACATGGCGGCCATTCGGTCCTGGCTGGGACGCAATGAATCCCAGTTTGGTGAAAATGCTTGGGCGTACTATGAGCTATGTCGCGAAAAGGATCTGTGCCTGACGCATACTTTGGTCGATCCACAAATCGACAAAACCAAAGGCGTCGAAGACCAAGAAAGCATCAAGATCGTAAAAGAGACCGACGCAGGCATTGTCATCAAAGGCGCGCGTATGCTGTCCACGTTGGCCCCGGTCAGCGATGACATTTGGGTTGCACCGTATATGCCCCGTAAGCCAGGCCAAGAAGACTACACTGTCAGCTTCTCCATTCCCATGGCCACACAAGGACTCAAATTCATCTGCCGCGAGCCCTACGATACAGGTGCCAGTAGTTTTGACCGGCCATTGAGCAGTCGCTTTGACGAAGGCGACGCGATTGCCATTTTCGACAATGTCTTGGTGCCGTGGGAGCGCGTGTTTGCCGCGCGGGATGTTGAGACGTATAACCTCATCGCCCCACGTATGCCGGGCTATTTTGCCTTGCAGGCTGTTATTCGGGGGGCGGTCAAACTGCGCTTTATGACCGGCCTGGCTTGTCTCGTGGCTCAAACCATCGGACGGACCGAAATCGTCCGCTACCAAGAACTGCTGGGCGAGCTCGTCTCCTACGTCGAACTAGCAGACGGTCTCGTAACAGCCACCGCGCATGAAGTGTGGACAAATGCTCAAGCCGGAGAAGGGGACGTTGAAGTCTCGTCTGAGGCTGTCTCAAGTGCAAAGAGTTTTGTACCGGGGCTAGCGACGCTGTTTGGAGCACCGGACAAGGGCATGCTGGGCATCACCACCTTGCGCATCTTTTTTCCCTTCGTCCATACACGGGCGGTTGAGATTATGCGCCTTGTGGGCAGTAGCGGTCTGGTCATGACCCCAACCGAAAAAGACTTTGCCCATCCTGCCC
>Ga0310122_10002891_pt1 | contig 10933 bp, 9 predicted proteins | sample CB6_Bottom_1051__FD_203503 | JGI IMG/M metagenome (GOLD analysis project Ga0310122, IMG submission 203503) | Marine microbial communities from Western Arctic Ocean, Canada - CB6_Bottom_1051 | ecosystem: Environmental > Aquatic > Marine > Oceanic | place: Canada: Western Arctic Ocean | collected...
ACGCCGGGTTCCGGCCCGGTAGTGGGAGAGCTGCCGCCAGGAGAGGTCGAGGCCAGCTGATTCGAGTAAACGAAGACCTCGCCGGTGTAGTAACCCTTGAAGCCCTGCGCCGCGCCCGGATCGTGATCCAGATTCGGGCTGCTGGCGATCACGTCGTCCCCGCGAATCGTGACCCGCGCCCCGAAGGCAGCGTCGAAGAGCACGCTCGGGCCTTCGATTTCTTCGATCCATTCAAAGGCGCTGCCATTGTCACGATATCGATGCACCGAGCCCTGGTAGATCTCGTCGAGAACCGTCCCCGGGGTGCCGACGAGAAGATCGTCTCCGTCGAGAGCGAGGCTCGTACCGAAGAGTTGGTAGGCCGCCTCCGTCGGCGGGAGGATCTTCTCGACCTCGCTCCAGCTACCCGTGCCGGTGTCGTAGTCAAAGATGTAGACGGCACCGATTACAAGGTGGCCGTTGCTATCCGCCGCACAGATCTCTGGATCGGAAACGTTCGTGATCGCGACGACACAGGGCTTCAGTTGCGCCCCCACTGCCAGTCGATCCAGTTCCGCCACGACCGACACGCCGAAGAGATCGTATTCGGCGGAATCCGAGGGGATCAGCGTCGCGTCGAATACGAAGGCGCCGGTTCCGTCACGCCGGTAGACATGTACGGCCCCGGTCTTCGTGTTCTCGAAGGGCGCGCCGACTGCAAGGACGTCGGCGTCGGGATCGAAGGCGATCGCCGCACCGAAGGCGGCGGGCTTAAAGTCTACCGTCTCTCCCTTTTGGTAATACCGATAATACTTACCGGAATTTCCACCACCCGAAGCAGCGCCAGTAGATACATGCGGCGCGATATTGATCCGAACCTTGTCCTGCGAATTCAATTTACTGGTGGAAGTGATTGACCACCAGTTGTTGTTCAGTTCTGAAGTTACGACCCCACCAACAGTGCCACTCAATCCGGTCAAGTAAATTTCATCACCGCTTCTCATTTTCGGGGAAGAAGGTTCAGCGCCATCCACCTCTATATCGATGGTTGATGTGGTCCCTACTGTCGTGACTGGACCGTCTGCTAAATCGTACTCTACGGCCGGCGGATCGATTGATCCCATCTCCACCCAACATGGGTAGGTCGGGAAAGGGTCGAGCGGCGCCGGCAGGCTGTAGGCGTAGCTGATTGAGGCGCATGCCGGAGTGCTTGGCCCCGGAGTCGACACGTATTCGTAGAGCTCGACAGGATAGTTTGGAGGCAGTCTTCCGCCGGCGACGCCGAGAATGTCCCCAGGCGACGACACCGCCAGCCAGTCAGAAGCCAGCGCGAGCGCGTGCCCGAAGAAGCGTGACTGCGCCATTTGAACGTTGAAGCTATTCCTCCCGTAGGGAACCTCGACGTTGGTGAGCATCTGGGTGATGGCCCAGGACGAGGCTCCCGCGTCGTACTCGTAGGCGTAGACAATTCCCTCGCCTCCGAATTTCTTGTAGACCGGTGACTCATCAGGGTCGCCGTAGCGCGTGAGGCGAGCTCCGGGAGCGGAGACCAGGGCCAAGTCCCCGTCAATCGCCACAGCGGTCCCGAAGCCGGCCGCTGGTTCGACGCCTGGCTCCGCGGAAAATGTCGGGTCGCTACCGAAGGGTGCGGGCACGTACTGCTCGACGGTCCACTCGCTGACATCGTCGCGGTAGATCACGAAGGCACCGACGCCGTCGTAAATTTTGATCACCGGGGACAGAGCGGGACTTCGGGCCGCGTACCCGGTGATTGCGGTTCCCGGCGCACCGGCAATGATCCGATCCGCATCGGCAGCAAGCCCCATTCCGAGCGAATTACCAAGGGCGCTGTCCGGCACGATGAGGTCGGCGTCGGGCTCCTGGGCGCCCGCCGTACCCGCCGCGAGGATTGACGTGCAGAGGACCCACCCGCAAAAAGCCAGGTGCGCCGAGCGGAGCTGGGCGGACTGAAATCTGGAATAGGGGTGTTGGCGCCGGTCACTCATCGCCGGAATGCTAGCGGCCCCCGGGGCCAGATTCCCGCGAAAAGTGCCTCCCTAAAAGTCACCGGTTCAGGGCCCGGAAGCCGATTGCGAGTGCTCGATCGCACTCGCCTTGGAGACGAATTGCGGTACCACCACCTGCCCTTCGATTCCCTCGAACCGAAGGACCCGAAAAACGACGCGTAGCGGCATTCCGATCACGAGTGCGTCGAAGTCGCAGTCGATGATGTTCGTCGGGATGCGAACGGTTGGCGCCTCCTGCGGCACAACCAACGCGGCGACAAAGGGAACGCAGTCTCGGAATGGCGCCGCGAAGGCCCGCCGGACGATGCTGAAGGAGAAGAGTTCGGCGTCGCCGCCGAGTTCGATCCACGCCGTGGGCGTTCTGTCACACGCTGGGCACGAGCCTGTCGGATACCAGTCCCACCGCATGCAATCCGGGCAACGCGGAATCGACAGTTTCCCCGCGGCGGCGCTCTCGAAGTAGGCGCGGGTGGGGGCGAAGTCCGGATCCGGTAACGGGAAACGATTGCTCATACGCCGGCTTCCAGCACCAACGTGCTCGCGCGTTCACCGGTGTAGCCCCCATAGACCCCGATGCGTGCCCCCTCGACCTGGGAGGCCGCCTCGCCGCGCAGTTGCCGAACGATCTCGACGACGTGGGATATCCCGAGCACGTAGGCGTGGGAGAGCAGCCCGCCGTGGGTGTTGGTCGGGAGCTTCCCCCCGTCGAAGTCGAGCCCTCCGTTCGCGACGAAATCCCCGCCCTGCCCCTTCTCGCAGAACCCCATGTCTTCGATCTGCATCAGCGTGACAATGCTGAAGGGGTCGTAGAGCGCGAGGACGTCGACATCCGAGGGCTGGATTCCCGCCATCGCGAAGGCTGCCGGCGCCGAGGTCACCTGGGGCGTGGCCGTGAAAGCTGCCTGCTGGCTCCAATGCGATCCGCTGGGGGACAGCGCCTCACCGATTCCGGCCACCCCGACCGGGGGCTTTCGCAGGTCCCTTGCTCGCTCCTTCGAAGTCATCACGTAAGCCCCGCCGCCGTCGGAGATCAGGCAGCAGTCGAGGACGCGGAGCGGGTCCACCAGCATCGGGGCCGCGAGGTAGTCGTCGAGATCGAGGGGTTTCTCGCGCATCACCGCACCCGGGTGACGGTTCGCATGGCGGCGGGCGCTGACGGCGATCGCCCCGAGGTGCTCGGGGCGGGTCCCGAATTCGAACATGTGTCGCCTGGCGATCGTCGCGAAGTAGACCGGCTGCGGAAACCAGCCGAAGGGCACTTCGAGGTTGGCCTTGTAGGGCTCATCCAGGTGAAAGCGGGCGTGTGCACCGGCCTTGTGCTGACCACGTTCTGTCGCCCACGCCACCGAGAAGACGTTCACGATGGCCGTTGCGCGACCGTCGCGAAGGGCTTCGGCGGCGCGCGCGGGGGCCGTCGCCGCCCACGCCATCCCGCCGCCTTCGTGCGAAGTCCACATTTCGTGCTTCGTGCCGAAGTGCTTTCGGTAGGCGTCCGCATTGAACTGCGGGCCCAGGCCGCCCGAGAACATCAAGCCGTCGACGGCCTCGGGGGCGAGGCCCGCATCTTCGAGGGCCCGCTCGACGGCTTCCGCGCCGATCGCCTCCGCGCTGCGCCCGGAGGCGCGGGTGTGCTCCGACTCGCCGACGCCGCAGATTGCCACGTCGCGAACCAGCCTTGCGTGCTCGCGAGGGATTCCCCAACTGGCACTGCGCTGCGTGTCCGGCACGTGCGAAGACTAACCCCGCAATGCCAGCCGATCCAGATCTGCTAAGCAGGGAAACAAGCCGCCAGCGCCCGGCGGTCGCCGAGGGGAAGGTCCTGTGCAGCGTGATCGCATCTTTCCCTGGATCGGCCTTCCCGGGCTTCTCGTCGCCGCCACCGCGCTCGACGCGTACGAACGTGCAGTGCGGGCAAACCCCGCGTCGACCGGGTTCGCGATCGAGGCCGCGCGCGTGCGGGGGGGTCTTGGCACCGACACGCGTGGCCCCAACACGACGCCCTGAGAGCGCTTGCGCCCAGGACCCGAACACCGCGGAGGCGAACATGCCCTTTCCGGCCGAACAGCCCACGATCCCGGGTTTCCTCGCAGCATTGGTCGCGGACTACGGCGATCGGGTGGCGATCATTCTCGAAGACGAGCGCCTCTGCTTCCGCGACCTCGAGTCCGAATCCGCCGCCCTGGCCACGAGGTTGATCGGCCTCGGCGTCGGCAAGGGCACGCGCGTGGGAATCTGGATGCCGAATGGGCCGCGCTGGCTCGTTGCCTGGCTCGCCGCCGGCCGGATCGGTGCGCTCACCGTGCCCCTGAACACCTTCTTCCGCCCCGCCGAGGCCGCCTTCGCGCTGGGCCACGCGGACGTCCACACCCTTCTCGTGGAGGATGACCCCGAGGGCTATGACCTGGTGGGACGGCTCCCGGGCGCGGTTCCGCGCGGGACGGCGGGCGCTCGGCTTCGCCGGCCCGAACTCCCCTACCTGCGCCACGTGGTGCGCTTCCCCGTTACCAACCCGATGCTTCGGGAGCACGCGGAAGTCGACCGAGAACTGTTGGCGGCGATCGAAGCGAAGGTCGTTCCGGCGGACGCATTGGTGCTGCTCTACACCTCCGGAAGCACCGGCGCCCCCAAGGCCGTCGTCCACACCCACGGCACCCTGCTGCGTCACAGCGACGCATTGGTCAAGGGCCGCTCGCTCTTGGCGTCGGATGTCGTCTGGTCTCCGATGCCCTTCTTTTGGGTCGGCGGCCTCGTCTTCGCGTTGCTCGGCAACCTTCACGTCGGGGCGACCACTCTGTGTGAGCGCGGATTCGATCCCGAACGCACGTTGCGCCTGCTCGAGGCGGAGCGCGCCACCGTGGTCGTGGGCTGGCCACACTTCGGCAAGGCACTGCTCGAAGACCCGACCCGTGTCGAGCGCGACCTCTCGTCCTTGCGCGCCGGGAACCTGCCGGGGTTGTTGCCCGAAAGTGTCGTCTCGCTCGATCCCGAACTGCGCCCCAATGCCCTCGGCATGACTGAGACCGCCGGTCCGCATACCCGCGTGCCCGAGGGCGTGCTCCCCGAATCCCTGCGCGCCACCTTCGGCTCCGCGATGCCCGGCCTCGAACACCGGGTCGTGGACCCGGACAGCGGCGAGCGCGTGCCGGCCGGCGAAGTCGGCGAAATCCAGGTGCGCGGCTACAGCCTGATGCAGGGCTTCTACAAGCTCGAACGCGAACAGACCTTCTTGCCCGACGGGTTCTACGCCACCGGCGACATCGGCTCCTTCGATGCGCAGGGTGTGTTGCGGTTTCTGGGCCGACGGGGCGAGATGATCAAGACCGCTGGCGCCAATGTCACTCCGGGCGAAGTCGAAACGGCACTCGAAGACCTGCCTGGAATCGAGGCCGCCTTCGTCGTAGGGGTGCCCAATGCGGACCGCGGGCAACTGGTGGTGGCGGCCGTGGTCCGGCAGAAGAACGCGTCGATCACGAGCGCGGCGCTGCGCGACCAACTGAAGGCCAGGCTTGCCGCCTACAAGGTTCCCCGGCACTTCGCCTTCTTTGAAGCCGCCGCGGAGTTGCCGTTCACGGACTCGGGGAAACTCGATCGCGCAGCGCTAGCCGTACGGCTCGCAGCACAGATCGACGCCGGCGAAGCGGACTGAGGCCCGGCGAATGAGCGGGCGCCGGGGCGGTGCCTACCCCTTTTCCTTGAGTTCCTCGTCGATCACGATCTTGAACTCGGAGAAGGGTTTCGCGCCCGAGACAAAGCGGCCGTTGATGAAGAAGCCCGGCGTACCCGAAACGCCGAGGGCGCTCGCTTCCTTCATGTCGTCGTTCATCCGCTTCTTCGTCTCCGCGCTGGCGGAGTCCTTCTTGAATTGCTCGACATCGAGCCCGATGTCGCCCGCCCAGGTGATGTAGTTCTCCTCGGACATCTCGCGCTGGTTCTCGAAGATCTTCGTGTGCATCTCCCAGAACTTGCCCTGCTTATGCGCCGCGATGCTGGCGGCGTGGGCACCCGGTGCCTTCGAGTGGAACGAGAGCGGCAGGTGTTTGAAGACAATCTGGACCTGGTCTCCGTATTCGGATCGGATCTTCTGGAGCGTGGGCCAGACCCGTGCGCAGAAGGGGCATTGGAAGTCGCTGAATTCGGCGACGATGACCGGCGCATCCGCGGGGCCGAGCGCCGGCGACCCCTCGAGGTCGACTTCGTAACGCTTCTCCGGATCGGGGCCGCGGCGCGGTCGGGCAGCGTTTCGCGCCGGGGCGGCGGGCGGCGCGGCCGCGATTTCGAGTTGCGCCACGATTTCGGCGACGATCTGCTCGCCGGCACGCTCGGTCGCCTGGGATACCAGATAGCCCGCCCCGAGCACGCTTGCCCCCAGGATGATCGCGGCCACCAGCAGGGAGTCTCCTCGATTCGCGTTCGCCAACGTTTCATCTCCTCGCCGAAAGCTCTCGGCGCATCCCTCAAGCGATGGAGTAGCCCAGGTCTCGGGACCTTCTCGCCGCTTTTCGTGTTCCAGGGTTCCGACCCCGGCCCCTGCAATGCAGTTCCGGTTTTGCGCCCCGCAGGGTAGCACCGACAGACCGCGCCGAGGTGTCGCTCCCCCGGGGAGAGGTTTCCCTCGTCGCGACCCGGGGCTAGCTTGCTCGCATGGGAGAACCGGTGCCTTCCGGCAACAAGCGTCTGGACCCCAGCACCGACCGGGGTTCTGCTGCGGCCGCCGAGCACGCGCTCTCGTGCACGCGCAACGGGGGCCGCCCGGTCCCAACCGCCCTTCCCGAGCGCCTGGTCCTTTACGATGGGGTCTGCGGACTTTGCAGCCGAACGGTTCGATGGCTGCTCGCGCACGATCCCGAGCGAGTGCTGCGCTACGCGCCGCTGCAGGGTGCGATCGCGGAGACGCTCCGGCACACCTGGCCCGAACGTTTCCCGAGCAGCCTTGAAACCCTCGTCTTCGTCGATTCGAGCGGCGACGAGATTGCGATCCTGCGACGTTCCGGCGCCGTCTGGGCGATTCTTCGGGCCATCGGCGGACTGCCGCGAGTCCTGCGCTGGCTGCCGTGGGTCCCGAGCCTGATCGCGGATCCCCTCTACCGGGTGGTGTCGGCACTGCGCTACCGCGTCTTTGGCCGCTTCGACCAGTGCCAGATCCCGAGCCCTGACGAGCGCGACCTGTTCCTCGACTGACCGCCCGCTCAGAGTTCCTCGTCGTCGTTGATCGTTTTCTCGCAGATGGGATGCGGTGCGTGCCCGGGCCCGTCGTCCCACCCCGGAATTCGTGCCGCCTCCTGCAGCCACGAGCGTCCGAGGTGTAACTCGACGACGACGGCGCTCGCGCCCTCCTCCTCCTGCAAGCCGTCCCAGAGTTCCCGACCGCCCTGGGCCCACCATTCGCGCCCCGGGTTTTCGAAATCGATGGCCAGGCGCATGACTTCGCTCACGCTCACCATTGCGGTCTCCAGCCAAATCGTTCCAAATCAATCCGTCCCGAGGAGCCAAAGCGCACGCCTTCGCCTTCGAGCAGGCCTCGCTGGCGTGCCGAGGGTTCCGGGTCGCGCCTCGCGCTGACCTCTCCCCGGGCATTCACCACCCGCTGCCAGGGGAGCCGCGAACCCGCGGCCAGCGCGTGCAAGGCGTAGCCGACCTGGCGGGCACGTCCGGAGAGCCCGGCCAGGCGCGCGACGTCGCCATAGGTCGCTACCTGTCCCGACGGGATCTGCCCCACGACACGGTAGATCCGCTCGTACTGCGACTCCGGTGCCCGGCTCACGCCAGGCCCGAATGGCGCAGGAGGGGCTGACTCGACGGCTCCCGCCCCCGAAACGCCCGAAAGACGTCGAGCGGGTGCTGGCTCCCACCGAGGGCAAGAATCGTCTCGCGGTAGCGCTGGCCCACTTTCGCGAGCGCAGCCGCATCGTCGAGACCGGCCTCCTCGAAGGCACCGAAGGCATCCGCCGAGAGAACTTCCGCCCACTTGTAGCTGTAGTACCCCGCGGCGTACCCCCCGGCGAAGATGTGGGAGAAGCTGCACAAGAAGCGATCTTCGGCGAGTGGCGGCAAGACTGTGGTGCCCTCGGCCACCCGGCGTTGCACCTCGAAGGGACTCTCGCCCTCCCCTTCTTCGTTGCGGCCGTGGAGTTCGAGATCGATCCTTGCGAAATACACCTGGCGCAGCATGTCGGAGCCTGCTCGATAGGTCCGTGCCGCCAGGATTTTCTCGAAGAGTGCCTCCGGCAGCGGCGCATCGGTTTCGAAGTGACGCGCCAACCCCAGCAGTGTCTCGCGGTGATAGAGCCAGTTCTCCATGAATTGGCTGGGCAGTTCCACCGCGTCCCATTCCACATTGCGGATCCCGGATGCGAGGCCCTCGTCGACGCGGGTCAACATGTGCTGCAAGCCGTGGCCGAATTCATGGAAGAGCGTTCGCACCTCGTCAAAGGTCATCAACGAGGGTTTTCCGCCCGGGCCAGGCGGGGTCTGATTGCAGACGAGGTAGGCCACCGGCAGGCGCGTGCGTCCGGCTTCCCCGAGCAGGGCGCTGCGGCCGGTGCATTCGTCCATCCATGCACCGCCGCGCTTTTCGGCGGGCCGACTGTAGGGATCGAGGTAGAAGGCAGCGATTTCGCCGCCCGCGGTTTCTTCGACGCGGAAATAACGCACGTCCGGGTGCCACACCGGGACCTCACCATCCGCCTGCACGACTCGAATCCCGAAGAGTCGTTCGGCGAGTGCAAAGAGACCCTCGAGCACGCGCGGTAGCGGAAAATACGGACGCAATTCCTCCTCGGAGTAGGCGAAACGCTCCTCGCGCACGCGCTGCGCCCAGTAGGCGATGTCCCACAACGCGACCTCTTCGTCTCCCGCTGCCGTCGCGCGCTTTTGAAGATCTTCGAGATCATCCGCAGCCGGTTTTCGCGAGGCCAGCCGCAACTCTTCGAGAAGTTCCTCCACCGCCCCGGAGTCGTCTGCCATCTTCGTCGAGAGGCTCAAGTCCGCGTAGCTGGCGTAACCCAGAATCGCGGCCTGCTCCCGGCGCAGCGCCAGGATTTCGTCGATACAACCGGCGTTGTCGAGTTCGCCGCTGCTGGCCCGCGTGATGTACGCCCGGTACAAGCGCTCGCGCAAACCGCTCGAACGACAGTGTTCCATGAAGGGAATGAAACTCGGCGCCTCGAGCGTGAAGCGCCACGGCCCGTTCTCGGCAGTGGCCTCGGGACCTTCGGCGGCATCGGCCGCAAGGGCTCGCAAGCCCTCCGGCAGCCCCTCGACGTCGGCCGGGTCCTGCAAGTCGAGCCCATATGCCTTCGTGGCGTCGAGGACATGATTGCCAAAGCTCGTACCGAGTTCGGCCAGGGCCAACTGGATCTCGTTGAAGCGCGTGCGCGCTTCCTCCTCCAGTCCGACCCCGCTGTGCTCGGCGTCGCGGATCATGCTCGCCAGGATGCGCTTCCGGGTATCGGGCGCTTCTGCGAATGCTTCTGAATCGCGAAGCGCGCAAAGGGCTCCGTAGACCGGCGCACTCTGACCCATGCGCAGCGAAAAGACGACGACCGCTGGCTGCATGCTCTCGAAGGCCTCGCGAAGAGCATCGCTGTCCTGCACCCCCAAAAGGTGGCCCAGCGTTCCCCAGGCACGCCCCAACTGGTCCCCCATGCGCTCGAGAGGCTCGATCAATCCCTCCCAGGTCGAGTCGAGGTTTGCCTCCAAGGCATCGAAGGCGGTCCCCACCTCGGCGAGCAGGCGCTCCATGGCCGGGACCACCTCCGCAGCCTCGAGTCGGTCAAAGGGCGGCGGGCCCCCCGCAAAGAGCCACGCCGACTCCAGCGTTCGAGCCTCTTCTTGCGGGGAGGATTCTTCCGTGGTCATCGCATCGGGTCCCTTCGCGGTTTCCAAGTCGGGAGCGACGGCATGCTAGCTGGCCCCGGTGCCCGGAGGCGCCCTCCAAGCGGTCGGCTCAGGCGCGCGCGAGTGCCCCGCCGCGCGTCTCCAAAATCGAGGCTCCCACGGCCACGGCCCCGTTCAACCCGAGTCCGATCACACCGACGTGTACCCCCTCGATTTGCGGCACCCCGACTAGGGTGAAACCGACCCCCCAGGCGAGTCCCACCCACAGCCCGAGGAGCGTTCCGCGAGCGCGAAGTCGCGGCCAGTGAAGCGCCAGCAAGAAGGCCGGCACGCACTGCACCAACAATTCCAACTTCAATTCGATCAGGCGCCACAGCGTGATCTCCTCGAAGAGCGCCAGCGGGATCATCGCCAACAAGAAGACCGCGGCCGCCTGCTTCCCCCAGCGCGTGGTTCGCTCCGCCGCACTCGCCCCCCCCAAGAGATCGCGGGCCAGCAGGGACCCGAGCGAAAGCAGGCAGGAGTCCGCCGTTGACATGATCGCGGCCAGTGCGGCGAGAAAGACGAGCACCGCCAGCAATGATTCGAGGGTCCCCGCCTGGCCCCATCGAACCAGCATCTCGGGCATCACCTCGTCGGACCGGACCCCCGCAAGCGAGTCGACCTGGCCGATGGCGGCGATTCCGATCAGGGTCACGATGAGGGTCGTCGCCAGCGGCATGAAACTCATCAGTGCCAGCGATCGCCGCAGCGCACGCGCGTCGCGGGCGGCGTAGATGCGCTGGATCGCCTGGGGATAGACCACACTCGCCAGCCCGAGGAGCACGATCGTGCTGAACCAGTTGACGTTGGTGTGTGCTGCCGGGACCGCCACCGCCGCGGGCCGTACCGCGGCCACCGATTCGGTAATCCCAGCGAGCCCCCCCGCCTCGTCGAGGATCCAGCCCAGGAGCGCCGCCAGGCCCAGGACCATCAGGACACCCTGGGCGGCGTCCGTCCAGGCCACGGCACGCATGCCTCCGCGGGTTTCGTAGAAAAGGATCAGCGCGGCGAGGCCAACGACGCCCACCCAGAATGGAATGGCCCCGCCG
>Ga0310122_10002894_pt1 | contig 10927 bp, 7 predicted proteins | sample CB6_Bottom_1051__FD_203503 | JGI IMG/M metagenome (GOLD analysis project Ga0310122, IMG submission 203503) | Marine microbial communities from Western Arctic Ocean, Canada - CB6_Bottom_1051 | ecosystem: Environmental > Aquatic > Marine > Oceanic | place: Canada: Western Arctic Ocean | collected...
GCTGGCACGAGGCGGACCTCTTCTCTCCTGTGCTGCAGGCCGCGATCGACGCGGATCCCTTCCCCTATCGACATCTCACGGCGGAGCGAACCGGATAGGCAGAGGAAATTCAAGCTGCGTTTCCGTACCACCGATAGGTAGTGTTCTGACAACTACGCTTCGGATTAGGCATATTCGCCCCGTTCCGGGCTGGGCTACAAGCCGCCGGCTCCCGAAGCGGTCGAGATCGGGCCACCAATCAGCAGAATCTTCACACCAGAGATGGAGCTTGCTCTAACATAGGTACTGGTATCGCAATCGGGGTCAGGTCACGTGGATCAGCACAGGAGCCGGATCGTCGACTTTACCGGAGACAACTTCCTGGCCGAGTTCCCGACCGCGCTCGACGCGGTGGAGTGCGCTGTCGAGGTCCAGCGCGTGCGCTTCATGCTTGGCTTCAGGTTGATCGAACTGGCGGAGAAGTCGTCTATGTGGGCGCTCTAGGTAGTCTTCCCGATCATGACCCAGGCCCAGAACAGCTCTGATCCCGACTGGATGATCCTGTTCGTCTGTTGGCTACTGGTTGCGGGAGCCACGCTCGGCAGTTTGTTCTTCAGCGAGGTCATGGAACTACCGCCGTGTTCGCTGTGTTGGGCCCAGCGAATCTTCATGTTTCCCCTCGCCATCATTTTGTTGCTTGGGCTGTTTCCCTTCGATCCCAAAATCGTGCGCTACGCGCTGCCGCTTGCGGCGATCGGCGCCGCCGTGGCGCTCTACCACCTACTGTTGCAGGTCGGACTGATCCCTGAAAGCGCCGCGCCCTGTCGTCAGGGTGTTTCGTGTTCCGAGGCCCAGGTCGAGATCTTCGGCTTCGTATCGATCCCAATGCTTTCGCTTTTTGTGTTCGCGAGTGTGACGGGATTGCTCTTGTTGTTGAAAAGGAGACAGTCGCCATGAGTAGGCAATACCTGGTGCTGGTTGCGGTGGCGGGCCTGCTGCTCGCCTTCGCACTTGCGACCTATTTCTATACGAGTCAGCAGGCGGATCGAATCGGCACGCTTGCCGCGGCCGAAGATTCCCCCCTCGAGCGACCGCACTCTCGCAGCAGCGGTCCTGCAGACGCCAAAGTTGTGCTGGTCGAGTTCTTCGACCCCGCATGCGAGACCTGTCGCACCTTCGCCCCCCACGTGAAGACTCTTCTAGCGGCTCATCCAGACCGAGTGCGCCTGGTTTTGCGCTACGCACCGTTTCACCAGGGCTCGGACACCATGGTCAAGATCCTCGAAGCGGCAGGACTGCAGGAGCGTTTCTGGGAGACTTTACAGGTGATGTACGAGACGCAGCCCCAATGGGCGAGTCACCACCATCCGCAGCCCGAGAAGATCTGGGAATTTCTACCGTATGCCGGCGTCGACGTGCACAGAGCCCGCCGCGACATGCAGGACCCGAAGTTCGTGAAGATCATCGAGCAGGACCTCGCAGATGGCCGAACCCTCGGCGTGCGCAAGACGCCCCAGTTCTTCGTAAACGGCAAACCGCTGATGCGCTTCAGCTACGACCAACTCAAGAGCTTGCTGGACACCGAGGTAGCGAGGCAGTACCCGCAATAGGCTTCGATCATCCCGGGCGCTGCTCTTCGTTCAGCCAGATCCACCCATCCTTTTTGCCATCATCATGACGGGAACTGGCCGGCAGGGGAACGGAGAGTTCTTGTTCGTGCCTACTTCCCACCGACCCCCGCGCTCGAGAACCCGTCGATCCGATCCGCCAACCTCGCCGTATGGGTAATTGGAAGCATATGACTCCCGCCTTCAATGACCTCCAACTCCCCATTCTTCGCATGCCTCACAAGCCAATCCCCCATCGCGAGCGGATAGGAATTTCTCTGCCTATCCGGTTCGCTCCGCCTGAACCACTGAACCAGGGGCTACCGGCCTGTAGCGGGCTCTCGCGAGGGCCGTGCTCGTGGCGAGCTCTCTAGGGGTTCCGCACACCGGTAGCGGAGCCAACCGGATAGGCAGAGGAATTTCAAGCTGCGTTTACCGCACCACCGATAGGTAGTGTTCTGACAACTACGCTTCGGATTAGGCATATTCGCCCCGTTCCGGGCGCTGGAAGACGTAGAGCTCACGGCAGGCCTTGGCCAGGTGCGGAATGCACTGCACCGCCGTGGCGCCCGTGCCGATGATGCCGACGCGTTTGTCCGCGAGCTCCGTCATGGGCGCGCCGCTCTCGTCGCCGCCGGTGTAGGTGTAGTCCCACCGGCTCGTGTGGAAGGAGTGGCCCTCAAAATCGTCGATCCCGGAAAGGCCGGGCAGCTTCGCCACGTGCAGCGGGCCCGTGCCCATCGCCAGGTACTGCGCGGTGAACTCGTCGCCTCGATTCGTGCGCACGATCCACACTGAGCGCTGTGCATCCCACTCGAGATCCGTGACTTCCGTGTGGAAGAGCGCATTGTCGTACAGCTCGAACTGCTCGCCGATGCGCCGGCTGTGCTCAAGGATCTCGGGCGCGTGCGCGTACTTCTCGGTCGGCACGTGGCCGGTCTCTTCGAGCAGCGGCATATAGACGAACGAGGCGGTGTCGCACTGGGCGCCCGGATAGCGGTTCCAATACCAGGTGCCCCCGAAGTCGCCGGCCTTTTCGACGATGCGTACGCTGTCGATACCGGATTCCTTCAGCCGCGCACCAGTGATCATCCCTGCGAACCCTCCGCCGATGAGAGCCACGGTCACGTGGTCGGTGACCGGTTCGCGCTCGACCACCGGCATGTAGGGATCGTCCAGGTAGTGGCCGAGCGAGGTGCCCGCGAGCCGCAAGTACTGGTCGTTGCCGTCCGGCCGCAGCCGCTTATCGCGTTCGGCGAGGTACTTGGCGCGCAGCGCCTCTTTGTCGATATTGTCGATCGGCATGGTCTGGGTCACGAAGACTCCTAGTCGCTTAGTCGCACAGTCACGTAGTCACGTAGTCACGTAGTCATCCTCGAGTCTCGTCCATTACCCACCTGTTGCGCAATCCGGCCCGTGACGACCGGGAGAAGGCGCTATTCTCGGTGATCCCCACAGGAGGTCGCACCATGAGGCTACACGAAGCCGAATCGCCTAACGCCCGCCGCGTCTGGATCTTCATGAAGGAAAAGGGCATCGATATCGAGCGTGTGCCCGTCGACATCCGCGCCGGCGAGAACCTGACTCCCGAGTATCGGGCCAAGAACCCGATGGGGCGCGTTCCGGTGCTGGAGCTCGACGATGGGCGATTCCTTGCCGAGAGCGTCGCGATCTGCCGCTACCTCGAATCCCTCCACCCAGACCCAACGCTATTCGGCGAGGACGGGTGGGAGGTGGCTTCGATCGAAATGTGGAACCGGCGCGCAGAAATCAATTTCGCGATGAACGCCGCCAGCGCGTTCCGCAACATCACGGGCTTCTTCAAGGACCGCGAGACCTGCGTCCCCGAGTGGGGCCAGGTCTGTGCCGAGGAGGCGAAGAGCCAACTCGGCGTCTTCGAAGACCAGCTCGCCAAGAGCGACTATCTGGCGGGGGATCGCTTTTCCATCGCCGACATCTCGATGGGCGTCTTCTACGGCTTCGCCGGGATGATCGAGAAGATGGCGCAGGTTGACTTCGAGCTGGACCGCCCGAACCTGAAGCGCTGGTACGAGCTCGTGTCGAAGCGCTCGAGCTTCTCCTAATCGCCGAGCGCATTCCGGTCAGCGAGGAGGATTGGGCGGTGTTGGTGCATGACCATGCGACTGCTTCCGACTAATGACGTCCACCGTAGTGAGGTTGTCCGTATTCGCGCGGCCATGGGGAGCACGGCGTTTCGATTCCCTGTTCGAGTCAGTAGGGAATTCGTTTCGAATTGCTCGGAACGATGAAGAAACTCCGGCGATGTAGGGCTGCGCAAGGCCCGAACTCGGAGTCATTCGCTGTACCTTCCCTGCAGATCAGGGAATTCGGCGCAGAGACGAGTTCGCACCAGACTCCCGCCACCGCCATTGAGTCTGCGACAGCAGAGACTTTTCCTGGATATCCAAACCTAGATCGAGAAAATCCCGCAGTTTCGCGGGGTTTTGGGCGTCGGCGTCTTCTCAATCCGAACCGGAGACGGTGGTATCGGGGCTCCGCCAACGCCGCGGCGCGGGTTTATCTCCGTTGCCAAGTTCGGCGGTTCGGGTTGTAGAGCATCAAGACCCGCGGAACTGCGTTTGGCCACGGCGTGACGGGGTCGGTTCGCGCCGACGGTAGTAGAAGGTCCGGGGCTCTACGGTCTCGCATAGCGGAACTTCATCGCTGCGCATGGCGCATGTAACAGCCCTCATCGCGCGACCGAATCGTTGTCGTGAATGAGGAATCGTCGAGCTATGTCATTGGGAAACGCCTCGCGGAGTTTCTGCCTGACCCATGGCGATCTCGGATGCGCGGTCACACCAAAGTGGAGGATTTTCCGTCGTCTGTGGCCGATCACAAGCCAGGCGGGCGATGAGCGGAATGGAACGGTGGGGCTGACCGGGAAGTCCATTGGCGTGATGTTCTGCTCGTGATTGCGAAGAAACGTCCTCCGGCGTTGGCTCTGATTGTGGTCTGGGCTCTTGCTTCGGGAGATACCGAGAACCCACAGACTCCTGGCTCCCCCAAGGGATTCAGGAGCGGGACGTAAATGTGTGACACACTCACGCCCGGCGGCCCCCCTGCCGATCTGTATTCCATGGGCGCGGACCCATCGCGGACAAGATACGAGCAAGGGCTAGGACGCAGTGAATATCGGGATGATCATTGGTCGGATCGGTGACGTCGATGGCGTCGCGCTCGAGGCCGAGAAATGGATACGCGTTCTCGAGAGGATGGGAAACCAGGTTTTCATCCTGTCCGGACGCTTCAAGGGCCACCCGGTCCCAACGGAACGCGAGACCCACCTTCCGATCCTCTCGTTCTTCTCGCCGGAATGCGAGTGGGAGCAGAATCGCGGTTTCTTCTATCCACCAGACGATCCCGATGAACTCCTCAGCACGCTCGAGAAGAACGCTCATCGCATCGCGACCGAGATCTTCGCATGGAAGCTCGAAAACAAGATCGATGTGCTTCTCTCCGAGAACGCGTCCGCACTTCCGTGCCACCTCTCCATGGGACTCGGCATCAAGCTTGCGATCGACACCATGGACATCCCCGTTGTGAGCCACGACCACGACTACGCGTGGGAGCGTGGTACTCGATACGATTCGCCATTCGCGGAGATCAAGAGTCTCATCCACGACACCTTCCCCTTGCGTTCAGCACCCGATATTCGCCACGCCGTCATCAACTCGGCCGCCCAGGATGCGGTCAAGCGGCGCTTCGACATCGACTCCCACGTCGTCCCCAACGTGATGGACTTCGACCGCCCATTCGGTGTTCCGGACGACTACAACGGCGATCTCCTCGAAGAGATCGGCTTCAACTACGATGACATCCCGGTCTTCCAGATCACGCGAATCGTCGAGAGAAAGGGAATCGAGGTCGCGATCGAACTGATCGGAAAGCTCGACGACCCTCGTATCAAGCTCGTGATCACGGGAAGCGCTGCGGACGATGATCGCAAGGGTTACTTCAGGCGGCTCGTCGATCACATCGATCAACACGGAGTCGGCGATCGCGTGCATTTCGCCTACCACCGTATCCTGTCCGATCGTGACCATCTTCTGGACGGCCGAAAGATCTACTCCCTCTCCGACGCCTACGCGAGCAGTATCGCCTGTACCTACTTCAGCACCTACGAGGGTTTCGGCAACGCATTCGTCGAGGCGGTCCTCGCGAAGCGTCCCGTCTTCGTAAACAACTACAAGCCTGTCTTTTGGCCGGATATCGGGAGCAAGGGGTTCGAGTGCGTGATGCTCGAGGACAACCAGCTGACCGATGGGGCACTCGCAGAAGTCGACGAGATTCTCCACAACCCCGAGTTGCGCAAGGAGATCACCGAGCATAACTTCCGACTTGGTCGCCAACATTTCTCCTACGAGGTGCTCGAGGAGAAGCTCGAAGTACTCTTCGATTTCTGAATCTGCTTTGCAGAATCAGAACACGACCCGCCGACGACATTTCGGACGAAAAGTGGAATAAGGGGTCGAGGTGGGGCGCAGGCGACATCCGCGACGCGATGAGATGCTTGCCTCGCTGCGAGAAGAAAACGTCTCGACCTGGTTCGATCTAGGTCTGCTTCTCGATCGCATGCGGGAGGACCCGCCAAATCCCGTTCGCCGTGCCTCCGTCGACTTGCCATCCTTCGAGCGAGACGTTGCGACCGGCGTCGGCTTCCTGACATTCGATTTCGGAATCGACGGCGTGTCGATGGAGATCGCGAAGTACGCCGAAGCGCTGCGCCTCCTTCTCGATAGTCCGAAGATCCACTACATAGCCGGCCACTTCGAAGATTTTGCAGACCACGTCATCGATCCCACCGATAGCTGGCACACGATCGGGACCATGCGGAGTTTCAACGACTGGCCGAGTTATGGCGACTTCTTCGCGCGAAAGCTCGATCGGGGCGGGCGACTCTACAACGAGTTGATCGGGACGCTGTGGGCCGAGGTATTGGCCACGTGCGAGAGCCTCGGTGCGATCGTCGAAGAGAATGACATCCAGCTGCTCTATCTGGTGAACACGAACTCGAACCCAGGAAATGTTGGCGTCGCGCTGGCTACCGTCCTCGTCTCCGAGCATCTGGGGATTCCAGTCGTCAACAATTGCCACGATTTCTACTGGGAGATTGGCGCGAGCGCGGTGGCGCGGAACGTAGGGCATACGCTGGAAGGTGCGCGCGATCATTTCTTCACCAACTCGCATGTCGGGGAGATCTTCTCGGTGATCGAGATGATCTATCCGTGGGAGTCGCGCAGCTGGGTCTCGGCTTGCATCAACGCGTCGCAGACTGACGCATTGCGCGAACGTTTCGGTCACAACCCCGCGAACCTCGCAGTGATCGGGACGGCCATCGACACGACAACCTACCGTGTTCTGGATCGGCGCCGCACGAAGGAAACGTGGAACCAGGTCGAGGAGATCCTGAAGGCCGGCCGTGCCAAGCTTCCTGCTCTGACGACCGACGAGCTCCTCGTCGAGGGGCGACTCTCGTCTAGAGCGCACCGCCCGATATTGGTCGCCGCGAAAAAGCAGGCGAATGTCGACTTTTCGAACGCCAACACGGTTCTCCTGCAACCCACCCGCATCATCTCCCGGAAGCGGATCGAGCTGAGCTTCAAGCTGATCGCGCAGCTCTTCGGAAATCCGCGCTTCCTTAAGGCTTTCGTTGATCAGCCCGACAGGAAGCTCACACTCTTGGTTACCGGCCCGATCGCTTCCGGCCACAATCCATATCTGGAAAGACTGATTCGCGACTTTTCGAAGCTCGAAAGCCGACTGCCCTCGGCCGTGCGGAACCGCGTTTATCTCGGCTTCCTCTTCAGCGAGTTCGATCAGTCGGACTTTCGTTCTCGGCACCCGGAGCCGATCGGGATGCCTGAGCTCTACAACATCGCGTCCCTCGCCGTACTACCGAGCAAGACCGAAGGACGAGGCCTGCCCATCATCGAGTCCGCCGCGTGCGGCGTTCCGATCCTCACAGCTCGATACGATCCCGTCGAAGTCTTCTCCGCTGTGATCGGCGAAAATCTGGCTCGAGAGGATCGCCTCGACGTCATCGCTTTCGAAGGAGCGACTTTCAAGACTTCGATCATCGATAAACTCTGTGACCAGCTGTTGTCTCCCGACCGTCCCGAGGACATGCGCCGCCACAATCGGGGGGTCGTCGAGCACCGCTTCAGCATCGAGGTCCTGACTCGCGATCTCGGTCAGATTCTCGCGAAGCTCCATCTGCAATTGCAGGAGCCGAAGCGCTGGATGAAGAGCGCGAGCAACGCGATGGAGCGATTCGCGGAGCGTGTGGCCATCGAGAGCCCGGAGCTCGAGGCATTGCTCGAAACCCGACAACGCGAATATCTGCCCGGCTTTGGCCGCATAGGCTTCATGTTGATGCTGAAATCGTTGATCGACCCCAGCCACTTCCGAGTCGAGGAGCAGCGCTTGCGCGGGCTGGCGTTCGACTTCGCGAGGCGGCTCGTGCTGGAGGCGGAACGATCGCGTGAACTCGACCTCAGCGACCGCGCAGACTTCTACAATACCGTCGACAGTCTCTTTCTGGTCCGCGACGGCGAGATCCCGATTCGGGTTGATCACTCCCTTGCGTATCGCCACCGCAATCGGCGGCGCTACCCATATCGGGAGTTCACACCACAGGAACTCACCGGGATCATTGCATCGATCCATAGGGACGTATTCGGTCCGCCGACCGCCGGGGAGGTGGTACACGCGGCTACGTACCAGGTGGCGGACTGGCCCGAGATGGTGGCGTGGTGCTTCGGAGGCGGAATTCCCGAGATCGACGACCGGGACTTTCTCTACGAGCGACTCGGTCAGAACGTCCCTATTGCGATCTTCCCAGGAGCGTTGATGGAGCACGAGCTCGAAGTCTTCGTGCTCCAAACGGCGCGGAGACGGCTGGGCCTCGGAATCCACGATGAATTACAGCCAAAGCACATTAGTCGACTCGATCGCCTCCGGCCGATCACGATCATCGAGAGGCGGGAGGCGCTGCCCGGGAGCGTCAGTGCTGCGTCGCTCGAAAAGTATCTGGTAGAGAGGGCGGAGTGGGAGCTCAAGCGGCTTTATGAGAGTGGAGTCTGTCGCGTCGTGGCCAGCGAGCAGATCTCGCTGGGCATCGACTTCCGTCAGCTGGGTGTCGAGGCCATTGGAGTCCTCGATCGGGTTCGCACGGCGGGAGGCTTCATCGTCGCGCTGTGTCCAGACGCAGCCGTCACCACCGATGCCGCGACCCTGGACCGCTTTCACATCGGTCGCGCAACGGACCCAACCACGGCGAGTATCCTCGGCATCGCGCTGGGGGCAGGTTATGTCCAATGGGCGCCTGCGGGTCTGCGTCCGACCCTTGCCTACCCGACACCGGTACAAACCGCAAAGAGTCTCAGCGAGACCCTCCACAGCCGACGTTTCAAGAGACTCCGAAAGCGTCTCGGCGACGCCGAGCTGAGAAAGGCGCTTTGCGATGATGCCATTTCGAAAGGGTCTCGAGTCGAACACGTCCTCGAACGACTCGCGAGGCCAAATCGTTCTCAGCAGAACCGCGTCAAGACAGAGGCACTGAACGGCGTCTACGACGATGACTTCCCCTGGTCGGGCGTGATCGCCTCGATACCACCCTCTAGGCGGCGACTCCAATACGCGATTCTCTCTTCCAAGCGAGGGAACCAGACGGTTCCCGAGTTCGTACGGCGCTTCAATCGATCGCCCGGCCGACGCGCGCAGATCGCGTGGAATGGCGGATACATCCTGAACGCCGAATTGGTGGGAAAGCTCGGCCTCGCGGAGAGCTATATCGGCTCTCCTCTGGGCTTGATCATTTCGGACGGGCGGATGGTTTGCCCTCCACTCTTCAATAAGCCAGCGTTCTTGGTGGGAGAGGATCGCACACTGTCGATTCGCCGCGTGAGTTGCGAGCGGGGCCTGATCATTCGGTCCGCTCGGACGACCCTCGAACTCGGTTCGGAAGCCCGGAATCTAGAGAATCCCGGTGCCGGCCCATGTTTCTACGATCTCCGGCACGCTTGCCCGACCCTTTCCGGGGACGGTCGCTCGATCGTACGGCTCGTCGGCAATCGAATCATGGAGATCGTGAATACGAAGTCGGGCGAGAACGTGCCGGTGCTTCCCGTCGGCCTCGTGGTCTCGTTCCCCGGCGGCGGTGTTCCGAGTGACTGGCAGGTCGGCGGGGTTCTCCTGATCAAGGTCGTCGGATTGGACGAAATCGCGAGTGCAGTCGAGGCTGGGCCCCTTTTGCTCGAGGAAGGCGAGATTTCGATCGACATGGAGCGCGAGGGATGGAAGACGCGAACGTCTATTCAGTCCCAGGCTGCACGGATCGACTACCTCGACATGCGAGGACCGAAGATCGCGATCGGGCTCGACGACCAGGGCACTCTCGTGGTCCTCGCGGTGAACGGCCGCATCCGCGAGTCGGTCGGCGCGACTCATGTCGACATGGCGAAAATTCTGCAAGCGCGTGGAATGCGGAGCGCAATGGGGTTCGACCCGGGTGGAAGTGCAACCCTGGTCGTCCACGGAGAGGCTCTGAACATTTCGCCCTACAACCACGACTACGAGCGCGACATCTACGCCCTGCCACCGGAGCCGCGCGGCGTCGCGAACGCGGTCGTGGGGTGGTAGTAGCTCTGCTACGTCTCAGAACATTCTTGAGCGCGGCCGTTGCAACAGCAACGCCCCGGAACTCGTCTCCCCGACGCATACGCCGCCTTCCGCGGCTCTGCTGCGAAATTCCCTGTTCCTACGACTAGGGAATCTGAGTCGACAATTCGCCGAGACCCTTCAAATTCCAACACGTGGGTCGACTGGCCCCATGAGATGTCGCGAGAATCGAGAAAATTCCCTGTATTTTCCCTGCCGAACAGGGATCCACCCCGTAGACGAGTTCTCTCTAGACTCCGGCCACCGCCCTTGAGTCTTCGGCAGCAGAGACTTTCCCCAAACGTATGGCGATGGCCCGACAAATTCACGCGATTCCGCGGGGTTTTGACAGGTGGGGTCTGTCGAATCCGAACCGGAGACGGCGGGTTCGGGGTCACGAAGACGCAGCAGCCCGCGTTTTTCTCTGTTGCCAAGTTCGGCGGTTCGGATTGCGCCGGGTCTGCAAATTTGTTCGGCGAGACAAGGTACCGTTCCAACAACAGAAGGTGCCGCAGTCGCACGCATCGCTCGACGAAGAAGTGGACATGAGTCGCGGCGCGGGCGGGACCCCTTACTCGAGAATCTCTGTGAGTGGATTCCGGAGTTGAAGAGCGACCGTTCCGCCGAGGCCAAGGCTTTTCGTGAATGACTCGAAACCA
>Ga0310122_10002896_pt1 | contig 10925 bp, 1 predicted proteins | sample CB6_Bottom_1051__FD_203503 | JGI IMG/M metagenome (GOLD analysis project Ga0310122, IMG submission 203503) | Marine microbial communities from Western Arctic Ocean, Canada - CB6_Bottom_1051 | ecosystem: Environmental > Aquatic > Marine > Oceanic | place: Canada: Western Arctic Ocean | collected...
GCGAGAATCGATGCAGCAGTGGGTGGCCCCCGCTTCAATCTGCTTGAATCATTGGTCTCAGACCTACTCGACTCCTATGTCTGCCCACCCGAGGTTCTGGGCGCAAGTGTGACTGCGACCAAACTCGACATTTACGACGGTGATGCGGAAATTGGCTGTCAGATGGTTCGTTTACGAGAGTAAGTTCTCACTAACTTACTACCAATGTTCATGTTCTTGATTCTCACAACCACCTTTGCGGGGGTTGCCAAGCTTGGTCAACGGCGCCGGACTTAAGCTCCGGTCCCTAGAGGTACGAGGGTTCGAATCCCTCCCCCCGCACTTCCCTTTTCCTCACCTTGGGAGGCTGAATCAGCCTTTCAGAAGGAGTCACAATCGGCACGCTTGATGGTGAACCTATTAACGGACTCGCGCCACGGCTATGCCGTGGTAAGAATAGAGTCACCTCCTCGCAGACAACTCACTTCAACGGTGGGTCCTCTCTTGGTCTTCCTTCTCTTTGTGCTCTCCACCGCCACCCCTATACTTCCAGCATCGGTTCCAGAGCCACTTACTGAGGAACAGGTCGTTTTGCCCTCAAGCCACGAAGAGCCGATGAAATTGTACAAGATTTTCTTTGACAAGAAGAACTCAACTGTCGGTGGTGACGGCTACCTGACGACCAAAGTACCCGATAGTGGCCAGCGAAATGCTTCAGCCCTAGATGATTCAATTGAGTTCAAATCCCGCGAGATGCTGACTGACCTGACCCTCAAGGGGAGGGCATCATCGAACAACGGCGAGTGGGAGGTTCCCCTCCACATTTTCCTCAGGGCAACAGCGAGTTCTGAACAACAGGAAGCCACCTACACCTTCACTCTTAGAATCGTAGACGAGAATGGTAATTCTGAGACCCTCTCGACTGCCCAAGAGCAACATGGCATGTGCTCAGGATTCCTTGTTGGTTGTAGTGGTTGGAATTATGAGATTGTAAAACTCAGATGGATAGGCGACCGTTCGAGAGTAATTCCTGCGGGCGGACAGATCACGCTCACCGTTACCGCCGAGGCATCCTGCGAGGGAGCAGGTGGCCCGTTTTCCAGTTGCGATGCAGAAATTGCTTGGGGTGACCCCGAACAGTCCGACGACTTCACATTGATGGAGTTCTGGTCGAACGCTGTTGCTGATAGCCAAGTCAAGGTTCTCATGCCCGGTGCTCTTTGGACGGACCCAGAGGTTTTGGAGTGGTATCCTAATGCTCTGCCAGACGACAGACAGATGTCCCTCCGTGTCGATGTCAGGGATGCCTTTGGGCGCGAGGACATCCAGCAGGTCAGCATCAGAATGCGCGCTCCTGATGGCACCTATCCAGTGGACCACATTTTCGCCAACGCGGAGTTGACGATGGACCAAGGTGGATTGGTAGGTGAACTTCTCTGGTCCTATCAAGCTGGTATCGAAGCGGGAGCATACGAACTCTCGCTCTCCATCATTGACACTCAAGGTCCGGGTGAATTTGTGATTACACACGACGACATCACGATTCATCGCTATGGTATCGATGTTCGGAGTCCTGCGGACAGAACGGTCGAGTATGTCGCACCCGGGGAGACGACAATCATTGAAATGGTTATTCGGCATACTGGGGAGAGCGGCTCAATCGATGTTGAATTGGATGTCCTCACGAGTCTCGACCCGAGTTGGTTGGTGACCTTTGACAGGCCCGACGGCTACACTCTTTCAGGCGGAGGAGTCGAATTGTTGGCAGTGTTGACGATTGAGGCTCCGAGTGAGTTGGGAACGACACCTGAGAGAATTGACATTGCGGCGCGCGCCTTCAACTCATCCGAGGAAGAAGTCGCTTTCTTGATATATCAAATAAGGTTGGAAAAGATGGATGTATTTGCTCCAGCAATGCTATCACTTTGGGACACCGATCATGAAAACCAGATTTACAACTCCAGCAGAGCGGAGGAGTTCGATTCAAGTGCCCCTCAATTTGTCGACGCATTTGGCCCACCTACATCGTTCTATATCGATGTATTCAACACTGGATTCGATGCAGATAGTTTCCGATTCACCGTGTCCCAAATGCCGCTTGGAACTACCGTTTTCTTCATCGATAATTCAACACAGATGGTGTTGGAAATAGACCCTAACGATGGCTTGTACCACACCAATTCGATCGACCGTCATACTGTGATGACAGTCGTCATGAAGGTGAGCCCCAGTTCTGTCGAGGATGACCCTGATTCGGGTTTGGTGGTCATCTCATTTTTCAGCGAGGGTAATTCCACCCTTGCGTCCAAGGTGGAGTTCACTCCATACCGGACGAATGGGCTGAAAGGTGAGGTCGTGTTCGATTGTGACGGTGCCGGAAACGGTCTCGGGCATATCGCCTCAAACGGCTGTCTGAATGATGATGGCGATGAACACATCGATATTCGGATGAGGGTGAAGGTCACCCAAACCTCAGGTTCCCCTGACGCCTTGAAGGAATGGAAGATAGTCAATCCCGCTGACTATGACCGCAACGCCGAGGTGGAAGATGGCCGCTACACACTGTGGGAGTACATGATAACAGATAGTGATGGAAACCCATTGCCAATGATTCAGTTGACCCTCGATGACTCGATTGAGTTTGAACTTGAAGTTCATTTGACTTCTCAGGTTCTCTCTGGAAACCACACAATCTATCTTCGAATCGAGGAGACGACTGACGGCGATGATCCCGAGCGATTCTTCGACATGCCGTTCAGCATCGAGGTCGGATCTGGAGATCCATCACTCAAGATAGTGCAAGTTTCGGCAAACCAACCGATTGGCCCCGAGGGAACTGCGAATTACACCATGTTGCTGAAGAATGAAGGAAACACCGACATGCGCGTGCTCCTCTCGGCAAAAGCACCGAGCGATTGGTCCGCGACTGCTGAGGACCCTACTACCGGCTCCCGGATGGTCACCGTTCCCGCCTTCGACGAGGTCGCCTTCCGCCTGCGCGTCACCGCACCCTCCACAGCCCGCCATGGTGACATACACAGCATCGAAATCGAAGGTGAGCCTTACACGATGGATGGCCAATCCTTCCTCGACTCTCACAACACTCAGAAGTCAGTCGACATCAGGGTTGAGATCGATGAGCCATTCTCCAGGCTGACGAATGAAATCATCAATATGCGGACTGAGACCAAGTTGCTCATCGCCGGATTCGTCATTCTCGCCGTAGCTGCAATCGCTGGCCGCCGGCGAGCAACCGATGATTGGGCTGAGGACGATTACTACGAGGATGATGATGAAGAAGAGGAGTTCGACATCCCCGAGCCTGTCGATGAGTCGGTTGACGATGATGACGAGATTGAGTTGGCCGATGATGAGATAGATGATGACGACATCGAAATTCTCGACGATTAGGTTCTCATCGTCTAGATTCGCTCTACCTCCGGAAGCAGTTTCCAACTCGACTACATACGCTCCTAAAGGAGCGAGTTTGGGACTCAGCCGTGTATGAACTGTGCTCCAACTGTCTTAAGTGCTAGACGAGGGGGTTAAGGCATGGGTTCAGAGATGTCGCTGCAGGTGCAATCCGATTTGATGGCCAATAAGAAGGTTGAGTTTAGAGTGAGGGCAAAGGCGCTGTCACTTGTTTTTCTGATGTTTGTTTCAAGCATCGCGGCTCTGGAATTTGCCGCCTACGAGGCCTCCGCGACGACAGACCAAGATGGCGACGGGCTGACCTGTGGGATGGAGTTTCTGCTACAGACTCAATGTCAGGATTGGGACTCTGACAACGACGGCCTTCCCGATGGCTGGGAATGGAAGTATGGCCTCAATCCGAATGACGGTTCCTCGCTGACCAACAACGGCGCCTCGGGCGACCCGGACGGCGATTCATTTTCTAATTTGCAGGAGTACAACTACCTCATGCCTCTTGGCTGGGATTCCTCCAGCACTGCCAATGTGCTCGACAACGGAGTTTGGTGGAATGGCACCGTCCCGGTGCGCAACTGGAACGAAGAGGATGCGATGCAGGTCAACCAACCCGGCTGCGGTGACCCCGGTTCCGATGGTAATGGTTCGAGTGTGATTCTCTGTGACGAAGACCCCGTCGGCGACATATGCAACGACGGTATTGACAACGACAAGGATGGCTTGACCGACATGCAGGACCCAGACCGTGACGGTGACCAAGTGTGCGGTTCTGACGATGACGACGGCGATGGCGTGGCGGATGAGGACCCGGATGGTTGGGACACCGACGGTGACGGGATGCCTGACGGGTGGGAGGCCTCGAACGGTTTGAACGCGACAAATCCGAATGGCGATGATGGAATGATGGGTGATCCGGATAATGACGGACTCGTGAACATTCTGGAATATATCAACCCCTCATGGACCACCTCCGTTTTCCAATCAGGAAATCCCCAGACCGAGCAAGCGACTGAGAACGTCAACCCCTGCAACCCGCTATTCGGCTGCTTGACTCAAACCGCTTCCGTAGACCAGGACATGGATACGGATCCATTAGACAACGACACCGACAATGATGGCCTCGAAGATGGCTGGGAGGCACTCACCATCCTGACTGACCCCACTTCTGCGGACACTGATGGAGATGGAATCGATGATGGCGTTGAAGCGAATTTCAGCACTTACGGCAACCCCCCTCAACACAGCGACCCGCGAAACAACAACACCGACGGAGACCAGTTCGACGATGGCGCCGAGGACCTCAACGGCAACGGACAGGTTGACGCCGGCGAAACTGATCCGACGCGCCGGGAAGATGCTGGTGACTACGACAACGACGGAATCGACAACTGGATTGAGAATCTCTCCTGCACACTTTGGAATGTGTACGACACCGACTTTGGTGGTGTTGGGGACGGAGATGAGCAGAATCTCTCTCACAGCACAGACCCGTGCATGTCGCTACTCGACTTCAGCACTACTCTCGACACCTCCTCACAACCGGGTGGTTACTCCTCTTCACAACAGCGTCTCTACCTCACTGACGCCACCGGATTCGACCCGACTCCAGTCGATTGGAGAACACTGGTCGCAGCGGTCGGCTACTACAACGATACCGGAGGTCAACTGACCGGATTCACCTACACTGGCGTAGTGAACGATGTTCTGCTGGGCGTCACAGTGGGTCCACCTGTCGGGACTGTTGAGGTCATATCAAAGAACGGCAGTTGGTGCCATTACGACGGAACTCAACTCGGCACTCTTGGTAGCACTCACGCCCACTGCGATGACGATTACGAAGACACGGATGGTGACGGACTGGCCAATTGGGAGGAGACCCTCTCTATTTGGGGATGGTTTTCCATATCCACCCTCTGGGACTCTGACGGCGATGGTCAGAACGACCTCGATGAGATTCTCAACGGAACGGATCCGATGGAGCCTTGCGACAACCGCCTCGACTCTGACGGCGACCTTCTCAACGACTACTTCGAAAACACAACCGGCTGCGACTTGATGTATGTGCCCGGAATGGGTGGTGGCAATGGCTCGATGGATACTTACATCACTGACTATCTCGAACTCGACACCGACCACGGCGGAGTTCCTGACAGTCAGGAGTATCTCGACGGGACCAACCCCCAGAACGACCCCTCAGATGATTTGAATCCAGCCGACACCGATGGCGATGGAATCCCCGACAATATCGAGAATCAGACTGGAACCGACTGGCGCAACCCCGACACCGACGGTGGCGGTATGACCGACTACGAAGAGTGTCCACCCCAATTTTGGCAGGATTGTCGGATGAGCCCTCAGAATCCATGGGACCCTACCGATGACATCTCCCCCAATGAGGTCTACTTCTATGCCAACGACACGGCGAGCACCGGCGCCGGCGCCGACACCAACCAGATCCATCGTTGGAGAGTTAGGACCTATGACTACTACACTGGCGGCGCCTACGGGATAGACACCTCTACAGTCATCGAGACACAGATGACACAAGGTTACCGAGATACCTTCTGGGTCGCTAACAACACCTTTTGGAATACCACCGAAACTTGGCAGATGGACTACTTGCAGGGAGTGAATCCCGGCTCACAATTGCCACAACCGGCCTACGCCGTTGAATACATGATGTGGGTTGATTCGATGGCTGATTTAAATCAGTCAAATTACACACATGACATCCGCATCAGTCAAGCGGGTGTGATGGTGCTCATCGCAGATGCCCCCGAGATTTTCTACAGCCAAGCTGAACTGGATCAAGGGCTCCCCTTCACGAGCACTTCCTACGGCACGGAACTGCCGAGTTACTTCATCGAGAGTTCTCTCCGAGAGTCGCATGTCCGGAATGTTACGGACGGGGTGATTACCGATTCAAGTGCGGTCACAGCGTGGGACAAGGTCGAGGCCCTACGGCAGTATCTAGCCGAAGAGGATACCAATACCACCCATCCCGACTTCAAAATCAATTTCGACGGCTCAGGTGTCCCGATTGTGGAAGACATCGCCCGTTTCATCCTCGAAGATTCGAGGGAGGGTTCCTGCGCAGAGTTCGTCACCGTCTTCACGACAATGGCTCGACTCGCAGGTATTCCGGCCCGTGTGGTCACTGGATACAGTGGTGGCACTTGGCATGGTAGTGGATACACCGTCATGGGCAACGATTGGTCAACATGGTCTGAGGTTCACTTTGAACAGAGTTCGACTGGACTTGACATGGGTTGGATTCCAATCTATCCTTGCCCACCTTCAGAGCAGGTGCAAGTTGTCAACGAGAGTGTCAGCCCGCTTACAATCGAGAGAGATATCTCAACGGGTGCAATCTTCGTAAATGGCACCTTACAGTTCTCTAACAACAGTACGGGAGTTTCCAACGCCCTCGTGCACGCATATCTGGTCGAGGAGAACCTGACCAACCCGCTCACCCCTACTGCACTGACTCCAGACAACGACATCCGCGCCGTCCTCACCGACTCAAACGGGAACTTCTCGATTAACGGCACGCCATTCGCAATGGCCGCTCCAGGCTACGCCAAGATTGTAGTCGAGACCCGGCAAGGCGGGTATGTACCGTATTCAACGCATGTGTACGCGGTAAGACTCAATGTCACCGACGATGTGAACCTCTCTCAAGATTCTCCGACACCCATCGGAGTACCGATAGTAGGTGCCGGAACCACGACGACCATAACTGGCACGATGTTGTGGGATTCGGATCCGCAGATGGATCCATCCGAGAAGGTGAATCTGTCAGTCCATCTGACCTATCCGTCGAGTGTGACCAGTCAGAATGTAACGATTTCAGCACCTGTTTGGGGTGGTGGTTTCTTCTCCTTCGATCTGATTCTGTCAGAGCAGGAGGCGCCGGGTTTGAGGACCGCGGTCATCGAGTTCAGAGGGTGGCATGAGGGTAATCTGGATCAGGGTACATCTCCAGTCTACCACGCCCGACCGCTCAACTTGACCATTCAGCTGAATGTCACCATGGCACCCAACTTGACGGCCACTTTGGCGGGTCCTGGGACAAACGACTCCATGCTGGTGATAGGCGAAAACATCTATGTCAACGGAACGGTGGTCAGCCGCGACCCCTCGCCTCAGCTGATGAATGGCTACCTGACACTTCTGATGAGGCGTAACGGCAGTTTGAGTGGCCATGTGAATGTCACCGTGTGGAATGTGACGAATGGCGCCTTCAACATTGTTTGGAACATGAACGCGGCCACCGTTCTGGTCGGCCCCGGACCTCTTGATGTCATCCTGCAATTCAGCCAGGCGGTGCCCGGCGCGACAGATGACAATGAGATGCTTGGGTATGGGCTGAGAAGCGATGTCGCTATGGACTTCAACTTGGGCACAACTCTGAGAGGTGACCTCACTCAGGTGTTCGTCAATTTCGCCGATCATACGGGTGGCAGTGACATGCCGTTCAATGGCACCTTCACGATGACCTTCGACGGTGTACAAGTCAATCAGACTACAGACCCTGAAAATTGGTATATCAGCGAATTCACCCCAGCCGCAAACATGGCCGCCGGTGATTACTGGTGGAACATATCTTACGATGGACATCTCAGCGGCTTGGCCGGTTCAGAATGGTACAATCCTGGCAATGCCAGCGGCTTGTTGAGGGTTCAAGGGACTGCAACACTCTCAATCAACCTCGCCAATGATTGGACTCACCTCGGTGGTTCGAACACCATTACTGGATTGATTACTGACGATGTCCTCGGAACGACCATCCTGTGGAACCAATCCGATGTCATCTTTGAGGTGTCTCTACCTGGACAGGGGCAATCGGGACCAAATGGTGAGCCTCCGCCCCCGATAATCATCCCACTCGGCAACAATTGGAGCGATCCATGGAATGGGACCTATTCAGTCAATGTGATTCTGCCAAACCACTTGGCTTCAGCAGCGCTGAACCTGACTTCACAACTCGACTTTGCCTCATTCGCCGTTGGAGTTGGCCAGTACTATGTGATGTACGACCCGCCTCCAGCATTGATTGGTCTTGAGTCTGAGTTGGTACTGACAAGCAATAGAACGGCCATCATCGTGGAGGCTGGAGACACTCTCGAATACAACATCACCGTGACCGATGTCGGTGATGGTTCTGGCATTCAAGGGGAGACTGTGAACTTCACTTGGGACTGGGGTAATGGGAATGTTTCCATTGGACCTGGTGTCTCGGGCGCTAACGGAATCACCAACTTTAACTGGCCAGTTCCTCTCGACATGGCACCCGGATACTACGATGTTAGGGTCTGGATGGACAACGATACGAGCGACCCCTTGGTCAACGGAGCAACTCGTTGGTGGGGTAACGAAACCGTCCTCAACATCACGGTTCAGGTGCCGGGCAACGTCAGCATCGCAACGATGCCTCTCAACGTCACCGCAGGTCAGAGTTTCGTCATCACAGGAACCGTGGCGGATGGCAACAATGCCAGCAGGCCGTTTGACGGCCCCATTGCCGTGGAGGTATTCTTCTTCAATGATACGAGTGAGGTTTTGATTGCGAGTCAGGCTACAGCCGTCAACGGTTCGTTCAATCTAACCGTGCCCACCGACCCGTTCGGTAACGGCGTGACCAACGGCAACAAGACCGTCGTAGTCTCTATCATTGATGGAAGCAATCCGTTCTATCTGACCGGCAGTGCTCAGCGCGGCATTCTCGTGATTGGAGTCACTGACTTTGAGTCACAGATGCCACTCATACCCGAGGTTGTGACCCGTGGAGAGAACATCACCTTCGGCGCGACTTTGGTGGAAGCGTCCGACAACTACCGATTGTTGACCAACACGACAGTATCCGCTCAGTTCCACGACACTTGGATGCCGCAAGGAATGACTGATGTCAACGGCACGGTTCGCTTCACCTATATGGTGCCAAACACTCAACCTCTCGGACAGATTACCGTGACACTGTTCTACAACGGTTCGTATGTGATGCACCCGACGATTCACTCAATCAACACCATCAGCGTACGCTCGGTCACATTCATGGTCGTCGACCCGATTCAAGCTAATCCGGTCGCTGGTGGCACATTCAATGTGACCGGCTCGCTGGTCTCTGACAACGGCTCTGGAATAATCTCTAGGGACGGCACCGGATTGCTACCTCAGGTTCAGTTGAACATTGACGGATTCACCACCACCTTCTCAGTCAGCAACGCGATTGCGCAGGCCGATGGTTCGTGGACTGCTGTCGTGACCCTCTCGACCGACTTCCCACGCGGCAACCACACGCTGACCACCTCATACACGCCGACTGTGAACTACTACCTCGGCTCAAGTGGAAACAATACCTTCGACAGCCGCGGCTTCTCTGTCTTGCAGATTTCCGAACCGATAAGTCTCGATCCCGACTATCGTACAGTCAGAGGTGACAATGTGAGCATACGGGTGACGTTGCAGGACAATACTCTCGCGCCGATTGCAAACGCAACCATCATCATCGAGTTCGCGTCATTGAACATATCGACCACGGTGGTCACGGACTCCAACGGATCTGCATGGGCTCTGCTCAATGTTCCAGCCTCAACTTCACCTGGCCCACTTCTCCTGAACGCCTCTTACGGTGGTTTGGCAGGACTCACCGGAGTTCTCGGTGATGCAGACTCAGCATATGTCGTCATACTAGCGCCAACAGTCATCACCATCGATTCAGTCGAAGGCGAGTTCATCGCTGGCAAGACCATCTATGTCAACGGGACTCTACTAGATGAGTGGGGCCAAGTCTTGCAGGAATCGGGACTCGACAAGGCGGGTGTGCTACACCTCTCAGTGGATGGAGAGGACACCGGCGCCTACATCGAGACAAACGCCACGACCGGAACTTACAGCATGATGTACACTCTGCCAGAGGATACCGCTGCTGGAGCCCACCTCGTGACCATCATCTTCCGAGGCGGCTTCATGTGGGTCGACCCGATAGGCCAAGGAGACGCTACCAACCCGGAGTATTACCTCAACAGTTCGGTTGACCAGTTCGTGAATGTGAGTGTGCCCACCTACATCATCTTGAGCGGTGGAGGCGGCGACATTGACAGAGAGGGTCAACTGATACTTGACGGCAATCTCTACGACATCGTCGACAATCCGCTGGTGAATCAGACACTCGAAGTGTGGTTCGACAACCAATGGCTCACCAATGTGACTTCGGACGACCAAGGCCACTTCCAAATATTCTACCCGGTACCGCAGGACTCGCCTCTCGGTCCGCAGAGCATGGAGGTCCGCTTCGCCGGCTCCACCTTCTACCTGCCCTCCGAGACCAACACCTCGTGGAATGTCTACAGCCAGATCAACATCGCACTGGCGATTCCAACCGAGATTGCAATCAACGACGATTTGGTGATTCAGGGCACGATTCGTGACAACTTGCCAGATGGTTGGATCAACAACCACAGCATCGAGGTGAGAATCGATGGGATACCAATCCTTGGAAGTCCGACCTACTCCGA
>Ga0310122_10002898_pt1 | contig 10919 bp, 6 predicted proteins | sample CB6_Bottom_1051__FD_203503 | JGI IMG/M metagenome (GOLD analysis project Ga0310122, IMG submission 203503) | Marine microbial communities from Western Arctic Ocean, Canada - CB6_Bottom_1051 | ecosystem: Environmental > Aquatic > Marine > Oceanic | place: Canada: Western Arctic Ocean | collected...
CTCCTGCATCCAACGATACGGCCTGAAACATTTCAAACTGAAAGTGTCGGGAAAGATCGAGCAAGACGTCGACAGGCTGTCACGAACCGCCGCCATCATCGGACAACATGCGACAAGCGAATTCTCCTTCACGATGGACGGCAACGAGTTCTTCCGCTCACTCGACGACTTCCGCGATTTCTGGAATCAGCTTCGTCAATCCGATCGGCTGGTTGGATTCTTCGAGCATCTAATGTTTGTCGAACAACCATTCCACCGAGATGTCGCGCTGGATACCAATGTGCTGCGAGAGCTGCGGCAATGGCAAGACCGGCCAAAACTGATCATCGACGAATCGGATGCCGAGTTGAACAGTCTGTCCCGCGCATTGGAGTTGGGTTACCACGGCACCAGCCACAAGAATTGCAAAGGCGTTTTCAAGAGCATTGCCAATGCTTGCTTGCTGGAAAAGCTGCGCCGTGATTCTCCCGAAGTGGGCTTCATCATGAGCGGCGAAGATTTGGCCAACGTCGGCCCGGTCGCTTTGATTCAAGACTTGGCCACGGCCGCCACTTTGGGAATCGCCAGCGTTGAACGCAACGGCCACCATTTTTTTGCCGGCCTGTCAGCGTTTCCGGATATCGTCCAACAACAAGTGCTGGCAAGCCACGGCGATCTGTATCGAGCCAGCGATTCCGGCTGGCCGACGTTGGATATCCGTGACGGAGAATTGCAAATCGATTCCGTTGTCGACTCGCCGTTCGGAGTTGGTTTTAAAATCGACGTTTCCCAATTCACACCAAGTGACGAGTGGCGAGATCGCGAGTAGATCAGGTTATTCTGCAATACCGATGTCGCTTGCCGAATTTCGGAACAATGCCGCGACCAACTCAAACTCAACCTCCATGACATCACAATTCGACCGTGAGTCCGATTGTGTCGGCCTTGGTGTTCATGACGGCTATGCAGCTCTGTTTTTGGGGCAACTTGACTCCTCGAAGTTGCGATCGACGTCGCACGATCCAAACTAAGTACAGGGCCAAGAAGTTCGTTAGTGAGCTGCAACTTTTGGGACGGCGAACTGAGCTGCGAAATATGAGGAGTTAGCATGGTTGATGGTATTCCGCCAGGCGATGGTTTGATCTCGGCCGAAGACTCTGATTACTTCTACTCATCCGGTGATTGTTCCCTGGGTGTGGCAATGGATTCGGCCAATAGTGAGCTTGTGACGCTTTCAGGTTCGCTTGACGAGTTGGGCGACTCGGATGATTCAGCGGTCAGTCAACGAGTAGGCCGGTTCGAGATCATCGGCAATCTCGGACGCGGCGGGTTTGGAATGGTCTACCGGGCCTACGATCCACAACTCGATCGCGAAGTCGCGTTGAAAGTTCCGCGCAAGACGATGATGCCGACACAGCAAGATGTCGACAGGTTCTTGCGCGAAGCCCGTGCCGCGGCGACGTTGCGGCATCCCAACATTTGTCCGGTCTATGAAATCGGCCAAACCGACGGTCGGCACTTTTTCGTCATGGCGTTAATCGACGGCATGACGCTTGGTGAAAAGATCAGAGTTGCAACGCCGTTCGATGATGTCGAAGCGGCGCGGATCGTCCAGTCGCTGGCGCGGACGCTTCAATTCGCGCACGCACGAGGCATCGTCCATCGTGACATCAAGCCCGACAACATCATGGTCGATGCCGAGACCGACGAACTGGTCATCATGGATTTCGGATTGGCCAGCCGCGCGAATGCGAATGATTCGCGACTGACTTTGACGGGGCAGATCATCGGGACTCCGGCCTACATGCCGCCCGAACAGGCACGCGGACAGATCGACGCCGTTGGCCCGGCAGCCGACATCTATAGCCTCGGTATGATTCTGTACGAATTGTTGACGCTGCAGCGACCGTTCAAAGGCTCGATCGCCGACATGCTCGTCCAGATCTTGCACGAGCAGCCCGCAAATCCATCCGCCGTGCTTCCCGGAGTCAGCGAGCAAATCGACGCCATCTGCATGAAGGCGATCTCAAAACGCATCGAAGATCGATTTCGCTCGATGGAAGAATTTGATCATGCATTGACACACTTCTTGCAATCCTGTGAATCGACGATTGTTGAGATTCCCGTTGATGAGTTCCGCCGGCAAGACTGCGACAACTCGTCTCACCAAACAGCAAACCATCCGGTGCGCGACGAGAGTGAATCTTTCGAGGAGCTAAAACACCTTATTGAAGAATCCCGACGGCGCGGAGATGACGACCAGGTCCTCAATCGATTGCGTCAACTCGCGGAATCACAGGACCCCAACGCCGTTTATTATGCCGAGTGGGCCAAGAACGAACTGGTGAAACTGCAACACCAATCAGAACGGATACAGCGTGAGTACGAGACCGCTCGCGCCGACGCGCGGGAATTAGTCGAACGCCACAATTACGGCCGAGCTGTCCAATTGCTGCAAAGTATCCCCGACGAATACCGCAATGACGCATTCAACCAACTCTGGAAGCAAGCGATCTCGCTATTCGAAGAAGTGCGCGCCCTCGATTCCGACATCAACGCCGCCATTGTCTCGGCCAACTACGAGGGTTTGCTGCGAAAAGTCGAGCGGATGCTGGCCATCAACCCTGATCATCGCCGCGCGCAAGAACTCGTTGCGCAGCTTCAGGGCCAAGAGGACGACGAGCCAGAACCGCCGCCAATGAGAATCCCCGATTTTTCTCAGCCTGATCCACAAAAACAACGCCAGCGAAAGCAGTGGATGCTATTGATCGCCACAATGGCAATTGCGACAGCGGCATTTCTGTATCTCGAACCCGACCAGTTCTTTTCGTTTACCAATTCGAACGAGCCAAACGCCACCGGCATCCAGATCGAACCACTTCCGAGTACATCGTCGTCCTCGAATTGAATTAACGCCGGACCTCAGTAATCTCTGAAGTCGAGGATGTTAGGCATTGATTGCAACTTCCGCTGTGCGCGACTCGAGAGTTTCGTTTTCTTGACATCCAAGCTCTCTAACCTGGGCAACCTCGCGATATGTGGGACACAGTTGTCCGTGATTTGAGTGCGTCTTAACTCGAGCCATTCGAGATTTGGCAACGCGCAAAGTGCTGCAACACCATTATTGCCGACTTTCGTGTCGTTCAGGTCGAGCATCTCTAACTTGGTAAGTCGGGCAATGAACTTCATGCCTCTGTCGGTCACTTCCGTTCCATCGAGATATAAGGATCTCAGCCGCGTACAGGCTGTCAGGTGCGCCAGTCCGCGATCAGTGACTCTCGTATGAGTTAGGTCGAGGTGCCGAACTGTCGAGGCGATTAGCGGAACAATCGCTGCCAATCCATCATCAGTAAGGTTGGCCCGAGACAACACCAAGTCCTCACAATGTCGCAGTCCTCGTAATTTCGCCAAGCCAAATCCCGTGATCTTTGTGCTGGTCAAGCAGAGCGATTCGAGTCGAGGAATCATCGCGATCGCCATCAAGTCGTCATCACCGATCGGTAGCGAATGTAGCGAAACTGAACTCAGGGTTGGTACGCGCGCCAGATGATGCAAACCGGCTGAAGTAACCTTAGTTTTACCGAGATAGATTGCCGTGAGAGTCTTCGATTTCGACAATCTCCGTAGCATTTCGTCATTCAAATTTGAACGCGACAGATGCAGCGTGCACAAAAACGGTAACCGTGCAATTTCATCAACACCGGCATTCGTAAGTTGGCAGCCTTCAACCTCAAGATTCAGCAGTTTTGGACAACCACGTAAGTGCACCAATCCCGTCCCGGTTATGTCTGTGTTCGAAAGTTCAATCCTCTCGAGTTCTTGCAACCTTGCGAGGTGTCTCAATCCTCCGTCGGTGATCTTCGTGTCATTCAGTTGTAGATAACACAATGACTTCAGTTTGCTTATGCACTGAAGATCATTATCGCGAATCGCAGTCGATCTCAGATCCACCCTTACGACGTTGTCGAGTTGGTGTTGTAGTCCGTATTTTGATACGAGTGGAGACAAGAAGACGGGTATTCTCGTCGACCCATATGTCGACTCACTCGCGGTTTGATATTCGCCACCGGACTCCTCAATCCATGACCGGCAATTGTGGACCGTTCGATAGGCGATGAAAACCGTCGCCAAGGTCAAGATTAATACTGCGATACTCAGTCGGATTCGACTTCGCCGACGGAAATTGATGACTCCATCTGTCACAACATCGTCTCCCGGATTTTCAAAAGGCGTTAATCGCATTGCGCGGTGCGGACGTCCATTGTCCTGCCTTGCTGCACGGGTACGAATTGCGGATCAGATCACGCGGTTTTCACGCCGGGTGCGATTGTTCGAAACGGTCAGTCGGACTATCGGCGCCAGTTCCATGATTTTGGCGTGCCGAACAAGCAACCGTTCGATGCGGGCGGCATGATATCAAAAGCGCTTTCTTGCGTCTGCATGAATCACACGCTGAGCTTTCGCTGCTAAGCCTTACATCACAACACTTCTTCGGCCGCCGCCTCGTCTTCACCTTCTTCGGCTTCGGCATCCGCTTCCATGGAAATGTCGGTTGTTCCGAAGCGGTACTTGACAACATCGGCATGGTGCCGCGCGAAGAACACGCCTTCGATGCGATCGATCAGCGTGGTTCCCGTTGACGACCGGACTTCGATGTTTCCATAACCAAAGAGCAAATAGCGGCGGACCAAACATGGGAACACAGCGACAAACGTTTTAGCGCCTTTTGAGATTGTCCGGTCACGTTCCTGAAAGTTCTCGTGTTCCAGGTAATTGCCACGCGGCTTCAGGATCCAGCGGTCGTTCATTCGCCGCCACGTGGCGACGCATACGAAGGTCATCCCAAGAGTCAATGAGATAACCATTGGAACACCCCACTCGACACCGACGTCGATCTTTTTCAGGACTTCATGAACGTGACTGAAAATTGGGTAGTCGCTCATGTTCTCGGTCAAACCGAGTGTCACGCCCGTCAACAGCAATGCCAAGATCAGAAATCCCAACGCGACGCGGGCGAACTGCAGCCCCATCACAACCAGAGTCACAAGCAACACGACTAACCACGGCCAGCTAAGTACAAAATCGGGAATGACCGGATGATTGTGTTCTTTTGCGTAATCGTTGTACAACTCGCCGATCGTGACCAACCAGCCAATCCAGATCAGGTGCATGGTACACACGAAATTTGGGTGTGAATAAAATTCTAGGTCACCGCCTTCCACATGCTTGCCAGCGAGCTGCCGCCGAAAAATGCCGAGTGGCATCGGCATGAACAACAAGCCGATACTGCCAATGAAACGGCGCAGAAATATTTTAACGACGCCCGGTTTCCTATCCTCAGGTTTTGTTTCCTCGGACATTAAGTCTGCTCCTGATGTCAATGAATCATGAGGTGATCGGCGCGGGTGCCGCGGATCGCGGACTTCACTTCGTCAAATTCGGTCGGTTGGGCCTTTTATGCTCTGGACGGCCAAGTCTTGAGGATCCCACATCAGAGATAACGGGTCAAAACTGTAATTCGTGACCGGAATGAGTATATTTCCATTTGACGGCGCGTTTTCTGATTCTACACGTACAGAGTGATCGATCGGAAGTCTTAACGCCGAGTTTGAACGGAAATCCGGTTGTGAAAGCGCTCACCTTCACAGCAAACAAGCCTGGCACGGCGGAAGAACTGGGCTGGCCGTCGAAACCGGTCTGGTTTTCAGAGAGGCAATAGCGAGACACGTCGTACGCTAAGTTTGCGGCATTGCAGATACCGTCCGAAATTGAGCCCGAACGAACCCACTACATCAAGCCGTGAATCGGTTGGGCGCGGTACATCTCGTGCGGGCGGCCGTCGAAGTCGTTCCAGATCATCGAACGCGGAATTCCCAACGCGTCGAAGATCGTCGCCGCGACGTTTTCGGGCGTTTGCTTATCGGCAATCGGGTACGCGGCGATCTTGTCGGTGGCACCAATCACGTGGCCGCCACGGACTCCGCCACCGAAGAACAGCGACGTCATCACCGGACCCCAGTGGTCGCGGCCAGCGTTCTTGTTGATCTTCGGAGTCCGGCCGAATTCGCCGGTGACGATAACTAACGTCTCGTCGATCAGTCCGCTGTCTGTCAGATCATCCATCAACGCCGACACACAACGGTCGAAGTAGGGAAACAGATTGCGTTTGAGGTTGATAAAGTTGCGGCGGTGAGTGTCCCAGGACGAATTCTTGCCGAGATTGACCTGCACCAGTTTTACTCCGGCTTCGATCAGGCGATTGGCCATCAGCGTCGAGAGGCCGAATTTGTTCTTGCCGTATCGTTCGACGGTGGCGGCGTCTTCGTTTTCGACGTTGAACGCGCGGCTGGTCTTGGGATCGGCCAACACCGAAATTGCTTGCTGCCGATGAGTGTCCAACTGACGAACATCAGCGATGCGTTCCAAATCGATGCGCTGCCGTTCGATGCTGTCCAGCAGCCCAACGCGGCCTTGCAATCGCAATGAACCACCTTCCGGCAACCGCAAAGTCGGCGTCGAGAACACCGTGTCGGCCGCGTGATCGAAATGGTCGTCATCAAATCGAAAGCACTGCGGACAAGCTCCGTTACCAAGCGGGCAGTCGGCCGCAATGTCGACATGCCATGCTTCATACTTTGGGCCCAACCGTCCCGCATATTGGCCAGGCCGGAAACGGGCCGCTTCGTTGACACTCGGTTCCGGCAGAATGATGGCTGGCGGCAGAGCGTTGTTGCCGCGTAACGCGTAAGTGACTTGCGACGGAATTGATGGCCACTCGTTCGCGTTGGGAACTTTTCGAGTGTTGAATCCGACAGGAATATCCAACCGGCCGGTCAAGAGCATGTGGCATGCCAATTCGTGTCCGCTGCTGTCAGTTCCAATCGATCGTACCTGTGCGAAACGGTCGGTCCGCGCGGCCAACATTGGCAAGTGCTCGCAAATCTGAATGCCGGGCACCTTCGACGCGACGGGATTGAATTCGCCACGGACGGTATCTGACGCATCCGGCTTCATGTCGAAGCTGTCTTGATGCGAGATTCCTCCTGTCAGGAACACGAAGATCACCTGCTTGGCTTTCGGAGCTGTCTCCGCCGCGGCGGCACTTCGCAGCGCCGACAATTCCGCGGAACCCAGGCCCAGCAACCCGATCGACCCGGCCTGCAAGGCGGCGCGGCGAGAGATTACCGGATGAGTGAAGTGCTCGTGATGGCGGTCGTTCATGAGTGCTCCCTTGATCGAGCATTATCGCACAGCCATTTTGAAATGCCCGGTCTAAGTTGCCAATTCGCGTTTTTTTTTCGCGGCCCCGATCGGATAAGACGAGTCGAGCCCGCCATACAGCCAGCAAGTTTGTTGCAAACGTATAACTTATCAGACTCGCAACGTATCAACAACGCCTGATGGATGGATCGGCCGTTCTTGAAGTGCCCGGAAGTAGTTTCAAAACTAGTCGACGGTGCATTTTAACTGTAGCCGGAGTCGCAAGACTTCGGGTTGTGGCAAACCTTGAATTCCCGAAGTCTTGCCACTCCGGCTACAACAGGGTTTTGCAAGCACTTCCGGTTCAAGTTGCCAATTCGTGCGACGATTTCCACGGATTCTAGCTCGGTGAAGTACATCAACCTATGTTGGGCGAGTATCATGGCCGTTCTGTATTAGTGTCGACAGTAATCGTTCAAAGGTTGGCAGCCATGGCTCAGCAATGTTATCTGGGAGTGGATTTAGGGGCTTCAAGCGGGCGCGTGATCGCCGGGTTGTTCGACGGCGCGAAGGTGGAGTTACGTGAAATGCACCGGTTTTCCAACGGCCCGGTTTCGGTCGCGGGAACTCTGCGTTGGGATGTCTTGCAATTGTGGTCCGAGATTCAAACCGGGATGTCCAAGGCGGCCCATGAATTCGGAAAAGACATTCGATCGATCGGCGTCGATACATGGGGCGTTGATTACGTGTTGCTTTCGAAAATGGACGAGATGCTCGGCCAAGCCTACAACTATCGGGACTCGCGGACTCAGGGCATTATGGAACATGCATTCACGCAAGTGCCGCGTCGCGACATTTTCGCTCAGACCGGCCTGCAATTCATGGAAATCAGCACGCTGTATCAGTTGCTGGCCATGCAGAAGTCGGACTCTGAATTGTTGGCAACGGCTGATACGTTTTTGATGATTCCTGATTTTTTCCACTGGCTGATGTCAGGCAGCCGCGTTGTTGAATTCACAAACGCCACGACGACGCAGTGCTTCCATCCGACCGACAGAGATTGGTCGTTCGATATGTTGCGGCAGTTCGAGCTGCCCGCCGGGATGTTTCCACAAGTCGTTGGACCGGGAACAAAACTGGGATCATTGCGCGAGGACATCGCCCACCGTACAGGCTTGGCGAGGATCGACGTGGTGGCTCCGGCGACGCACGACACGGGATCGGCCGTCGCCGCCGTGCCAACGCGAAACACGGGCCATGCCAATTGGGCCTATATCAGTTCGGGGACCTGGTCGCTGATGGGTGTTGAAGTGCAAGACGCCGTCTTGACCGACCGCACTTTGGAATTGAACGTGACGAACGAAGGCGGCATCGACAATACCTATCGATTGCTGAAGAACATCATGGGCCTGTGGCTTGTTCAGGAATGTCAACGCTCGTTCAGAACGCACGGCCAATCATTCGATTTCGGACAGCTCGTTCAGTTGGCCGCCGATTCGGCTCCATTCCGGTCATTGGTCGACCCAGACGACGCCAGTTTTCTGAGTCCTGACGACATGCCGGCCGCGTTGCAAGAATGGTGTCGCAACACCAACCAGCCCATTCCCGAATCGGAAGGACAACTGATTCGATGTGCTCTCGAAAGTCTGGCACTGAAATACCGCCGCGTGCTGGGTTGGCTGGAGGAATTGACGGGGACGCCGGTTGAAGTCATCCACATCGTCGGTGGCGGCACTCAAAACGAACTGCTGAACCAGTTCACCGCCAATGCATGCGGACGCCCGGTGGTAACCGGCCCCGCGGAAGCCACCGCGCTGGGAAACGTTTTGGTCCAGGCGCGGACTTCGGGCGATATCGGTTCGTTGTCGGACATTCGTGACGTGGTCCGGGCCTCGTCTGACTTGAAGCAGTTTGATCCGGAAAACGAAGCTAACTGGCGCGGCGCCGCGGAACGTCTGGCTCAATTAGCAACGTTTTGACCGCTTGCCGGGTTTCCAGCAAAGCCTTATGATTTCGCGCGCTCCCGCCAAACGGTCGCCTTGCTGCTTTTGCAGCGGTGTGTAAGTAAGTCCCGCGAGCCGAGCGGGACTTCGGCGTCGGCTAATATGATGCCGTGTGAAAACTCCACCAAGCTCGCGGGATCGACTTTGGCTCGGCCGCGCGAAGCATCGTTCCGACAAACCGCACTCAACAACAACGAGAAACACTCATGGGTCTCTTTTCGAAACTCAAACAAGGGCTAAGAAAAACCAAAGAACTGCTGCGGACCGACGTGCGCGACTTATTCAAAGCGGGTGAAATTCTCGATGAGCAACGCTTGCAGAGTTTCGAGAAACTTTTGATCGAAACAGACATGGGCGTTGCCGCCGCCGACGAGATCGTCAACGAGTTACGCTCAAAGTTTGGCGGACGTACTGTGGTCGTCGATGAAATATGGGATACGTGGAAGGAAAAGCTGAAATCTTTGCTGCGTGGAAGCGACGATAGTTCGTGGGACGTCAACGACGCGTTGTCACCGTTAACTCTGGCGTCCGACGGGCCGACGGTTATCTTAGTCGCGGGAGTCAACGGTGTCGGCAAAACAACCTCGATCGCCAAGCTGGCAAAACTGGTTCAGAACAACGGCAAATCGGTTGTTTTGGCGGCTGGCGACACGTTTCGTGCCGCGGCCGTCGAACAGTTGACGATGTGGAGCCAACGTTTGGGTTGCGAGATCGTGACCAAACCTAGCGGTTCTGATCCGGCCAGTGTCGCATACGCCGGTTGCGAACGCGTGTTGGAAACCAACGCCGACGTGTTGATTGTTGACACGGCCGGCCGCCTGCAAACTCATCAGAATCTCATGCAGGAACTCGAGAAGATTCATCGGGTGCTCGCCAACAAAGTTCCCGGTGCTCCGCACGAGAGTTTGTTGGTTCTGGACGCGACGACCGGACAAAACGGGATCAGCCAGGCACGTAACTTCTCGGAATCGATTAATTGCACGGGTATCGTCCTCGCGAAACTCGATGGCACGGCTAAAGGAGGCGTCGTCGTTTCGATTCGCCAGAAAATGGGGATTCCCGTCAAGTACATCGGCGTCGGCGAGCAGGTTGACGACATCGAAATGTTCGATCCCGACGGCTTCGTCGACGCGTTGTTCGACTAGAGCTTTGTCACGGCATAATCACATTTTCTAACAAAATTATGGACTTTTGATGCAAGACGGAAAGACAAGTGCAATAACTCCCTCTGGACACGTCTTGGCGATTTCATTACAAACCTGCCCTCTCACTTCTCGGCTTTCTCTCCTTAGATCACACTCCCAGCCTTAATTCGGTCGGAGACACGGATGGCTCCGCAGTCGGCGTCCGCGTTGCGCGACGTGTTTATGCGCAACCGCGGGCTGATCTTTCCAATTCTGATCGTCGCGTCGGTGCTGGTTATCATTGCGCCGTTGCCGCCGCTCGTTTTGGATCTGCTGCTGACGTGCAACATCACACTGGCCGTTGTCGTCTTGCTGACCACGATTTATGTCAAACGTCCGCTGGAATTCAGTGTATTTCCGGCGATTCTTTTGGGAGCGACGTTCGCCCGGCTTGTGTTAAACGTCGCTTCAACCCGGTTGATCCTGACAAGCGGGGCGTCCGAGGGAACTGAAGCGGCCGGCGGCGTCATCGCGGCATTCGGTGATTTCGTGGCGGGCGGCGAATTGGTCGTCGGTCTGATTCTGTTTGTCATTCTGGTGACGATCCAGTTTC
>Ga0310122_10002900_pt1 | contig 10915 bp, 10 predicted proteins | sample CB6_Bottom_1051__FD_203503 | JGI IMG/M metagenome (GOLD analysis project Ga0310122, IMG submission 203503) | Marine microbial communities from Western Arctic Ocean, Canada - CB6_Bottom_1051 | ecosystem: Environmental > Aquatic > Marine > Oceanic | place: Canada: Western Arctic Ocean | collected...
GCCCCCCGGGGTCCACAGTCTTCGCCCGATGCCCGTACTCGCTCGTGTAGCGGGCGAGGAAGTGTTCGCTGAGACGATCGATGTCCTCCCGCCGGTCGCGCAGCGGGGGCACGAAGATCGGCACAACATTGAGCCGATAGAACAGATCGTCCCGAAACCGCCCGGCCTGGATTTCCCTCTGCAGGCTCTTGTTGGTCGCGGCGACGACCCGAACATCCACCTCGACACCCGCCCGGCCACCGACCGACTCGACCACCTGCTCCTGGAGCACACGAAGCACCTTGGCCTGAGTGTTGAGACTCATGTCGCCGATCTCATCGAGAAAGATCGTCCCGCCGTCGGCGAGCTCGAACTTGCCGCGGTGGTCGCTAACCGCGCCGGTGAACGCGCCGCGCACATGACCGAACAGTTCGCTCTCGATCAGTTCCTCCGGGATAGCCGCGCAGTTGACCGCGACGAACGGCCCCGCCGAACGGCGGCTCAACCCATGCACGCTCCGTGCCACCAACTCCTTGCCCGTACCATTCTCGCCCTGGATGAGCACCCGACCGTTGGTGGGCGCCGCCAGTGCGATCTCCTCGCGCAGGTGCACCATCACCCGGCTGTCGCCGACCATGACCTGATGCCGATCGACGGCGGCCCGCAGCGCCCGGTTCTCCACTTCCAGTCGACGCTGCCGCAACGCGTTCCCGACGACCAGGACCGTCTTTTCGAGTGATAGCGGTTTCTCGATGAAATCGAACGCCCCCAGCTTGATCGCCCGCACGGCCGTTTCGATGCTCCCGTGACCGGAGATCATCACGACCTGCGCGTCAACAGCCTGCTCGCGCAAGGTGGTCAGCGTCTCCAGACCGTCGACCCCAGGCAGCCAGATGTCCAGGATGATCACGTCGAAGACGTGATCGATCACCCGCTCGAGACATGCTTCGCCGGAGTCGACCGCGTCGACGACGTATCCCTCATCGCCGAGCACACCGCTCAACGCCGACCGGACACCGGCCTCGTCATCAACGATCAACACCGTCGGTCTCACGCGTCCCCTTTGGCGACTGCGGCCGCCCCAATCGGGTCGCCCGGCGATGATTCATGCGCACACGGCAACTCCACCGTGAACTGGGTCCCTGACGGAACGTTGTCGGTCACTTCGATGCTGCCACCGTGCTCGATAACGATCCGACGGACAATGGCCAGTCCCAGCCCGCTCCCTCGTCCCTTCGTGGAGAAGTACGGCAGAAACAACTTTTCCCTATCCTCCTCTGAAATCCCGGGGCCATTGTCGCTGACGATGACCCGCGCCACGCCGTTGGTCGCATCGAGCCGCGTCTCGACACGGATGGCGGCCGGCATACCGCCGGTCCTGCCCTCGAGCGCGGCGACGGCATTGTCGATCAGGTTCACGACGACGCGCTGGATCTGGTCCGGATCGACCCGCACGGAGGGCAATGCGGCCTGAAACGCACGCTGGAGGGTGATGTCCTCGAACAGTCCATCGTAGAGCGTGAGTGTCTCGGCCAACAACGCGTTGAGATCGACCGGAACGGCCCGGGGAGATGGCAGGCGCGCGAAGTGTGAGAACTCGTCGACCAACCCTTTCAGGACCTCCACCTCGCCAACGATTGTGCCGGTGCACTCGTCCACCAGGGCCTTGGCCTGTGCGGGCGCGCCCGCCAGGTTGCGACGAAGCCGCTCGGCGCACAGCTGAATCGGGGTGAGCGGATTCTTGATCTCGTGCGCCAGCCGTCGTGCGACATCGCGCCAGGCGGCCACCCGCTGGGCCCGAAACAACGGTGTGACGTCGTCGAACACCATCACGACGCCATCCAATTCGTGCTCGCCAGGCAGGCTCGTGGCCGCCACCGCCAGGTGACACTCCCTCCCGTCCCGCGCCAGCGACACTTCCCTGACCGTGGGGGCCAGCACGCCGCGGCGGGCGTCACGCAGCATCAACCCAAGTGGCGCCAGGTCCGGCCGTTCGAACACGGTGGCGGCCGGCTGCCCAACCACCGTCGCGGCAAGGTCCAACAAACGAGCGGCCGCGGCGTTGACCGTGCTGAGACGACCCGCCGCATCGATCGACACCACGCCAGTGGCAATCCGTTCCAGAATGGTCTCGATGTAGCGTCTGCGGCGCTCAGCTTCGCGGGTCTTGTGCTCCAGGTCTCCCCGAGAGCGCACCAGCGTGCGCTGGCTCGCCGACAGATCCTCCGCCAGCGTGTTGAACGCCTCGACCATCGCACCAAATTCGTCGGCTGACTGTGCTTCCAGCCGATGATCGAGGTGTCCGGTGCCGAGGCCCTTGGCTCCATCCGCCAGCACCTGGGCCGGCCAGCCGATCCGCTTCGCAAGGTATAGGCCGAGCCCGGTCGCCGCGATCAAGATCATCAAGGACGTCATCAGGAAGAACAACAGATAGACGCCGACCACCGGGCGGGTCAGCACGCGCAACTGCTCGTAGCCCTCGTAGGCGTCTTCGATTCGCCTCGCATGCTGCGTCAGCTCGGCGGACAGTGCGCTGCTCGCGACCACCACCCCTACGACCGGACCATCCGCCGTCCGGCGAATCACGGCACCGGCGCGCAGCAACTCTGCGCCGTCGCTCAGCGGTTCGACTGCGTCTGTGTCGGCCGTGCCCGACGCCACTCTGGCCGCCAACGCATCGGCCGACACCCGCGAGTAGCCGGGGGGCAAGAACGGGACAGGCACTTCGAGGATCCGGCTGCTGGTGGTGCCCCCGCTGGCATCGACCACAACCCGATACACATCGATGACACCCGCTTCGAGCGACCCCTCCTGGGCCTCGACGAGCCGCCGGATATCCACCTCCCCCGTCGCCACCAGATCGACCTCCGCCAACCGGGCCGCGAGCCGACTGGCCCGCGTTTCCAGGGCCCGCTGCTGGTCCTGGTAGACACCCCGCGCGATCGTGCGTGCCGACGCCACGACGTCGTCAATCGGCGTGCTGAACCAGCGCTCCGCGCTGTTTCGGATGACCTCGCTGCCGATGATGAACACCAGCACCGCTGGAATCAGCGCCATCCCGACAACCGCCGCGACGAGTTTGGCGCGAAACCGCGCGAACGGCACTGCGCGACGGCGCTCGACGATCAACGTGATGACGTTGCGAGCGAGCAGGAAGCCGAGGGCCAGCAGCATGATCAGGCACGCCGCCGACAACGCGTAGAGTACGACCTCTGATAGATAGTTAGGCGCGAGCTGACTGGTTCGCTCACCGAGCCGAATCAGCAGACCCAGCGTAACCGCAAACAGCCCGATCGACAGAAGGACGACCAGCGGTCTGTTCTGGGGCGCCGTTCGGGCGGTGACAGCGTGGCGGGCACCCAGTGCCGGTGGGGTTCGCCCGTCCGGTCGCGACTGCTCGGCCATCCGCGTGCTCCACCACGTCGCAGGCGCGTGGCTGTCAGGGTCTGTGCGCGATTCCAGAACGCCCGTGGTGAACGTCTAGCGGCGGGTCGACCGGCGTTGTATCCCGCACAGAGCGCATCGCCGATCTCGGCGCAACGCGGGGTTTCACCACGGGCGGCTAGGGGAGGAAGGTAAAGCTGGCCCGACCCAGGGCCGCCGCACGGTCCCAGGGCCAGCGAAACCACCCCGTGCGTGGGCGCCTGTCCACCCTCACCCGCACGCGATAATCTCCGTTGGTCTCGAGATCCCCCGTACTGAAGAGCGGCAACCGCTCGAGTGAGGTCAACAGCCGGCGCACCACGGCTTCCTCTGCAACGACCTGCTCCTGTTCGACCCGCCCATCGACGACGCGTCTGACCTGATACAAACCGGTGAGACCGTCGTATCGCACGCTCGCGGATACCGACACGCGCTCAACAGTCCGATCGAACCAGAACGCGACGGGTTGGCGCAACTCGATATCGAAACGAAACGTCGTCTCGAGCCCGCTCGCGATGACGTCTCGGATCTCTCTCGTGTAGGCGCCACGCAACTCGAGCGACACGAGCACGTGGTCCTCACGAGCAAGGGTGGTAACACGCACATCCTCCTGCGCTCGCACCACCGGAGTAGTCGCAACCGACCCCACGCACACCGCCACGCCGGTCAGTATCAGTCGCATGCTGCCCAGCAGCCTGTCGTGACAATCTCGCTGCAATCGACCGGCGCTGCGTCCCGCCACGGCCGGGGTTGGGCCATTCTTCAGCGGGGTCGAATACCGCCGGTATTCTTCCTCGTCGCGTCCTGTCAGCTCGTTCCGCGCCCCGGGGCGCGGCACCACGGGCAGAAAACTGGTGCAGCACATACGTTTTCTCAGGAGCCGAGCGCATCGCCGGTCTCTGTGCAACGCCGGACGTTCGCCACGAACCGCTAGTCTAGACATCTCTCACAGGTGCCATCGTCACGTTGTGACGCCTAGCCTTCATGATACCGGAGTGGTGTAGCTCCCCGCGTGAACTGTGTGCACGCTCCTGCTCGCGAGGCTGCGCTTCTCGTTTCTCGTCAGTTGGGGGCACCACGTCGCGAGCGTGGTCATTCCTTGGTGTCGAGGAGTTCCCGCAACTCGGTCATGAATTCCCCGATATCGCGAAAATGCCGGTAGACAGATGCGAACCGAACATACGCGACTTTGTCGAGCTGCCGGAGCTCGTGCATCAGGAGCGCACCGATCTCATCGGTCGGCATCTCCTTCTCAGGGCGCTCCTGCAGGATTGCCTCGATCCGATCCGCGATGGCCTCGACGGCGGCGACCGTGACCGGGCGCTTCTCACAGGCGGTGAGCATACCCGCCGTCACCTTCTTGCGCTCGAAACGCTCACGGCTCCCGTCCTTCTTGACCACCATGTACGGGATCTCGTCGATCCGCTCATAGCTGGTGAACCGCCGCCCGCAGTCCTGGCACTCGCGCCGGCGTCGGATGACCTCACCCTCTCTGCTCTCCCGCGAGTCGACGACCTTGTCACTGAGGTGACCACAAAATGGGCACTTCACCTTCGTCTCCCCTTCCACATCTCCCGACGCAACGCGGCATCCGCCCCGACTGCGCTCCGCGGCTATTCCGCAGGTCGATACTGCCGATATGCTCCCTCGGCGCGTCGTGCGCTGGCCGAAACCGCGGCATCCTTCTCCGGCGGCTCTGGGTGCGACGCAGGACTCTCACGAGGGACCGCAAGACTGTACTACAAGGCCCTTCGTCGATATCCGTGGCGCCATGATTTTTCCCTCTTGCCGCACACGCGTGTCTTCTGTAAGCTAGCAGCTCGACTCGTCGTGATGAGAAACGCCGTGACGTCCGCTGCCCCGCTCTTCGAAACCACTCTCCAGGGTCTCACCCCACAACGGCGCGGCAAGGTTCGAGATCTGTACACGGTGGGCGATCATCTGTTGATGGTAGCGACCGACCGCATTTCAGCCTACGACCTGGTGCTGGGCTCGGTGATCCCAGACAAGGGCAAGGTCTTGACCCAACTCTCGGCGTTCTGGTTCGCCCGTACGAGCGGCATCGTCTCCAACCACGTGGTCTCGACAACACCCGAGGAATACCCGAACGTCTGTCGCCCGCATGCCGACCTGCTGCGGGGCCGGTCGATGCTCGTGCGCCGAACCGAGCCGATACCTGTCGAATGCGTGGCCCGGGGCTACCTGGCCGGCTCCGGCTGGGTCGACTACCAGCGCTCGGGCTCGGTCTGCGGCGTCGCGCTCCCGTCAGGTCTGCGGCAATCGGACCGGTTGCCGGAACCTATCTTCACGCCGGCCACCAAGGCCACCACCGGTCACGACGAGAACATCAGCGAGGCACAGGCCGCAGAGCTTGTCGGGACACGCCTGATGGCCCGACTGCGTGCGCTGACGATCGCCCTCTACGCCCATGGCGCGGCGCACGCAGAATCCCGCGGCATCATTGTCGCCGACACCAAATTCGAGTTCGGGCTCGTCCACACTCCGGGTACCCCGAGGAGCACCGACGGAGACCTCGCGGATGACGACGAGATCGTGCTGATCGACGAGATGCTGACACCGGACTCGTCCCGCTTTTGGCCTCAGGACACATACCGGCCCGGGGTGGCTCAGCCGAGCTTCGACAAGCAGTTCGTGCGCGACCATCTAGATGCGACGCACTGGGATCGACAGCCGCCCGCGCCGGCGTTACCGGACAACGTCGTGGCCCGGACGCGAGAAAAGTATTTGGAGGCTCACCGTCTATTGACCGGCGGCGAGCTCGACTGACGAGCCACGTCGAGGGAGCGAGAGTGCGTGATCAGCTGAACCGGTTGGTGGATGAGATGGTGTCGAAAGGCATCCTGTATGAGGACGCGCGCCAGGAGTTCGAGCGCCGGTTCATCAGCCTGGCGCTCGCGCGCTCGAAGGGCAACTTCGGCCGCGCCGCGAAGATGATCGGCATCCACCGCAACACTCTCAGCCGCAAGGTCTTTAAATACCGCCTGAAACGTGCGGGGTAGGCCAGGTGGAATGAGCCGGACGTTCGCGACGGCGCGTCCAGCCTGTTGACACCCTCGCCATCGGCGCACTAGAATTAGCAGTCGCATACAGAGAGTGCTAGCTCTCCGCGTTCAAGCCCTGTGTTTGCAGGGTCCTTCTTCACATCTCAAGGGAGTCGGATACACCATGGCAATCAAGGTACGACCACTTCACGACCGGATCATCGTCCAGCGTCTGGAGGAAGAGGAGCAGCAGGTCGGTGGCATCATCATCCCCGATACGGCCAAAGAGAAGCCCCAGCAGGGCAAAGTCATGGCGGTCGGGAAGGGCAAGGTCAAGGAGGATGGCGGCATCCTCCCGATGGACGTCAAGGAAGGCGACACGATCCTGTTCGGAAAGTACTCGGGGCAGGAGATCAAGCTCGACGGTGACGACTACCTGATCATGCGCGAGGACGAGGTTCTGGGCGTAGTGAACACCGACACATAGACCCGCGTGATACCCGAGATGCACCGGCGGACACTCTCACCCGAGGACAGGGGACGGGGTCACGCCAGCCGGATCGACTTCCTGATTGGAGCACATCAACATGGCAAAGCAGATTGTTTACAGTGAAACGGCAAGGCAGAAGATCCTTGCCGGAATCGACCAACTGGCCAATTGCGTCAAGGTCACGCTGGGACCAAAGGGTCGCAACGTCGTCCTCGACAAGAAGTTCGGCTCTCCCACGATCACCAAGGACGGCGTGACGGTCGCCAAGGAGATCGAACTCGAGGACAGCCTTGAGAACATGGGCGCACAGATGGTGCGCGAGGTCGCCAGCAAGACCTCCGACATCGCCGGTGACGGCACGACGACAGCCACCGTGCTTGCCCAGGCCATCTATCGCGAAGGCGCCAAGAATGTAGTCGCCGGAGCGAACCCGATGGCGATCAAGCGTGGCATCGAGAAGGCAGTCACCACGGTCGTGAGCCACCTCGAGTCGATGTCCCGGGCCGTGAGCGGTGACATGATCGCGCAGGTCGGGCAGATCTCCGCGAACAACGACGAGACCATCGGCAAGATCATTGCCCAGGCGATGGACAAGGTCGGCAAGGACGGCGTCATCACCGTCGAAGAGGCGCGGACACTCGAGACTGAGCTCGAGGTCGTCGAAGGCATGCAGTTCGACCGCGGCTATCTCTCGCCCTACTTCGTCAGCGACTCCGAGCGGATGGAGGTCGTGCTCGAGAACCCGATCATCCTGATCCACGAAAAGAAGATCAGTTCCATGAAAGACCTGTTGCCGTTGCTTGAGCAGGTCGCGCGGCTCAACCGCCCGCTGCTGATCGTCGCGGAAGACGTGGATGGTGAAGCGCTGGCGACGCTGGTGGTCAACAAGCTCCGTGGCACGTTGGCTGCCGCGGCCGTTAAGGCGCCGGGGTTCGGTGACCGCCGGAAGGCCATGCTCGAGGACATCGCCATCCTGACTGGTGGCAAGGCCATCACCGAGGATCTCGGTCTGAAGCTCGAGAACATCCGCGTAGAGGACCTTGGCAAGGCGAAGAAAATCACGATCGACAAGGACAACACGACCATCATCGAGGGGGACGGCACCCGCGCCGCCATCGAAGGTCGCGTCAAGCAGATCCGCACCCAGATCGAAGAGACCACGTCGGACTACGACCGGGAGAAGTTGCAGGAACGACTGGCAAAGCTCGTGGGCGGCGTCGCGGTCATCAAAGTGGGCGCGGCAACCGAGACCGAGATGAAGGAGAAGAAGGCCCGCGTTGAGGACGCCATGCACGCGACCAAGGCGGCCGTCGAAGAGGGCATCGTCCCGGGCGGCGGTGTCGCGCTGTTGCGCGCCCAGACAACGCTTGCCGAGCTCACGCTCGAGGGTGACCAGCAGATCGGCGTGAACATCATCAAGCGGGCGCTCGAGGAACCGATGCGGTGGATCTCCTCCAACGCCGGTCACGAAGGCTCGATCGTGGTCCAGAAGGTCCGCGAACAGACAAACACGGATGAGGGGTTCAACGCCCAGACCGACACCTACGAGAATCTGGTTGACGCGGGTGTTGTCGACCCGACCAAGGTGGTCCGCGCAGCCCTGCAGAACGCCAGCTCGATCGCCGCGCTGCTGTTGACAACTGAAGCGCTGGTCAGCGAGATCCCTGAGGAGAAGAAGGATGCCGGCGGTGGCATGCCCCCTGGCGGCATGGGCGGCGGCGGCGGCGGCATGTACTAACAATCAGACGGGGCTACGCCCCGAACCCCCGCGGCCGCTCCGCCGCCGCGGGGCGCGCACATGCGCGCCCTGGCAGGCGTTTGTCCGCGCTCGCTAGAGTGTGCAGCCACTCGCCTGCTTCTGTTCAACCGCAAACCTGAAGGGGGCGCGCACCATCGGTGCGCGCCCCCTTTTTTCATGTCAGCCGGCACTGGCGCAGTGCGCCCGAATCACACTAGCGAATCGTGAAGTCGAGCGCGATGATGACCCGCACAGCGACCGGTTCCCCCAACCGCATACCAGGCCTGAACCGCCATTGCCTGGCGGCCTTGAGCGCCTCGTCGTCGAGTCCGAATTTCGGGTCGAGCGACCGGATAATCGTGACGGTGCCGACCGTACCGTCCGGCAGGACGACAGCCTCGACCATCACCGTCCCCTGCACCTTGGCGCGCATGGCCTCCGTGGTGTACTTGGGCGTGACCTCCCGAACCAGCTGCGGCTGCGAAACCCCGTTGCCCGGGCGGTAGACACCGCCGCCGGTGCCGCCACCCTCACCAGGGCCGAGCCCATCTCCCTGCCCCGGTCCGACTCCACCGCCGTCACCCTCTCCAGCGCCACCGCCGGTGCCACTCCCGGCGGAATCGAGCGACCGCGCCATCAAACTCTCGAGCAGCCCAGCCCGAGTCCGCGGAGCGGCCGCCATCGGTACCGCTGAGATTTTCTGCAAGGTCGTCGACTCGAGCGGCTCCGGCTCTGGCTCCACCTCGGCCGGCACCTCGAGCTCCTCGGGCTCGTCGATCGGGATGGTCAGAGCATCTTCGCCGACTGCCTCAACTGGTCGCGGCATTTCAAGCGACTCGTTCCCGCCGCCACCGCCACCCCCACCCGGCCCGGCCTCCGGAATCCAGACCATCCCGATATAGGCCAGCCGCTCTTCGACGACCTGCTCAGGCGTCGGCGCGGCCCACAAGAGGAACGCCAGGACGACCAACAGCGCATGGCTGGCGACCGACGCGCCGACCGCTCCCCGAAGCCGCTCGCGCTGGACTCCGAGGAAAGGCACATAGTCGACCCCGCCAATCGGATTCATCGACAGCGCCCCCGCACCGACCTTGGCCGCCGGACCCCGGGCACCTGCAGCGCCATGGTCCGCGCCGCTCACGCGACGCGCTCCCTCCCGAGGCTGTCGTTCTTGCCCAGGCTCATACCCTCCAGATAGCAAAGCCGATGCCAGGTCCTATCGACGACCTTCTCTGCCACCAGCATACACCTAACAGACATGGTAACAACGACTTACACAGCACGATCGCCACTCACCCCAGCCAGTGGGTCATCGGCTCCGAGGCTACTTCAGGGGTCACAGCCGCCCACATCTTAAGACGCACACCGGGCTCGACTAGACTCCGTCGACCGTGTCGATCTTGACGAACGAGTCAAGTTGCGGTGTTCGCTCGCACGCGGTGACCTCCGCCCACGGAGTCCAGCCACTGTGGCGGGCCATCACACCACCCGGTCTCGCGAGGCGGAGCCTCGCTAGACACGCCCTGTCCAGGCGCCGATGGCCGCGTTGCCCCCCCCATACGCGAACATCACCGCCAGCGCGTCGGCGGCCCGCGGCTCGCTGTGCACGCCGACCATCACACCACCTCGCGCGGTCAGCGTTTCGAAGATGAACCCGTCATGAACCTGAAATCCGGCCCGTCGCATGGTTGCCGCTACACCGGACCGGTCCAGATCCCGTTCCCGTCCTTGCAGGGCCCCCACCAGTGGCCCATGCGCCACAACGGCCCCGATCTTGACGATATCCAGCCTCCCGCCTTCAACACCGAAGATGCGCTGCACCAGGGCCACCGCTTCTGGAGTGTCCTTGCTGATCAGCGACAAGGAATCTGAGGGCAGACCCTCGTTCGCGAGCGCCTCGAGCCCGCGCTCCGCCCACTCCACATCCTGAAACACACCCACGGTGAAACACTGTCGATCTACATCCATGCCACTCCTCACCAACGGCCCGCGATGTCACGGTCGCCACTCGCCTCACTCGTCATCGCACACGGCGCGGCGTCATTGAAGTCTACCGATAGATGCCCCTGGGGTGCAAAGGCGCCATCCCGCCGAGAACGCGCGTAGCTCGGAGGGCCTGTCCTCACAACACGACACGCTGCTGTCCGACCCGCCGGGTGACCCGCTCCCGGTCCAGATACTCGAGCAGAGGAATCGCGAATTTGCGCGTCACTCCGTAGCGGTTCTTGAAGGTCGCAACATCGATCGTCGCCACCTCGGTCGAGGTCTTGAGCCCCAGCACGT
>Ga0310122_10002901_pt1 | contig 10912 bp, 8 predicted proteins | sample CB6_Bottom_1051__FD_203503 | JGI IMG/M metagenome (GOLD analysis project Ga0310122, IMG submission 203503) | Marine microbial communities from Western Arctic Ocean, Canada - CB6_Bottom_1051 | ecosystem: Environmental > Aquatic > Marine > Oceanic | place: Canada: Western Arctic Ocean | collected...
CCTGGCCAGTTCGCATCGGTTGTTCGGCAAGGAGCGCGAGACGGTGAATGAGGCGTTCCCCGGCGACATCATCGGCCTGGTGGGCCATGCGGACTTCGGCATCGGCGACACGCTGAGCACGGACAAGACGACGAACTTTCACGAGATCCCGCGCTTCACGCCGGAGAGTTTTTCGTATTTGCACAACGGCGACACCGGCAAGTTCAAGCAGTTTCGGCAGGGGCTGGAACAGTTGCTGCAGGAGGGCGCGATCCAGTGCCTGAGCCTGAAGGGCAGCACGGTCGCTGTGCCGGTGTTGGCGGCGGTGGGGCCGTTGCAGTTTGACGTGGTGCAGTTCCGGCTCGAGAGCGAGTACAACGCCGTCTCGCGGCTCGAGCCCGCGCCGTGGCAGGTCATGCGCTGGCTGCCGGCGGAGTTCAGCGAGGAGGAGATGGACAAGCTTTCGCCGCCGACCGGCTCGCGGTTTGGCTGGGATTCGGAGCGCAACCCGGTGCTGCTTTTCGCGAGTGACTGGGCCGCAAGTTACTTCGAGCAAAACAATGCCGAGCTGAACCTCTCCAGGGTTCCGCCGAACCAAAAGGAGTCCTGATCCGCTGCCCCTCGTTTGGCCAAGCGCCACATATCATCCGCCGTGTCACAACCCCCACGCATCACATTGCTCGACGCCTCCGAACTCAAGGTTCGGTTCAACGACAATGAAGTGCTCAAGTCGGCGTCGCTGACGATCCGCGATGGCGATCACTTGGGGATGGTCGGGCGCAACGGCTGCGGCAAGTCGACATTCCTGAAAATTATCGCCGGCATAGCGCAGGCTGATGACGGCAAAGTCACTCCACGCTCCGGCTTGGGGATCGGTTATCTGCCGCAGGGTCTCGATGCTTCCGACGGCGTCTCCGTGCTCGATACGATTCGCGACGGTGCGGCGCACTCGTTCAATCTGCTCGACGAGTACGAGTCGCTGCCCGCCGACTCGAACCGGCAGACCGAGCTGGAGCAACAAATCGCCACCGCCGATGCGTGGAACATCGAGACTCGAATCGAGACGGCGATGATGCACCTGAATACTCCCGCCGCAGACCGATTGATGGGCACCTTGTCCGGCGGCGAAAAGCGGCGGGTTGCCCTCTGTCGCGCGATCGTCTCCAACCCGGATTTCCTGATTCTCGACGAGCCGACCAACCATCTCGACACCGACTCGATCGAGTGGATGGCGCAGTACCTGAAAAAGTTTCGAGGCGCGTTTCTCGTCGCAACGCACGACCGGTATTTCCTCGACGAAACCTGCAACCACATCGTCGAGTTGCAGGCCGGCCGTTTTCACACTCACAAGGGCAACTACTCCGACTACCTCGAGTCGAACCTCGCCCGGATGGAAAACGAGCAGGCAATTGAGTTGAAGCGAAAGCGTTTCCTGCGCCGCGAGTTGGACTGGATTCGCCGCGGCCCGAAGGCGCGCACAACCAAGGCCAAGTTTCGGGTGGACAAGTTTCACTCGATCAAAAACACGCAGGGCCCCGACAAGGAGTTGTCGATGGATTTGATCATCCCGCCGCCGGGACAGTTGGCCAACCGCGTGGTGGACCTGATCAACGTCAGCCTCGAGTTGGGCGGCAGGAAGCTGATCGAACGGTTTGATTTCAAGTTTGAGGCCAGCATGCGCATCGGCATTTGTGGCCGCAACGCCCTGGGCAAAACAAGCCTGCTCAGGATTGTGCTGGGCCAGCTTGCCCCGACCGGTGGCAGCCAAAAAACCGGCGTGCTGACCCAGTTCAACTACGTGGACCAGGAACGGGTGCAGCTCGACCCGGAAAAGACGCTGCTGCAGGAGGTCGCCGAAGGCGCAGACACGATCCCGTTCGGCAACGGCAAGCTGACGATTCGGGCGTACTTGCAGCGGTTCGGCTTTGATCCCAAGCGGATCAACATGAAGGTCAAAAGCCTGTCCGGCGGTGAGAAAAGCCGGCTGCTGTTGGCGCGCATTCTCAAGCATGGCGGCAACTTCCTGATCATGGACGAGCCAACCAACGATCTCGACCTGCCGACATTGCGGTTGCTGGAGGAGGCGCTGCTGGCATTCTCCGGCTGCGTGTTGGTGGTGAGTCACGACCGTTATTTTCTAAACCGGGTCTGCACCGGCATCATCGCGTTCGAGGGTGACGGACTGGTTGCATACAACGAGGGCGACTACGAGTACTACCGCGAAAAACTTGCCGAGCGAAAAATGCGCTTGGCCAAGCGACCAGTAGCCACCCAGGCCAATGCCGGATCAAGCCGCGCACCCGAGGCCAAGCCGCGCAAGATGACTTGGAAAGAGAAAGCCGAGCTCGAGGGCATGGAGGCGGCGATCCTCAAGGCTGAAGAGGCAGTGGCCCGGATCGAGAGCCTGTTCGCCGACCCGGAGTTTCACTCGAAGCACGGTGCGAAAACCATTGAACTGACCAGTGAACTGGAGACTGCAAAAAAACAGGGCGCCGCACTTTATGCGCGTTGGGAGGAACTTGAAGCGATTCGGGCTGCCAACGAAAAGCCCTGAGCGTTACTCAGGACTGTAGCCAGCGCCGGGTTCGGAGGCCGGAGGATTTTCGGTCTCGATTGGGGAGGCCTCCAACTGATTCTTCATCTCCTTGCCCGAGCGGAACTTCACAACCTTGCGCGCAGGGATACGGATATCAACAGTTGGATCCTTGGGATTACGCCCGATGCGTTCCTTGCGAACCTCAATCTTGAAGACACCAAAGTTGCGCAACTCCACTGTACTGCCATTGACCAGGGCATCGCGGATGGCACCGAGTGTCTGGGAGATCACTTCTGCGACTTGTGCCTGATGAAGCTTGATATCCGGCTTGAGCGCGAAACGCACCCGAGTTGCCAAGTCCCGCTTGGTGACGGTGCTCTTTTCATTGTCGATGGTGTTCATAAGCGGAGGGTTAGACCGATCAAACGCTGAAGGGGCGTGCCTACGCCCAAGACACCGCTCCGTCAAGCCGCTTTTTTGTAAAAAATACTCCCCCCCAAACGGCGTTAACTCCCGCTTGGCCAAGCCCTTGGCCAAGTACGGACGCCTAGGCGACGATGGATTTGATGACGTGAGCCTCGTCCTCAACGCCCGTCAACCGGGCATCCAAACCCTGAAAACGATACGTAAACCTTTTGGAATCAATGCCTAGCAGATGAAGCATGGTTGCGTGAAGATCCCGCACATGAACTCGATCCTTGGTGGCGTAATAGCCCAGTTCATCCGTCTCGCCGTGGGTGATGCCCCCCTTGATTCCGCCCCCGGCGAGCCACATCGAAAAAGCCCGAATATGGTGATCCCGGCCGGCCGCGGAGCCTTTCCCCTGAAACATCGGTGTCCGGCCGAACTCGCCGCCCCAGATCACCAGCGTGTCGTCGAGCATGCCGCGCGCTTTCAAATCCTTCACCAGTACCGCGCTTGGGTGGTCGCAGAGGCCGCAGCAAATTTTCATGTATCGCTCCAGGTCGCCGTGATGATCCCAACCGCGATGGTACAGGTGAATGAAGCGCGTGCCCCGCTCAGCCAACCGCCGGGCGAGCAGACAATTGGCGGCGAACGATCCATCCATCCCCTTGACACCGTAGGCATCGAGCACGTGCTGCGGCTCGCCGGAAAAGTCCATCAACTCCGGCACGCTGGCCTGCATGCGAAACGCCAACTCGTACTGGGCGATGCGCGTGTCGATCTCCGGGTTGGCGACCCGCTCGTTGCGCAGGCGGTTGAGTTTGCCGAGCGTCTCGACAAAGCCGCGCTGCTGTTCGCGATTCACCCCTGGCGCTGACCGGACATAGTGCACCGGGTCGCCCTGCGAGAAAAACTGAACGCCCTGGTGGCGGCTCGGTAAAAAACCGGCGCCCCATTGTCGCGATGAGATCGGCTGCGGGTTGCGGCCGCCCTCGCTAGTCAGCACCACGAACCCCGGCAAGTCCTCGTTCAGCGAGCCAAGGCCGTATGTCACCCACGCGCCCATGCTTGGCCGGCCGGAGATGGACGTGCCGGTGTTCATCACCGTGTGCGCCGGGTCGTGGTTGATCTGGTCGGTGTGCATCGAGCGCACGATCGCGATGTCATCGGCGATGCCGGCGATGCCGGGCAGCATGTCTGAAATCTGCTGGCCCGACTGCCCATGACGGCGAAACGGAAACAACGGGCCGAGGCACTTGAGTTTTGTGTTTTGCAACTGGGCAATCGGCTGGCCTTTTGTGAACGACTCCGGCATCGGCTGGCCGTCCAGCCGCGCCAGTTCCGGCTTGTAATCGAACGTCTCCAAGTGGGACGGCCCGCCGGCCATGCAGAGAAAAATCACCCGCTTGGCCTTGGCCGCAAGATGCGGCAGCCCCGGCAAACCGCCGATGGAATTCGGCCCACTCGCTGCGCTGAGCCAGTCCGGCTTGGCCAAGCTAGCCAAGGCGGTGGCACCCAAGCCAAGCGATGTGCGGCTCAGAAACGAGCGGCGGTTTATCAGTGTAACTATTTGTTGTGGAGATAGTTGCATGTCAGTTTCGGGTGATGGTTTCGCTGAGGTTCAGCAGCGCCTGGCCAAGCACAGTCCATGCAGCGGTCTCCGGCTTGGCCATGCCGACGGGCAGTTTCAGCATGCCGACGGCGAGCAACTTGTCGGCTGCCTTTGCGTCGGCCTGGTAGCGTTTGCGTGTTTCGCCGAGGAACGCCCTGGCCACGTTTAGTTCCTTGCCGCTCGGTTCGCGGCCGAGCGCTGTTTGCCACGCCCAAGCCAGGCGCTGCTGATCGGTGGCCCCGGCCTCGTTGAGGATGCGAAGTGCAAAGCCCTTCGCCGCCTCGACGAATGTGGGATCGTTCATCAGCGTGAGCGCGGCCAGCGGCGTGTTGCTGACCGGGCGCTGCGCGGTGCACTCCTCGCGCGTTGGCGCGTCGAACGCGCGCAACATCGGGTGCAGAAACTGTCGCTGCCAATGCACGTACACGCCGCGCCGATACTGGTTGGCGTTCATGTCGGCTGAGTACTTGCGCTTGGGAAAATTCATCGGCGAGTAGTAGCCGGCCGGCTGGTACGGCTTGGCCACCTTGCCGCCCATCTGGTCGTTCAACAGGCCACCGACTGCCAGTGCGTTGTCGCGGATGGTCTCGGCCTGCAGCCGGAAGCGACCCTGCCTCATGAACAGCCGGTTCTCCGGATCGTGTTCGCGCAACTGCGGACTGACAAGTGACGACTGGCGATATGCGCTGGAGGTGACGATGAGTCGGACGATGTGCTTGACGTCCCAGCCGCTCTCGACGAACTCGACGGCAAGCCAGTCGAGCAACCCGGGATGCGTTGGCCACTCGCCCTGTGAGCCGGTGTCATCGAGCGTGCTCGAAAGGCCGGAACCGAAAAGGAGATACCAGAGGCGGTTCACGAACACGCGCGCCGTCAGCGGGTTGTCGGCGGACGTCAGCCACTCGGCCAAGTGGAGCCGGTTCGCGCGGTTCACGTTTTTCAACACAGGCAGGAAGTGCGGCACGGCCGGCTCGACGATTTCGCCGGAGTCATCCATCCAGTTGCCGCGAGGCAGCACGCGGATCGTGCGCGGCTTGATCCGGCCGGTGACCATGGTGCGCGTGAGCTTGGCCTGCGCGACACCCAGCGGCGAGACGACCTGCAACTCCGGCTCGCGCTTGGTGGGGAGCGTGTTGGTGCCGCTGAAGGTCTTGTCGTCGTTCACATCGGCAAAAAACGCCGCCAGGCTGTAAAAATCCTTCTGTGTGAAGGGATCGTACTTGTGATCGTGGCACTCGCTGCAGCCCATCGTTGCCCCGAGCCAGACGTTGGAAACATTGCGCACGCGGTCGGCCGAGTACTTGGCGAGGTACTCCTTTTTTTGCACACCGCCCTCGTGCGAGGTCTGCAACAGGCGATTGTATCCGCTGGCAATTTTTTGGTTCATCGTCGCGTTGGGCAGCAGGTCGCCGGCGAGTTGCTCGGCGGTGAACTGGTCGAACGGCAGGTTGTCGTTGAACGCCTTGATGACCCAGTCGCGGTACGGGGTAATCGCGTGATCCTGATCGCCGTGGTAGCCGACGGTGTCGGCGTAACGGACGAGGTCGAGCCAATACGTCGCCAAGCGCTCGCCGAACCGCGGCGACGCCAGCAACTCGTCCACCACCCGAGCGTACGCCTCCGGCGAAGTGTCGCTGGCCAAGCGCTTGGCCAAGCGGGGCGACGGCGGCAGGCCGGTGAGGTCGAAGTGCAATCGGCGCGCCAAGGTGGCCGCATCGGCTTGGGGAGACGGCGAGAGGTTTGCGCTCTCGATTCGCGCGAGGATGAACCGGTCGATCGCGCCGCTTGGCCAGGCGCGGGCGCTGACAGTCGGCATCGACGGGCGCTTGGGCGGGATGTAGGCCCAGTGCGCTTCGTACTCGCCGCCTTGGGCGATCCAATCGCGGAACAGTTTCTTTTCGTCGTCGCTGAGTGTCTTGCCTGTATCGGGCGGCGGCATCACGTCGTCCTCGTCGCCGGTGGTGATGCGGGCAATCAACTCGCTCTTGCCCGGGGCGCCGGGTACCACCGCCGCATAATCGCCGAGATCAGCCAGCGCGCCCTCGAGGGTGTCCAGGCGCAAATCGGCCTTGCGATGGTTGGCATCCGGCCCGTGGCACTTGAAACATTTGTCCGAGAGAATCGGGCGGATGTCGCGATTGAACCGAACCTCACCGGCACCCGCCACGCAGGAGGCGATGGTGAGAGCCAGTGCCGGGAAAAGTCGATGGAACCATCTGCAAGTCGTGTCGTTCATTCGCGCGTCGGCGACTCTGCCAAAAAAAGTGAGACGTGTCACACTTGCACTTGGTTAAGCGTTGGCATGGCGTTTTGCTCAGGAAATGCCGGTTTTTTGTAGCCGGAAACGGCATCGACAAACCTGCCCGGCGGTTTGAAAACCGGAAAACCGTGCATAGACTAAAGGCATTTTTTTAGCACGAAACGAAGCCGATCAACTGGCATAGATCCATCCGAGCCGCCCTCGCGGGGTTGCTGCTCCTTGGCGCGTCCGCCGGGGTGCAGGCCCGCAAGGGGTATCTCCCCCGCATTTTCAAGCGCAGCAAGGCGACCACTGAAGAGCCGGTGGCGGCGGTGCCACAAACGCCAAAGGGCCGTGTGGTGATTCCGCTGAACCGCCTCACAGCGGGGTGACGTGCAACGGATGCTGGACGACGCCTACGACCGCGACAACGCTTTCAGTGTCGTGGAGCCGAGCCGCTTGGCCAACGGGGTGATCGTGGTTGGGCCGAAGAGTGAAATCGATGGCATCCGGGAACTGCCCGCACAAGCCCAGGATCCGCCCGCTCCCGCCCATCTCCATCACCGGCGACCCCGAGAGCCGGACTTCAACAGAAGCGTGGCCGCAAGCACGGTGCGGCTCCCGGACTACGTGAAACCGGCCGAGCACGAGCACGTTCCCGTCGAGCCAACAGAGCCTGATCCACTGCAAAAATTCTTCGAGAACTGCATGCGCGACTCGCTCAACGACGCCTTGCACGAGTACTACATGAACTCCGGCCAACTGCCCCGGCCCGTCGTCGAGGTTCGAGTGGGCAGCGGCCCGCAGTCAGTCACCAACCTCCTTCAATACCTTTACACCAAGCCGGCTCCTCTGCCGGCCAAGCCAAGCGGCAGCTCGGCAACCTACCAACAGGGCAACAAGAAGCCTGTTACCACGAAGGATCACCACTGACGTGGCACACCGGCGAAAGCCGCCGGCCCAACATCTCCAATCCCCCTTTGACTTTGGGGACTTCGGTTGTAAGACTCACCCGCAACCAATTCTCAATGTCCACCAATCTTTCCACTGACCAGATCAACGAGTTCCGGGAGGAAGGCTACCTCATCGTGCCCGGCCTGTTTGATGCCGAGGAAGCCAGGATTCTCCACGCCGCGGCCAAGGCCGACCAAGCGTTCGAGGATCACGCATACGACCTCGAGGACAGCGAAGGCGGCAAGGCGCAACTCGTGCTCTGGAACAAGGCGGGGGAGGATTTGTGGGGCTCGATCGCCCGCTGCGAACGCATCGTCAACGCCATGGAGCAACTGCTTGATGACGAGGTGTACCATTATCACAGCAAGATGAGCATCAAGCGCCCGCGCACCGGTGGCGCGTGGTCGTGGCATCAGGACTACGGCTATTGGTATCAAAACGGCTGCCTTTATCCGGACCTGGCCTCGGCGTTCATCGCGATCGATCCCAACACCAGGGCCAACGGCTGCATGCAGGTGCTCAAAGGTTCACACAAGATGGGCCGCATCGAGCACGGCCGTTTTGGTGACCAGACCGGCGCCGACCCCGAGCGCGTGGCCGAGGCGGTCAAGGTGTTAGAAACCGTTTATGTGGAACTCGATCCGGGCGACGTGTTGTTCTTCCACAGCAACACCCTCCATCGCTCCGACCAGAACACCTCCGAGACCCCCCGCTGGTCGCTGCTCTGCTGCTACAACACGAGGCACAATAATCCGTACAAAAAATCGCACCATCCATTTTACGAACGACTGGAGAAACTCCCCGATAGTGCCATCAAGGAAATGGGCTCAAAATTGTTCGAGTCGGGCACTGAGTTTTGGGATCCCGCCAACGACGAGACGGTTGGCACCGGTAAGGGATGAAATCCCAAATCCTAAACAAATTCGAATTTCAAATGACCCAAACATTACAATCGAACCCGTTTCGGGTTTCGAATTTGTTTAGGATTTCGAAATTAGGATTTAAACCAAAATGGATTTAAACATTCACTCTCCCCTTCCCGAGCGCCGGGTTTGGCGCATCGGCTGCATTGGCAGCGGCTTCATCATGAACGACTGCCACCTGATCGCCTACGGAAAGGCCGGCTTCAACCCGGTCGCCATCGCCTCCCGCACGCAAGCCAACGCGGCCAAGTGCGCCGGGCAGCACGACATCCCAACCGTTCACGACTCGATCGAACAGTTGCTCGATGACGAGTCGATCGAGGTGCTCGACCTCGCCGTGCCGCCGGACAACCAACTCGAAATCATCCAAGCCGCCTGTGCACGCGGCACGGCCAAAGGCATCCTCGCGCAGAAGCCGCTCGGCGCGAATTACGCCGAGGCTGTCGCCGCCGTCGAGGCCTGCGAACAGGCCGGCATCGTGTTGGCCGTGAACCAAAACATGCGCTACGACCAGTCGGTGCGTGCCGGCAAAACACTCCTGACCAACGGCACCATCGGCGAGCCGGTCTTGGCCACCATCGACATGCGCGGCATCCCGCACTGGATGCCATGGCAGGAACGCCAAGGCTGGGTCACGCTGCGTATCATGTCCATCCACCACATGGACACGTTCCGCTACTGGTTCGGCGATCCCGAGCGGATTTACTGCACCGTCCGCACCGATCCGCGTACGCAGTTCCCGCACAGCGACGGCATTGCCAGTTACATTCTCGAATACGCCGACGGCCTGCGGGCCATCGCCATCGACGACACTTGGACCGGCCCCGCCCGTGAGGGTGCCCCGGCCGACATCGGAATCGAGTGGCGCATCGAGGGGCTCGACGGCTTGGCCAAGGGCAACATCGGCTGGTGTCAGGATCCCTACACCACCCCGTCGACAATCACCTACGCAACCAAGGGCGACTCCGGTTTTCACTCGCCGACCTGGGACGAAAGCTGGTTCCCCGACGCCTTCATCGGCACCATGGCACAGCTTCTCATCGCGCTCGAGACCGGCGAGGAACCGGCCATCGGCGGCCGCGACAACCTCAAGACCATGGCCCTGGTCGAGGCCGCCTACCGCAGCGCCGAGGAACACCGCGCGGTTTCCCTCAGCGAGATTCGTTAGTTACCTCTGGGTGAAAAACGCCTTGAAAACCGCCCCCAATGCGACAACCGTTGCCGTGCCATGAAAAAACTGCTCGTTACAACCTTCGCAACCGCGCTGCTGACCGGGTGCGGCGTGCAGCCCGCCCAGGAGTCGGCCAGCAAAACGCCGGTGAAACCCCGCGAACCCGTCACCCTAGCGCCAGCGCAACCGGTGCCGGAAGCAACACCCTCAAAACCCACCGCCCAGGCACCGGCACGGCCAGTGCCGGAGGTTAAACCTGTTGAACCTGTCGCCAAAAAAAACAAGCCGGCTGAATGGAAAGCGGCAACAGGGGGAAATTGGGACGCGGCAACGCGTGGTAACACCAAACTAATCAAACGACTGCTGGCGGATGGAATGGATGTCGATGTAACAGACAAGGGGGGGCTGACTGCCTTGTATCGTGCTGCACACAATGATCAAAAAGAAACCGTGTCATTACTTCTGAGCAACGGAGCCAATGTCAACATTAGGGACAAGTTTGGCAACACACCTCTGGATGTCACACTTAATGACAACATCGCCGACCTCCTCCGCAAACACGGCGGCAAAACGGGTCAAGAATTGAAAGCCGAGGGCAATTAAGCCAGAGATGCCCGGCGGAATTGCCGCTTGGCCAGTTTGCGGTTTACAAAAACAGGCCGTGCGTTAGCCTCCGGCCACGTGGCGGCCCTTGGCCAAGCGCTTGGTTCCGCCACCCCGCGTTTATGGAATCCAAAGAGCTCGCTCTCACATGCGCCCGGCTTGCCGACAACAAGAAAGCCGAGAACATCACCCTGCTGGATCTCCGGGAACTCTCCTCTGTGGCCGACTACTTTGTCATCGTCACCGGTGCCAACGAGCCGCACTTGCGTGCCATCGTCGATGAGATCACCGAGAGTTTGAAGGAGAAACACAACGTCCGACCCTTCTCCACCGAGGGCGCGCGGGCGACCCCTTGGGTCGTGCTCGATTATTTCGATGTCCTCGTCCACGTGATGAACGACGAATTCCGAAAACACTACGACCTCGAGAGCCTTTGGGGTGATGCCCAACGCGTCGCCTTCGAGCCGGAATCCTCACCCGTCGCCGCCCA
>Ga0310122_10002903_pt1 | contig 10911 bp, 12 predicted proteins | sample CB6_Bottom_1051__FD_203503 | JGI IMG/M metagenome (GOLD analysis project Ga0310122, IMG submission 203503) | Marine microbial communities from Western Arctic Ocean, Canada - CB6_Bottom_1051 | ecosystem: Environmental > Aquatic > Marine > Oceanic | place: Canada: Western Arctic Ocean | collected...
CTTCCAAAAGCAACGCGATCTGTTCCGACGACAAAAAGTGCGGCAGCTTGCGACCGAGGCGCGGGGTCCGCAGAGCTTTCGCTGGATTTGACTCAGCCAGGTTCTCGCGGCAACAGAATTTGAAAAAACTACGCAGGCTCGCCAAGCGACGTGCGATAGTCGTTCTCGCGTATTGGCATTCGTGCATGTACGCAACGTAGGCACGTAAAATCGGAATCGTCGCTTGGTCTGGCTGTGGGACCATGCCGAGTTGCTCGGCAAAGTATTCCAGCAGCGCGTCGAGATCTTCGGAATACGACTTCAGCGTCAACGGAGACGCGTTGCGCTCGATCTTCAGATAACGCAGGAATGATTCGATGGCTGAATGCATGAAGGACCGCGCACCCGCAATTTGGCTACCGATTACGCCGACTTGCGAAATCGGTCGTTTCCATGTTCGATCGCCGACTCGTCCGTTTGCGGTTCGAGTTCGGCTTCGCGCTGGATGCGACGGACTTTTTGACTCAACACGGCAGCGTCATACCAAGTGAAACTCAGTTCCTTGTCCGCCGCGAATTTGCCAAGCGTCTGCAACAATGAAGCCGGACTGTCTTCGTCATAAAGAAAGACGTAGCGTTCGTGTTCTTTCACCATCGCCAACACATTCATGCCGCGCTGCATGGTCACCGACTCCCGCTTTCGTGGATTGGTCCCTGGTGCCGCTGGTCAGCGATTTAGGCGACGGAAATCGCGATCAGCCGGAAAACGCCATTTAGGCACGTCGAAACTTGGCCCGACATTCCGCCGCGTTCCTACTTATCGGCCTGCGGATACGGTCGGAATTGGCCTTTTCCCGTTTTGGAAAGGTTGTTGCCAATAATTCATCGATCGCGAATCGTGACAACGGCAATAGTCCGTCGTGTTACGCCATGCTTCGGCTTGTATGAAGTGCGGCGATTCGTCAACCTGGGGGGACTGGTTGGAATTCAGAAAATGTGCCGAGTTGCCGGCAATTCAACCAGTTGCTCACGATGATTCATTGGCCCAGTTATAATCATTGCCGTTTTGCCGCCCTAAACCCGGCGAACTTATCATTCAAGCTTGAGCAATTGCTGGAAAGTCGTCGATAGGTCGAACAGAAATCACGTCGACGGACCGTTTATTCGACGGACCGTTTATTCGAGATCGAGTCGGTTGGAATGACTGTCAAGAAGCCCGATAAAACATTGAACTGGTGGAACAGTCCACGAAAATTGCTGCGTGCGATCTTGATGCTCGACGATTCGGCGCATTCGATCGCGCTGGGCACGGCCATTGGAATGTTCATTGGAATGACGCCCACCGTCGGCGTTCAAATGATCCTGGTTGCCATCTTTGGATTTCTGATGCGACCGTTCTTCCGCTTCAATCAAATCGCCGCGATGGTCACGGTTTATATCTCGAACCCGTTGACGATGGTTCCGATTTATTGGTTTAACTACAAAGTCGGCAACATATTCGTTCCCGGAAATGTTTCGCGCGACGCATTCTCGGCGATCTTCCAATACAACGGATTCTCCGAATGGTGGGACGCGATCGTCGAGTTATTCGTCAATATCGGCGAACCGCTAATTCTCGGCTCGCTAATTGTGGCAACGGCCTGCAGTCTTCCAACGTATCCGTTGATCCGATGGTTACTATCAAGGCGAGAGTCTAACCAGGCACCAGCGGATGAGGCGGAGAATTCGGAACAAGCGCAAGTCGCGACGAGCGCGAGCAACTAACGCGGCAGTGCCGGGTAGGTCACGCGAGCGAGCGGGATTCCGTTGCAGCCGATGAGGGCGCGTTCGCATGTCTCGCCCGAATCGCGAGACTTACTTTCGCAAGTGCGGTTTCAACACATCGGCCCAGACCTTGTAGCCTTTTGCATTCATGTGCAGGCCGTCTTTGAGGAATAATTCCGGCCGTGGCTTGCCGTCCTCGCCGAGCATGGGCGTGAACGTGTCAACATAGACCAGCCGTTCGCGCGATTTGCAAAACTTCGCGATCAACTCGTTTGCCTTTCGCATCTCGCCAATCAGTTTCCAACGGGCAATGCTGGGCTTGATCGGCAGAAAAATAATCCGAGCTCTTGGCAACTTGGCGTGCACCGTGTTGACGAATTTCTTGAAATCGGCGAACACTGTCGCGGCATTCTTTCCATGCGCGATGTCGTTGTCTCCCGCGTATAAAGCGACGATCCGCGGTTCGTGTTTCAGAATGATCCGATCCGCAAAATGAATCGAGTCAACGATTTGCGATCCTCCAAATCCACGGTTAATCGTCTTGAGTTTTTGAAACGACTTCGACAGCTTCCACATTCGAATGCTGGAACTGCCGACAAACAGGATCGCTCCCTTGGGCGGCGGCGACTTGGTGTCCTGGGCTTCAAACGCGGCGATGGATTTTTCCGAACGAGCGAACGGGTTGCCGCCATCATCGGCAAAACTCGCTGTTGCCGTTACCGCGATCGCGAGTGACACGATCGCACAACGAGTTGAACGGATCGAATATCGAAACAATTTCAATATCCCGAATTCATGGAGATCAGAAGTTTCGAGTTGAGGCTGTCGCGCCAACTGGCTCGGTTTTGAAGAGCATTGCAAAGGTCAACGACAAGTTCAAGACGGGAACCGAGCACTCGCGTCTTACGATGTCTCGCCTTGCAAAGTCAGCATCAACCTGCGATTGCCTCCGTGATTGCGGTGCTCGCACAGATAGACGCCCTGCCACGTGCCGAGACAAAGCTGTCCATTTTGCACGGGAATCGAGACCGAACTTCCCATCAACGAGGCCTTCACGTGAGCCGGCATGTCGTCGGGACCTTCGCAGGTGTGCCGATATGGGAAATCCTCGGGCGCGATCGCGTTCAGCGACGATTCCATGTCGAGCGGCACGTCGGAATCGGCGTTTTCATTGATCGACAATGAAGCCGAGGTGTGCTTGATGAACACATGGAGCAATCCAGTCCGTACTTGTTGCAATTCCGGTGAACCGTTCACAACTTCGCGTGTGATCAGATGAAAGCCACGCGGGAATGCCGGCAGCCGAATCTCGTTTTGAAACCACGCCATGTTGATTCCTCGGTTGATGCCGTTGGATATATCCCATCTTGCACTACGTTGCGCACTGGCCTTTCCAGCGCAGCCAGTGGTCCGCGAGAACAATTGCAACCATCGCTTCGGCCATCGGAACAAATCTTGGTAACAGGCAAGGGTCGTGCCGGCCCTTGGTTTGAATTGTCGTGGGTGTTCCGTCTTGATTGACTGTCTTCTGTTCGATCGGCAGGCTACTGGTGGGTTTGACGGCCGCGCGAAGGACGATCGGCATTCCGCTGGTGATCCCTCCCAGCATGCCTCCATGCCGGTTCGATTCCGTTGTGATGGCGCGAGTTGCCGGGGCCGAGCCATCGGCTGCAACGAATACATCGTTATTTTGGCTGCCCCGCATTGTCGTGCAACCAAAGCCGATTCCATATTCAACTCCGAGAACAGCCGGAAGGCTGAACAGGGCTTTGGCGAGATCGGCCTTGATTTTGTCGAATACCGGTTCACCGAGCCCCGGTGGAACTCCCGTGGCGACAATTTCGGCGGCGCCGCCAATCGAATCGCCTGCTTTGCGAACCTGTTCAATCAGTTCGATCATCCGCGGGGCCGCGGCGACATCGGGACAACGGACAATATTCGGTTCACCGTCAGGAAGCTGTTCGACCTGGCCGATGGTAACGACTTCGGGTGCCGGAATGTTTGCTCGAACGTCGCCAACTTGGACAACGTAACCAACGACAGCACCGCCGAATGCCTCCTGAATGATTCGCTTGGCGACGACGCCTGCCGCGACCCGCACCGTCGTTTCACGGGCACTCGACCGGCCACCTCCACGGTAATCACGAAATCCGTACTTGGAGTCGTATCCAAAATCGGCATGTCCGGGACGGTATTTGTCTTTGATCTCGCTGTAATCGCGGCTGCGCTGGTCTTTGTTCCGTACCAAGATCGCTAGGCTAGTGCCCGTCGTGCGCCCCTCGAAAACTCCCGAGAGGATTTCTGGGTGATCGGCTTCCATGCGTTGAGTCACGATTTTACTTTGGCCGGGCCTTCGGCGGTTGAGATCGAACATCAAATCGTCGACCGACAGCGGAATACCGGGCGGGACTCCGTCGATAACGACAACGTATCCCGGACCGTGGCTCTCGCCGGCCGTCGTGATTCGAAATGCTTGTCCAAACGAATTTCCCGCCATATCTCGATTGTAGCGGGCGGCCATTCGTTGTCACCATCGACGATTCATCGCGAACGTCCGTTGCGAAGCATTTGTTGCCGGTTGTACGGTCTGGGCACTCTTCGTTGGGGACTCACTGCATCGATCGAGCCCATTTCTACGAATGGCTGCAGAGGACTTTGGTCTATTCGCGGCCGCAATGACCTGATATCCCATGTCCATGTCGACGGCGATTCCACCCATCGATCTTTCCGGCAAACGAGTCACCGTCATGGGACTCGGATCGTTTGGCGGCGGAGTGGGAGCTGTTCAGTTTCTGATCCAGCGTGGCGCGAACGTCACGCTCACCGATCTTCGGACACGCGACGAATTGGCGACGAGCCTCGCGAAACTCGACACGTCCGCGAAATTGGAGTTTCATGTTGGAGGTCACCGCGAGCGAGACTTCAACAACGCCGACCTAATCGTCGTGAATCCAGCCGTGCCGCCAAACAGTCCGTTTCTAAAACTCGCGCGACAATCCGGCGTCGCAACGACGAGCGAGATGAATCTGTTCTGGCAATTCAACCGCGGCCGGACAGTCGGCGTCACGGGCAGCAACGGCAAGTCAACAACCACCGCATTGATTCATGGCATTCTGGAATCCGCCGGATACCGATGCTGGCTTGGCGGCAACATTGGTCGCAGCTTGTTGCCTCGCGTCGACGACATTCAACCCGATGACTGGGTCGTCTTGGAACTCAGCAGTTTTCAACTTGAGGATTTGAATCGAATTCGGGCCAGTCCCGATGTTGCCGTCGTGACCAATTTCACGCCAAACCATCTCGATCGCCATGGCACGCTCGATGACTACCGATTCGCGAAGCAGACGATCTTGCGTTGGCAGGACGAAGACAGCATCTCCGTGCTGAATGCTGACGATCGAGATGTGCAGAGTTGGGTTTCCAAGTCCAATCAGTTCACATTTGGAAATCGGGATGAGGGCAAATCCGGAGTCTTTCAGTTGGATGGAGAATTCCTATTTCGATCGAGCGATCAAGAGCAAAGTGTTCGATTAAGCGAATGGCTCGCTCTTCCCGGTAAACACAATCTTCATAACGCGATGGCCGCCACTTGTGCCGCGATGGCCATCGGAATCGATTGGCAAGCCGTTCAACGCGGACTCGAAAGTTTTTCCGCTCTGCCCCATCGGCTGCAATTCATCGCCGAAGTCAAAGGACGCCGTTTTTACAACGATTCGCTCGCAACGACTCCCGAATCGGCGATCGCCGCGATCACCGCATTCGACCAGCCAATCGTGCTGCTCGCCGGTGGCTACGACAAACAGGTTGACCTATCGCGTATGGCCCGCGAAATCGCCACGCGAGTGAAAGCGGTTGCGCTGATGGGAACCACGGGACCGTTGCTCGAAGAGTTGATCAACAAAGATCAATCGGCCAAGGTACCGGCCCGCAAGATCTGCGAGTCTCTTCAGGCAGCGTTTGATTGGGCCGTCGATAATTCTTCGCGAGGAGACGTCGTCCTGCTGTCACCCGGATGTGCCAGTTACGACTGGTTCGAAAACTTCGTGGAACGCGGCGAGCGATTCGCAGGATTCGTCGATCGATTACACGATTCCGTGGATGTACCGTCTTCATTCAATTTCGTCTGATTGCAGAGGCCCCTGACCGGGACCTCGCACACGGAGTATTTGAACTTCATCACCAACTACGGTAAACACTCTCCGATATATGCGGCCACGTCGTTTCTTGAACAAGAACTGTCGAAGTTGATAATTCACAAGATCGTTTTCCGGCGCGAGGCTGTAGCCATCGGGGTTGTGGGCGATTTGACTTGCCGCAGTGTCGAATGCCATCCACCACCGCAAAGCACCATCAGGCGAACGTTCAGCAATGTAATCGAAAATGTACTGAGCATCTCGATATGCTCTGGGACTAATCTTCAGACGGAGCATTACTCGCGATCCGGAATGTTATTCCGCACGCGAAACTCGGCGGCAAATTCTTCATACGGTTGGCCTGTTTCTCCATTCTCAATATCTCGGATAGCAGCCTTGATGGCTAGCAGGTCTTTAGGCGGCGGATTCTGAGTCCTCCAATGATCGAAAAGTTCGTCAATCGTTGCATCGGCACCGCCTTGGACGACGTGGTCCTTCGCAAATTGCGCGAAGCTATCAATTTCGTGAAGGGTTGCTGTCACGTTTCGATTCTCCTCCGAACTTAACCTCATTAGTATACCACGCTTATGATACTCCGGTCAAAATCTCAAAGATATCACGCGAATCCTAGCCGTTGAATTCATTTCCAACCTTGCGTGCTCGTTCGGGTTTGTCGAGGTTGATGTTCAACGACACGCCGACGTCGACCATGATGTTCCAACCGGCCGCCATCGAAACGAATGGCTGCAGGCTGCAGGCGTCCGGGATCTGAATGGTCGAAAATTGTGTAGCGCGTGTTGAAATGGCAATCACCGTCAGGCCGACTCCTTCGACCAAGACTTCGTGGAACTTCGATTCCGATTCGGGATAGGGATCGACCCAAATCACAACGTCGTCGGCGTTCATGACTTCTTCAACACCATGCACGGCGTAGGTGCCTTCCAAGAAGTCGGCTGGCTTGCGAGTGATCTCGTTCGTCTTCAGAGTCAACTCTTCGGCGACTCCGTCGTTGCGGCCGGCCCAGTAGATGATTCCGGCGTTGGCGATCTTCTCGATCAGACTGGGATCGATCGAAACAGTCAGCGCTGATTGGAAGTCGTTCGCAAGTTGAGCAAGATGCTGGTCGAGTGACACGTTGTTCGATGCATGCTCCAATAAAGCCAGATAGAACAGAGCTTGTTCGATAACACTCTTCGTGGCCGCGACGGCATTCTCTTTTCCACACGTCAGCACGCACCCGCGAGTCGCTCGTTTTTCTAATTCTGTATCCTCGAACGCCGTGAGGCTGTAGAGGTGCGAAAGCCCCGCTTTGGCCAGTCGATCGAACAGTTGAATCACTTCGGCGGTTCGTCCTGAGTTCGACAATGCGAAAACGGCCCATTGGCTGAGGTCATACTCGCGGGCTTGCCGTCCGCCTTCGGTGTACAATTCGACCGAAAGTCCCTGCTGACGAGCCCACTGCATCGCAGACTTCGCCGGAAAAATGCGGCTCGACCCTTCACCCGTCATGAATAATCGACCAACTTCGGCCACCGCGGCGCCGATTTCGGCGAGAGCCGCCTGATTGGGATCAAAGCCGCGAATGATCTCGGATGTTGACATCATGTCGCGAACGAGACCGAATTGATTGTACCTTGCGTCTTCTAAATTCATTAATTTGGGCCTAGTCAGCAACGCACATTCGGTGCGAAATTTGCAAAAATACGGAGGTCATGTTTTTTGGCATCTCAACACACTAGGGTTAGAAGCCAGACGATTTCGTTAGCAGATAGGGATCTGTGCGACAATCATTAATCGGACAGCCCTAATAATGTTCACACGCTGATTTGGAAGCAATCATCGAAGCCAAATAGTTGGGGACGAAAAGCAGAAGAACATCGGGAGCTGGATTCGCAAGAATTCAGGGATGATTCCAATGGAAGTATCAGTTCTTGAGCATTGCCTGACGGAATCCGAACAACGTGACTTCAACGAAACTGGGTATCTCGTCGTTGAGAATGCGTTGAATGAGCAATCAATCGAGCAATTGGTTTCGGTGATCGATCGCATTGATGATCGTGAGCGTGATCATGAAACGGCGTCCGATAAACTGCTTTCCGTCACGGACATCATTCGCGAAGACCAGCATTTTGTCGATCTGATTGACTGGCCGACCGTGTTTCCAAAAGTCTGGGGAATTCTGGGTTGGAACATCTATCTGTATCACTCGCACATGGATGTTACTCCGCCCGCCAACCCGGATACGGCAACTTGGGGCGTGGCGTGGCATCAGGATAGCATGCGGGTCAACGACGAAATCGAATGCCACCCGCGTCCAAGATTGTCGCTTAAAGTGGGATTCTATTTGACCGACGTTAGTCAGCCCGGACGCGGCAATACTCTGATCGTGCCCGGTTCACATTTACAAGACGAGATCGATTTGCCGGACGACAGTTTCACGAATCCCGACGGAGCTGAACCGCTCTGCATTCGCGCTGGTTCCGCCGTACTCGTTGACCGCCGGCTGTGGCACTCGCGCAGCATGAACACTTCGGATTTGACCCGAAAAGTGCTTTGGTTCGGTTACAGTTATCGTTGGTTGCGACCGAAGGATGAAATGACCGTCGAACATCTTTATTCCAAGCTTGATCCAATTCGCCGACAACTGCTGGGTGATGGATTGTCGGCCAACGGCGTCTATGATCCCCGCGACGGAGACGTTCCGCTGCGCGGCTGGCTCCACGAACATTGCCCCGACGATGCGGCATGGACGCAGCATGCACGGGCTCAGTCGCGGCCTCCGGCGGGAGTCCGCGGTACAAACGCCGGACGGCAGTGACCGACGTAATTGCCGTCAAAAGTGTTTCGGCTCGCGTTAATCTGCGCGATATACAGTTGAATTTAGCAAGCGGGTGCCGAATTTAGACCGGTCAATTGGATTGAGAATCCGTTTTCCTCGTTTACATTTGGACTTTGCGTTATAGTAAGCGGCCCTTCGTCCAAGGTTTGGCGAAAGTAACCGGAGTCGCAAGACTTCAGGGAGTTTTCTCAACGGCAGCCTGAATTCTTGCGAATCCAGCGACCAAAGAAATCTGAACACACCGCGTTAATCCAATATCTCAAACTGAAAATCAATTTGAATTCCAGCAACATCTGCTGAGAGCCTCAAATGAACATACCTGACACGCCCATCACAAATCCCGGCGAAATCGCAACGCGGCTGAAGTTTGGCGCGCATGTTGGTTTCCTGAGCGCATTGCGAACCAAAGTTGATGACTATTTCAATACGACCGGTTTGCGACGGCGCGATTGTTTCCGAATGTACGTGAAGACGGCCATCATTCTGGGATGGTTTGTGACGACGTATGTGCTATTGGTTTTTTGGGCAACGACCTGGTGGCAGGCTGTGATGTTGGCGATCTCGCTGGGTTTGTCGACCGCGGCAATCGGTTTCAACATTCAACATGACGGTGGCCATCAAGCGTATTCTGATCGCAGGTCAATCAACCGCCTGATGGCAATGACATTGGATATGTTGGGCGGCAGCTCGTACATCTGGGACCAGAAACACAACGTCATTCATCACACGTATGCCAACATCACCGGTTTTGACGCGGACATTGAACTTGGGATTCTCGGCCGGTTGTCACCCCATCAGCCATGGTCGAGATTCCACCGGTTGCAACACTTTTATCTTTGGGCGTTGTACGGTTTCGTAGCCATCAAATGGCAGGTTTACGACGATTTTCGAGACCTGATCAAAGGGAAAATCGGCGAGCAGAGTTTCCCACGCCCAAAAGGCACGGACTTGGGTTTGTTCATTGTTGGCAAGGTTGTCTTCGTGTCTCTGGCATTTGTCTTGCCAATGACGCTCCACGGCGTCGGGGCTGTCTTGTTGTTCTACGGCATGGCGGCATTCATCCAGGGAGTGACCTTGAGTGTCGTGTTTCAGTTGGCTCATTGTGTTGAAGGAGCCGATTTTCCAATGCCAGACAGCGAAACAGGTAGAATCGAAAACGATTGGGCCGTTCATCAAGTCGAAACGACGGTCGATTTCGCTCGAAAGAGCCGATTGGTTTCCTGGTTCACGGGTGGCTTGAATTTCCAGATCGAGCACCACTTGTTTCCTCGCATTTGCCATTTGCATTATCCCGCGATTTCCGCATTGGTTGAGGAGACTTGCCAGGAGTTTGGCATCCAATACCGGACTCACGAAAAGTTTTCATCGAGTATCGCCTCGCACTATCGATGGTTGCGAAAGTTGGGGTTGGAGAGTACCGGAGCCAACAAACCGACGAGTGTGTCGGCGTAATTGCCGATCGGTTGCAATGTTTCTTGTCGAGAACAGGCTTTATTGGAAAAGCCGTCTCGCCCGAACCTGACCCCCTTTGTTGCTTGCAGACTGCTGTCATCGCTCCGCAACTGAAGTCCGGGAATCGATTGATCCCCGACTGCTGAAGATGGATTGGTCGCAACCAGAGGAATGGGCGAACCTACGTGGCCCGAGCGTTCTGGGCCGCATCGGTCTGGCGTACATGTTTGCGGCACTGATCGCCATGCACACTCAGTTGCGAGGTCGGATGTTGTGGATTGCCGGATTGCTGCTCGGATACTGGGCAGCGCTGCGTTTCGTTCCCGCACCGGGCTTCGGAGCCTGGGATCTATCGCCCGGCCACACGTTGACCGACTATATCGATCGCTTGTTGTTACCCGGCCGACTGTACCAGGGAGACCGCGACCCCGAAGGACTGTTCGCCACGATTCCGGCGATCGCCACGGCCCTGCTGGGCATGACCACCGGACAATTGCTGAAGCGCACCGACCTGAGCGGTTATCGCAAAACGCTGATGATGGCGTCGGGCGGAGCTGTCTGTCTCGGCCTCGCCTGGCTCTGGAATATGGATTTTCCGTTCAACAAAAATCTGAACATTTCGTTCACGAATTACACTCCTTGGTTCGACTCACAGTGACTGGTGCGGCCGGATCATTGACGGACTGATTTTCACTGCTCGCATCATTTCGATCAAGATGACGATAACGACACTGCGTTTGATGGC
>Ga0310122_10002905_pt1 | contig 10908 bp, 22 predicted proteins | sample CB6_Bottom_1051__FD_203503 | JGI IMG/M metagenome (GOLD analysis project Ga0310122, IMG submission 203503) | Marine microbial communities from Western Arctic Ocean, Canada - CB6_Bottom_1051 | ecosystem: Environmental > Aquatic > Marine > Oceanic | place: Canada: Western Arctic Ocean | collected...
ATCAAGGTTGTCGAAATCTCCAAGATATTCGTTGACCGAGCCGAGACTTGGGCCAAATAAAGTGAAAATAACGCTTGACTTTTAAGCTAAATTGTGATAGACTATTCCTAGTGAGTGAGAGAAATAACATGAAAAATAAAACCTACAGCACAGACATCAATCTGGCGGAGTTAACTGGAAAAATCGCGCAAGTCAGAGGCGGCTTGGACTTTATGGCCAACAACCTCGGCGGCTTGTGCAGCAAAGAGCAAGCCGATGCCACATTGGCAAAGGCAAATAAAAGGCTCGAAGAAGTTCAGGAAACGCTTTACGATGTAATGTATACCAATAAATAAATAAATAAATAAATAAATAATTATGATAAATAAAATAAAATGGCTAATCAATGACCTCGGGTTGAACGAACTCAACGCGTGGTTGTGGATAACGGGCGGCGCAGTATTGACGGCTGCGGTTCTGGTGCTGCTGTCAGGCGGCGGCGCAGAGGTATTCCGATTCTGGAGAGTGTTCCTCTTGAATCTTTAAGGCATAATAAAATGACAAAAAAACACTTCGAGTTTATTGCGCGGACAATTTCCCGCGTTAATCGTAAAAGCGAACGGTGCATGATAGCTCTCGACACCGCCGCCGAGTTAAAAAAGGAAAACCCTTTATTCAACGAAAACATTTTCATCAAGGCCTGCGAGTGCTGGCGCGATGACTGACACTTTTTAGTGTAAACCCTCAACCGTTTCGCTTGAAACACAGCGCGCCGCTTGAGGTAGCTAACCCACTTAGCATCAATGGTTTACAACCGCCGCTGCCGCCTCCGTAAACCCCTAATAGTCAGTGACTTACGTATGTCAAGATTATACTTAATATCTTATTTAGTCACTATTTGTTTCGCTTCTGTTTATATACTATTTGAGCTATAATAAAAAACTCCCCCAAGGCGAGCTATGAAACACCTTGGAGGAGCCATGAGCGAGTTATGAGAGAGGATAACTACGCTAAAGTTTATAAAATATATGATTGCCTATAACCTTCACAGGCTTCTTGCCTTTAGCCCAGTAAGGTAGCTTAATCTTATTATTGTGATAATGATTCGCATATCCAATAAAGTCGCGGCTTATTAGTTTGATATTTTTAGCCAGAGCAATTGCGTATTTAGCTTGTGGTACTTTCAACAAGTGTTCCAAGTCTTTTACTTTTTTATAACCGTTCCAACAACTGAATTGATACGGCTTGAGACAGATTTCACTTGGTGTTCGTTTTCTCTCAAATGCGCGTTGAGCAATGACAGCACCCACCGCATACATTCCTCCTTGCCCTTCGCCACGGGCCTCTGCCAGTATAGTGATAGCAATGATTTTTGTTTCTCTGGTGAGCGTGATGTTGTTGTGTGTGTGTCCATGAGCTACCTTAAAGATTGTTGCAATACCCCAAAGGATAAAAAATACAATCAATGCCTTTTCTACAATATAACTTTTGTAATAATTATTCATCTTTGAAACTTGGGTTAACTTCTTTACTGTCATCCTTATGACCTTTTGCACAGGAAACAATAGTCACCGCATCTTCAACATCTTTTTCTTTTAGCCAACCTTTTACGTCATTGAAGCCTAAACTGTCATTGTAAACAAGATTCCAATCATCTGGCCCTTCACCGTGAAAGTCAAGCAGGGCGGCTTCATACAGCCCCTCCCCTCCACCGTATGTGTTAGCCGTTCGGGCAATGGATAAGCCATAATTGTTTTTGAATCTCAAGACGGCATGGTCGCCGCCTTGTCCGTGTTCCTTAAACTTTATCTCTGAAAATTTCATGTCTTTTATATCAGCTACCAATTTCAAAGCCAAGTGGTGAAAATGTGTTGTCAAACCAAGGCTTGTTGAGCTTCCTTCTCATGGCTGTCAGGCGTTCACCCTGCTTTTTGACAATCTCTTTGATTTCGTCGATATCGCCCTCGCCGTTGCGCTCTGCCAGTACGCCGACCCACTCCATCATAGCGGTAACACCAGCCATGTCCAAGCGTGTCTCGTCAATTGTCTCTGCTGTCTCTTTGGTTCTATCTCTCATAACTTTAAATAGTCTAACACAGAATAGGTCAAATGTCAACCTTTTTTTTCAACTTTCTCGTCCAGCTCCATGAGCGTATGGGACAAAGCACTTACTCGTTGTGCGTGTCTGTTTAGCGGAGTGTAACTATTCCACTCTTCCAGACTAATCTCTTTGGTTGTCCCGTTAGGGCCTCTTAACTTGACCATCTTGGTCTCAATGTTCTTATCTCTCATAACTAGGAATAGTCTATCATAGAATAGGTTAAATGTCAACCCTTAAATGTCTCTTTTTTCACTTTTAATCCACGCTTGAATTGCTCCCATGTGGGGCGTTCCGCTTCGGGGATGGCTTCCCAACTCTTCATCAATTCAGCACGGCGGGACAGCTCGTCCTTCAGCCACGGCAGGACACTATGCGCTGACATATCGCCACCCTTCTCCGCTCTCTTGCGGATTCCTTCTGCTATTGCTCTTTCATTATCTCTCATAACTGCAAACAGTATAGCACAATCAGCGGAAAAGTCAACAACAAAATCACAAAAAAAACATTTTCTTTTTGCTTGACAAATAAGTCGTTGATTATCAATGGTTTACGCCGCCTGCAGCCGCCGCCGTAAGTCGTTGATACAGAAGGACTTAAGAGTGGAGCCAGTTGTCGGATTCGAACTGACGACCGACGGTTTACAAAACCGTTGCTCTACCACTGAGCTAAACTGGCTTATTTGGACGCGGGAGTGGGAGTCGAACCCACGAATCAGCTTTTGCAGAGCCGCGCCTTACCACTTGGCTATCCCGCGTTTATTAATTCCACGAAGCGATGTAATCCTCATCCTTGTCCATCACCTCGATGGTCTCGGCCCATGCTTCGTCAGCTATCACACACATTTCTTTATGCGCGTCTTGCGGGATGATGTCGCTCACCGTCATGCGGAAACCATCATGACCCTCAAACTTGCTCTTGTCCATCTCAAACATCAAAAAGACTATACCCCGAAAAGGCTAACTTGTCAACCTTTTTCTAACAATAAAACAAAAAAAAGTTCTTGACTTTTCTGTTAATTCTGTTATACTACTTCTTTGTTATGAGAGATACTGTTAACAGTTTAGACCAATCGGGTCTCATTTACTGCCACGGATGCGGGCTGGTAGTTGAGACGAACGACTTCCGCACCGACGCAAAGGACAACCCCTTTTGCGACCACTGCCCAGCGCAGGAAGAGGATTACGACGACGGTTTATCCGACGTTGAAGCGGACTCCATGACGCTTGCGTCAGCGGGGTATGGCACCGACGAGGACTACGGTTACTTCGGTGATGAGAGTTTCATGGGGGAATAATTTCCCCTTTTTTATAATTATGACATACAAAACGAGAGAAGAAATGACCAAGCACGACACGCAACACGGCAGCCCCTATGATCGGGGATCCGCAGACTACTACTACAGCAGAGGCATGAACCCTCACTACTACCCAAACGGAACAGGGAACGCCCCTCGCATTAAAGCGGAGGACATGACAGAGGCTGAAAAGGTCGCCTACTTCGCGGGCTACGAAGACGAAACCGACCAGAAACAATGGTATTGATATGACAGCATACGCAACCAGAGAAATAATCAAGATCATCGTCCCCCTAGAGGACGTAGACAACGTTAGGCACAACGGCGAACTTGCCGAGATTGGTGGCGGGTCTAGCGTTCACGGAAACCGAAAAGACAGGATGAGCAACCTGAAGCTTGACCAACTAATTGGCCAACTAGGCGAATGGGCTGCGTGTCACTATCTGCACGGTTCATCCGACGCCTACTACGAAATGCGGGACAAACGCAACGCCAACCCTCATGAAGGCGACGGAGGCGTGGACGGCAAGAGCAAGCTGGGCGTCTATGACGTTAAGGGGTCACGCTGCAAACTGGATGGCGAAAACATCCAGAACCTCAACCTTCTCGTTCCCGAAGGCAAGGAGTGGCGCAAGAACTGGATATACATAGCCGCCTTTGCCGAAACGCAACGACGCTTCAACGGATGGTGGGTCTGGCTGGCTGGCTGGGCAATGAGCCACCACTTCGTGATGAACCCCCCTCAACCGCGACACCTTCCCCGCGTACACGAACGCCCAGACCAAAAATCCTACTTCATTCCAGTAGGCAAACGCGGTCGGCTCCACCTAAAGCCAATGAGCGACCTCAAGGATGGGGTGTTGGGCTCGACTGACCACGCCGCGCGTCTTCAGCACATGGGCCTCCTTGACTTGTCGGTAAGTCGCTGAGTATCAAGGACTTACGACTTGGGCAGCCGCCGCCGTAAACCTTTGGTACACAGTGGCTTACGGGCTTGGTTGTCGTTCGGCTGTCCTCTGGCTGTTATTTAGCTGTTATTTGATTTGCTTTCGTTTCCCTTTTAAAGAAAAACCCCCTCTCGCGTATTTGCGAGAAGGGGCCGAACCTTAGTTCTCAGGAGATTATTCTGAAATCGCTTGCCTTACCTTTGCGAACACCTTATTAATGAATGCAATGTTCTCATTGTTCGCCGCATTACGTTCGCGTACGAACTTAATCTGATACTCGACCTTACTAAGTATTTCGCCGCGAATGTGTTCCTTTGTCACCTGTGCGTCCCTCTTGACTGCACGGGTTCTCTTAACCTCTGCCTTCTTTGCGGCCTTCTTTATTAAATGTTTTGTTTTCACTTCTTCTTCCCTAAATGCTCTTACAAACTTCTCGTAATCAGTTTCCATATATTAAAATAAATGGTGGCGGGAGTATTTGTGTACCCGCACCTTTTCAGTACCCAAGAAACAAATGTTTCAGATCTACTTACTTCGGACTCACCCGCAATTTTCCTCAACCGATAGGTCTCCGTACTTCTCGCAGTCGCTGCATTATCCCCGTGGGAGGGATTGTTCTGCCACACCGATCTCTCTCCGTCGAGAGAGAAAATTTATTGAGTTGCTGCCGCGCCACCAGCAGACCGTAGAAGTCGAAACTTACAGCGGTTAAAGCGTAAGATGTCTTACCATCCCTGTCTCGGTGAAGTGTTTATCAAGAAATGACGCAAGACAACTGCTTCGTGAGCGATGGAGGCGTGGTAATCGCCAACTCAAATTGATCTGAATGGCGGTCAATGAAGGTAATAGTATATGCCGATCCCAAACTAGCAACCGACAAACCTTACCTGCGTCTTAATAGCAGATTTGAACCATTCAAAATTTCAAAGAACTCGGTCGCTTTAGTGAGGTGCTACCTCTAACTAGGCGCGAACCTAGACACGACCTAAAGTGTCAGGGGTGATTAGCAATGCGTTCCCGCCCTAATCTTTTAAGTCGGCCCTGCCCGACTCCAAACAACCCCTTGGCATCAACCAATAATCAACCAAGAAGATATATCTTAACCCGCTTGGGCATTTAAGTCAAGGCTTTTCTTGGGGATTTCGTCGACAATAGGAATCATTTTCAGAATCCTGTCCCAACGAAACCGATGCCATCCACCTTGAATATCCTTTGCAGCAAACCCTGCGTATGCCTCACCATTAGTAAGGTTTTTGAAGGGGCTGTCAACCGCTATGCGATAGGAGAATATCTCTCCATCCTTGTTTTTTGACCCGTCGGGTGCAGTCGCAGGCCGATAGGTCACATTAAAGGTTCTTCCGATGTAGTTTCTCACTTCCATAAATCTTATAGTAACACAATTGGGGTCACTTGTCAACTCCAATCTGGATTTGTTTGCTCTTGTAAACGAACCCACGCCTCTGTGTAAAGCTTCTTATATTTGGCTCGCATCTCGTCCGTCCAAATGTTGTCTGCTTCTGGTCGCCAATCAAATTGTGCCCTCTCGTCTACAACAGGAGGAAACTTCTCGTGAACAATCCTCTGCGCCCTACTGGGCGAACACCGTATATGTTTGTCATAGATAAGCATACGGGTTACATCCCTGTCTTTTAGCTCGCCGGTTTCTATGCCGAACGCTATTTGCGATTCCCAAGCTCCTTCTATGGGTTTGCCGCACTCCTGACAATTATTTGGATACCAACTCATTTCTTCTTTGGTTCTGGAATGTAGAATATGTTGAAGTGCGGCCCAACTGCCGTCTTGTCTCGAAGAACGACACGCTTCGACCTAAACAATGACTCTTTAGTCATTTCATCCACAAAAGTGTCATGCTTGTAGGGGTTGTAATAAGCATGGCGAAATTTCTTGCCTGACTCTGGTATGCACTTCTCGCAATAGTCGTATGGCTTGTCACCACAGTCACAGATTCGTTTCTTGTACAAGATATTGCGCGATTTGATAAAACGATAAGGCTGAACATCACCAACATTGTGAAGATTTCCAACGACATAAGCATGGACATTCTTCCGCTTCTCTTTGATCACGCGGTTGCGACCAGCCAACTGCACACGAAACTTTGCGTTGTGTATCTCAACTCTATGAGCATGACAGTATAGCCTACCTGTCTCCGTGTCAATTACCGAAAGACAATCCTTTTGTAGATTGTAATAGACTCTCACTCGGTCAGGCGCAACAGGGCAACCACCAACAACCTTGCGCGGCCCTGCGTTGGCCCAGCTAATAAATCCTTTTGGTTCTTTGCTCATAGTTCGGCTCCACCAAACAGCTTGTCCCAACCAAGTGGGCTTGTTCCCGTCATTAGAAACTCCCTATCACCCGCACAAAGCGACTTCAGCATCATCATGCTGCCGGTTTGCCTCATCTCGAAAAGCTCCGACCCCTTAACACTCACACTATACGGGATGCCCGTTACTTTACAGTCACCCGTAAAAGTGTAAATGTGTTCCGGCTCGTAAACCTCGGTGTACCTGCAATGTGTATCAATGAATCTCTCCCTCATGTCTTTAGATAGCTTACCACAGATGGGTGTCAAAGTCAATAACTTTTTTTACCTTCTTTCCTCTTGTAAGAACCTTTACCCTTTTTGGGCAAATGTATACGCTGTCCCGTGTTCCATTCAACACGCGAGCGAATCTTGAGCTTTTCTGACCTCGTTTTCATGCGTCTATCTTACCACACCTTACACCGTTTGTCAAGAAAAAAGTTTTCGTTGTAAGCTATTGATAGTCAATGAGTTACGGCGGCGGCTGGCGCGCGCGTAAACCTTTGATAGTCAGGCACTTAAGCCGATTATACTTTATGCTTTTTTTTGTAATCATTAGGCCGAAAAAAATCCCCCGCGGTGGCCGCGGGGGTGTTTATTTAGCTATTAAGCTATTTGCTTCTGACGGCTAAACAATCGGGACAGCATTCTCCGAAGTCTATATTTAAGCGATGATATATCCACACCGTCTAAATAATTGGAAACTTCAAGCGTATTTGCCTTGCGAAGTTTTCCTGCGTTATATGTTTTCTCACATTGACCGTGCCAGTAGGTCAACACTCTAACGGGTGACACTTTACCTATCACCCTCTCCGTTCTTTTCGTTTCGGTGTTCCAGTAAAGCGCACCGTTCCTTATGTCTTTTACTTTCATGATTCGTTTAGTTTGATTATGATATTTAATAGAAACCATAAAACCAACAAGGCTATGATTTCCATTTTATGCGGTCTTATATCCTGTGAATCCTTTTTGTTTAAGTTCCCGCAAAGCCTTTCCTGATTTACTGCCTTTTGGCTGTATCCCATGCAAGAGCAAACCAAAATCCTTTTTGCCGTGGATGGCAAACTCGTCGGTGTGGTCAACATCTAAACCAAGCCCATCAATTTCCTCTTGCGAGAAAAAAACTGTTGCCTTTTTGATTCCCAACCCAGCAGCCAGATGATCAAACTTGCCACCTGACGAACAGGTAAAAACATAGTTGCTCGGCAACGCTTCCGAACATTGAAGATAACGAGCCAAAAACTGAACACTCTTTGTATAGCTGTAAAATGTCACGCGAGGGAAACGCTTCGCCGCTTCCATCCATGAGTCAAAATAGTCATAGGAAAAGAAATCCCCTCCCACATGGACGCGCAAATATCCTCCAACGGTTCGCAGTCCCTGCGGTATGCTGTCACAGATTAACTCTGTCATTCCTTTGACTGTCTTTGCTCTCGCCAGCTTGTCGAGATTATCCCAACGCGCTTTCCTGACGGAGGGGTAAGTCCCTTCCATTCCCGCAGCATAACAACGATAGGATACGCCAGCGACTGGCGTCTGCTTGTCCGTGACTTTCCCCGTTTCCCTGTCGGCCTTGGTAAGGCAATTCAGCGCACCGGGGCAAGTCCAGCCAGAGGGCAACGAGTAGTGCCAAATGCCTTTCAGCTTGGCGTTTTCAAATGTAATCAGTAGTTTATCAATTCCCATAACGCAAACAAGTCTATCAGAGAAGGGGACGAATGTCAACAAAAAAAAGAGGGGCGGTCTCCCGCCCCCCGATGGTCTTCCCTTTACTTCTTGGCTTCCAAGCTCTGCAAAGAGCTTTCCAAGTGGGTTTTGACTACCTCCAGCACCTTCTGTGTGTCGAGGCATCTTGCCACGATGGTCGAGGTGGGGATTCCGGTTTTCTGGCTCACCATTTTCAGGTTATCCAGTATGTCCTGCGAGATGCGAAACGCACCCATCGCCTTCTTTTCCTTGGTCTGTTTTATGTCAGCCATAATTCTATTATTAGTTTTCTGTTTTTTTCCCATAAGAGAATGACCTAGGTCGCCCCCCCTTGTTTTTTACGCCTTCAGGTTCAAGCCCATTTTTCTTCATCCATTTTTTATAGGCTACATCAACAGCTTTGGCCAGACCATTTACATCGCCGTAGCCCCATTCGCCTTGTTTTACTATATCTCTACTCATAATTTTTTAACTGTGGCGAGAAAGTCCCTGTGACTGAATAGTCAGAATCAGGCTTTTCTGCCGAAATTGAACCAAGGGCATGAATATGCCCAAGATTAGCTCTTGGTCGAAGGTCTGTAACAAACTCCAAGTTACGCATCATGCCAACTGCAATGTCTCTTGCGGGTTGTAAGATGCCGCCTCGCTTACCTTTATACAATCTCGCTTGTTCATTCATTAAACGGTTGAACGACGAACGCACGAAGTAGTCAAACATCTGCGCCTCGCCCGACAAAAAAAGAAAAGACCATTCGCTCAACCAAGTCATGTCTGGATTGTTCGTTGCCCCATGTTGAAAAAAAGAATAACCCATCGAAATAGCTTCTTCGCTGCTGTTTGCTGTATAGCGCACAAACCATTTACTGACTCCATCTCGTTGAATTGCAATTAATCCCAGCATAGTAACCTCAAACGCTGTAAGCATCATGCCACAGAAGGGGTTTCGTGTCAACAAGTTTTTCTCCTACTGTGCGTTTTATAGAAAAAAGTTTTTTTTATAATCGGAAGTTCGCGCTTAACAACGTAAGCCCTTGACTATCAAAGGTTTACGCGCGCGGCTGGGGGCGCCGTAAGTCATTGATAGTCAGTCACTTAGCCCCATTTTTTGTCAAGCTTTTTCTTTCGGAGTTTTTTAACCATGACTGTAAAAAAGGCTTGCTATGATACCCCTCTTGTGGTAAGATATAAAGCGTGTTAAGGAAAGGAACAAAATAGATTATGGCAAGACCAAGTAAACCACATACGTCGGTGTTCGACTTTACAGTCGAGCAGAGGAAAACCTACATCGTCCACAATAATAAGAACCAATGGACGGGAAAGTTCAGCAATGTTCGCACGGATACGGGCGAGTCATTGGGTGACGGAATAACGGAGAAATATGGTTTGCTCCAGAATTCTGTCCTAGTCGATTCGTTGGAGAACGCCTTCAACGATTACAAGCAGTTAAAGGACTTCACCCGTGAAGTCTCGGTGACTGAAAACGGTTCGCGTTTCTTCGGGCGGTATAGCTTCCCAAGGAATAAGCGTGTCCTGTCTCCTGCCGTGGGCGACGAGGTGGGCATGGTGTTCGACTTGCGAAACTCGTTTGACCGTTCCTGCAAAGCAGGGCTGGGCATCGGTTCGCTTCGGTTAATCTGCCTCAACGGCATGACCTCCACGGAAAACATGGCTTCCATCGTAGCGAAGCACACCAACAAAATCAATGTTGGCACAATCAAAGATGGCATCGAAATGGCCATTGAACGCTGGGAGAATTCGGTGGATAGCATCATCGCATTCAGAGAGCGGAACATCACCCAAGAGCAGGGTGTCGTGATTCTGAACAACCTTGCCCAAAAAAAGGTGCTGTCGGAATCTCTCAAGGACTCTATTGAGTTCATCTGGAACGGTCAGGTCGAAGGGCTTGGCAGGGGCAAGGAACTCGATAAGCCTCGCAACCTGTGGAACCTCTACAACGCGACCACGGAGCATCTGACGCACCAAGTCGCGCCAAAGCGGTTCGAGTATTCTCGCAATGTCGAGAACAAGGTGCTGACAACCTTCACGCGAGGGATGAGCGACACCCAGCTTTGGGAGGGGTTGCTCAAGCCAGTCCCAAAGGATAAAGAGGCCGAGACGGTTACACTTACTGCCTAACCTCATAACGCGGAGGCGGGGCTTCGGCCCCGTCTCTTTTTTAAACATGACAAAATACCACAATTCTCCTAAGCGGAAATATTCCGTGACGCGCTTTGACGCGAAAAGGGTGCAGATAGCATGGCGACCCGACCAGCGAACGGCCCACGCCCTGTTATTCGAAAATCCCAATCATATAAACCTGATTCCGCGGATACTGGAAGAGGCAGGATACGAACGCTGCGAACGCGCCGTGTTCTAAGTCGTTGGCCCTCAATGACTTACGGCCGCGGCTGGCGCGTTTGTAAACCACTGATAATCAATAACTTAGGGCGCTTTTCGAATTATTCTTTTACAATTAATTAATAATCAAATAAAGGGCAAAATTTATACTTTTATTCTCTATATATAATACCCTACTCATTTATCTATGTATATCTGT
>Ga0310122_10002907_pt1 | contig 10900 bp, 12 predicted proteins | sample CB6_Bottom_1051__FD_203503 | JGI IMG/M metagenome (GOLD analysis project Ga0310122, IMG submission 203503) | Marine microbial communities from Western Arctic Ocean, Canada - CB6_Bottom_1051 | ecosystem: Environmental > Aquatic > Marine > Oceanic | place: Canada: Western Arctic Ocean | collected...
TGCCCTTCTTCTACCATCAGGACCGCTTTGATCGCCGCGGCCCAGATGCGGTTGCCCTTGTCGTTGAGGTGCAGGCCGTCGTCGACGAAGACGTCGTCCATCACTGTGCCGTCCGCTTTCAGGAAGGGTGTGGCGACGTCGATGAAGTGCAGCCGGTTGTCACTCGCGGCAACGGCTTTGTAGAGCTCCGTGACCTCCTGCGCCTTGTCCCAGACCGACACCCGCGCCAGACTCGGCTTCACAGAGAGCACATACACGCGAGTGTCCGGCAGCGCGCTATGGATCTTCGAGATGATTTGCTTCAGCTCGCCGGCGACCTTCATGGGCTCCACGCCGTAGAACGTGTCGTTGTCGCCCTCGTAGATGACCACGGCGCGCGGCTTATAGGGCTTCACCAGCCGGTCGACGTAGTGCAGCACGTCGGCCATGGTGCTGCCGCCGAACCCACGGGGGATGACGGTGAGCGGGGCCAGATCCGCTTCCATCGTCCGCCAGCGGGCGAAGCTGGAGCTGCCGGTCAGCACGATGGCGCCCTCGGGTCGTGACGCGGCGTCGTCGTCGAACGCCTGGATGGCGTCCGCCCAGCGAGACGGGTCGTTCGTTCTTTGCGCCGCCGCCGGCGACACGAGGCCGACGACGAGGAGAACCGCCGCGAACGCCATTGCAACACGCACCTTCATGCCAACCTCCAATGTCAACGAGGACCAGTCGAATTCGTCGTAGTAGCAAGCATTATAGAGGCGCTCGCCGTCGCCAAGGGCAAGAAATCGGCTGGCGCATGCTACTGCCCGCGGGGGCCCGGGGCGAAGCCCCGTCCTAAGATGAGTGCATCGTGCGGCCGCCGACGACCGTTCGGGCGATGGCGATGTTCTTGATGTCGTCCGGGTCCACCTCGTGCGGGTCGCGTGCCAGCATCACGAAGTCGGCCAGTTTGCCGGTGGTGATCGAACCCTTCGCGTGCTCCTCGTAGGAGGCGCGCGCACCGTGGATGGTGGCGATGCGCAGCGCCTCGTCGACCGTCACGCGTTGATTACCGCCCCACACCTGTCCGTCGAAGTCCTTCCGGGTCACCATGCTTTGTATCGCCATCAGCGGTTCGAACGGGCCCGGTGTGTAGTCGGACGCACCAGGCACCGGGATGCCGTAGTCGAGGAACGACCGGTGCGCGAACATCCACTCCATCTTCGCCGCGCCATACTCCTGCCACTTCTCACCGTGAAAGTGGACATAGGTCCAGAACGGTGTCGGAATGGTGCCCGTGTCCTTGATCCGTTGCAGCAGTTCCGGGTTCACCAGCGAGCAATGCTCGATCCGGTGCCGGCGGTCCGGATGCGGCCATTCGCGCAGCACACGCTCGTAGGCGTTCAGCACCATGTCGATCGTGACATCGCCGTTGGCGTGGATGCCGACTTGCCAGTTGTTCCGGTGCGCGTCCTCGACCACCTCGTGGATTTCTTCCTGTGACATCGTCAGGATGCCGTAGTCGTCTGGACGGCCCTCGAACGGCGTGCTCATCCGCATGGTGCGCTCGGAGGCCGACCCGTCGGCCGCATACTTGACACCGCCGATGCGTAGCCACTCGTCACCGAATCCGGTGGAGATTCCGGCGTTGCGCAGTGCCTGGTAGGCGCCGCGAATCATGATGTAGGCGCGGTGTCGCAGCTCACCGGCCTGGTAGGCGTCCTGATAGGCCACCAGCTTCCCGCGGCTCGCGCCGGCGTCGTGGACGGTGGTCAGCCCCGCGGCGGTCAGCAGCGTGGAGATGTGCGCCATCCCCTCACGCGCGCGGTCGCGTCGCTCGTCGGAGGTCAACTCGTCGCGCCGGCCGACACGGTTGAACACGCCCCGGGCGTTCTCGGCGACCATACCCGCCAGCTCACCATCGGCGTCACGGGCGAAGCGACCGTCCGGCGGGTCGGGGGTCTCGCGGGTGATGCCGGCCAGCGTGAATGCCGTGCTGTTGTACCAGTTGGTGTGCCCCCCACGGTGCGCGACGTTCACCGGATGGTCCGGCACCGCCTCGTCGAGATGGGTCCGGTGGAGCGGCCCGTCGACCACCTTCGTGTCGTCAAACATGAAGCCGTTGACCCAGTAGCCGGGTGGCGTGTCGGCGGCCTTCGTTCGCAAGACGGCCTGGATCTCGGCCACCGAGCGCAGATTGGTGTTCACACCATAGAGCTCGTTCACGCCGCTGGGATGACAGTGCGTGTCGATGAAGCCGGGGGTGACGGTCATCCCCTCGGCATCGATGACCTCGGTGTTCGGCCCGACCAGGTTGCGGATATCGTCGGTGCTGCCGACCGCGACAAACCGCCCCTGCGTGACCGCGAACGCTTCCGCCTGGGGGGCCGCATCGTCGATCGTGTAGACCCGCCCGTTGACCAGCGCCAGGTCCGGTCGTTGACCGCCGCCGGTGCTGGCCGCCTGGGCGATGCCGGGACCGCCCGCGCAGCCCGCGCCGCCGGCCAGCAACGCGCTCAGCCCAAGAAACTCTTTCCGGGTGTAGGTAGCCATGGCCTCTCCTGGGATGTGTGTCCTTGGGACCCTGATCAGAATGGCAACTCTATTCTGACCAGGGTGCTTAGTGCGGCTCGACGGTCGGTTTCCATTCCCGGGTCAGACGCCTACCCTCGGCAATCTGTTCCGGGCTCATTCGGCCTGCGAGCTCATCGCGCTGCTGGGTATACAGTCCCCGTGTAAAGTCGTCGGGCGCTCCCCTCACGGCCAACTCGAGCCACATATACGCGAGGACGTGGTCTTCCTCGACTCCGGCTCCGTACGCGAGCATGTAGCCGAGGCCCCCCTGCGCTGGGGCGTATCCCTGCTCGGCCGCCCGGCGGTACCACGCCGCCGCCTCCGTGTCGTCGCCATGTACACCGCGGCTCCGGAAGTACAGCAGACCCAGATTGTACTGTGCGGGGGCGTGACCCTGTTCGGCCGCCATTCGGATCCACAGCATCGCCTCAGCATCGTCCTGTGAGACACCCCGACCCGCGTAGTACCGGCTGCCCAGCTCCGTTTGAGCGACAGCGTCTCCTTGCGCCGCCTGTTCCCGCAGCCCGGGCGGCAGCTGTTCCGCAAGGAGTGGGAGGGTGACCAGCAGGACGACGCCTATCGTGACCGCGGACCGACTGGGATGCTCGGAGGCGGGGGCTGAGTGCGCGCGCCACAGGGACATCCCGCAATCGTATCCTGGATCCAATACCTCGTCGTGTCGGCCGAGAGAGGCGTTGTGGCGCGGTTCGAACAACTGACCCGCAACGCCCCCGATCCAGAGACCGGTCAACGACCGAGAACGTACGACGCCGGGCCACCAATCTGAGTCATCTGATTGAGGACCCAGCCCGTATACTTGGCCTGGTTGTCCGCCGGCTGAAGGCGGTGAGATGTCGTGAGTGCGAGATGCCGTTGGACTTGGCGAGTGTTATCTGGCGAACAGAATCTACGAGATTTGTCCAAGTAGCTGACGTCAGGATGGCAACGGTATGAAATCTGACGAGCAACGCAAACGCGTCACGCGCGAACTGAGCTGGACGGCGTCCGGGACACCCGGTGTCGAGAAGAAGCTCCTTGTCGCTGGGAACGAACCCGGCATGCACGAGGTGTCGATCCTCCGTGTGGAGCCTGGTGCGCAACTACCTTCACTTCACGAAGGGTGGGGCATCGAGGTCGTCGTGCTCGAGGGGTCTTGGCAGCTTCCCGAGGGCATTCTCGAGGAGAGCGGCTATTCACGCCGTCCCCCCGGAGACGCGGGCGTGGGCTCGACCGCAACCGGATGCACGCTCTATGTGAGGTCAGGCCCCTTCGCTGAGGATGACCGGGAGCTGGTACACTCGCATACTGAGGAAGAACCGTGGTGTGCGGGTCACGGCAACCTCAGAGTCAAGTCACTCCATTCTATGGGCGACGAAGGGACGGCCCTTGTCCATTGGCCCGCTGGTGAGCGCTTTATTCCTCACCGACACTGGGGTGGAGAAGAGATCCTCGTCCTCTCCGGGACCTTCCGAGATGAGCACGGCACATACCCCAAGGGTACATGGATACAGAGTCCTCACCTGAGCACCCATCATCCGTTCGTCGAAGAGGAGACTGTGATCTTCGTCAAGACCGGTCACTTGCCCAGAGGATAGAGAATTCGAGCGCTGCCAACCCTGGCAACGAAGGACGATCTGCAGACCACTAGTCCGGGTTTTCAAGACGGTCGTAGATCCGCTGGACCGTCAAGGGGTCGACGCCGATCTGGCGAATTGGGATCTCCGTGTGGCTCGTCAGGTCGATCGTTCGTGCAGCGTCCATCACATCGACCCCGGCCTGGTGCTTGTCGGCCGTCTTTCGCCACAGATCCCGGTAGTACTCCTGCACGAGGTCGATCCGGGTCAGGTCCGTGACGGGGCCGCCATGGCCCGGGATGAAGACGTCGAAGTCCAACGCCTTGAGGTTCTCGAGCGTCTGTGGCCACTCGTCCACGAAGCCGTCACCCAGATACGACGGCCCGTTGAGGGCCATGTCACCGGTGAAGACGACCCTGTCGTCAGGAAAGTAGACGGCGACGTCGCCCCCGGTGTGGGCGCGGCCGAGAAAGCGGATCTGAATCTCGCGGTCACCGCGATACAGCGTCATGCGGTCGTTCATGGTCACAGTGGGTGGAATCGGCGCGATCTCGTCGAAATCTCTGACGTGTACGGCGAACAGCTCGAGGTTGGCCTCGAGCTGAGCGCGCTCGGCCGCGTCGGTGGTCGACGCGACCTGCTCCCGCATCCGGGTTAGCCGGGCGTCATTTCCGGCGATGCCGCGGGTGTAGGTCCCTTCCTTGAGGGGTGTCGTCGCCAGCTTCATGTACGTGAACTCGTGCCCGATGATCGGGATGTCGCCAAACACCTGGTTGCCATGGGCATGGTCCCAGTGGTGATGGGAGTTGATCAGCGCCGTGATCGGGTTGGGTGTCAGGGATCTGACGGCCGCAATCAGGTCGCGTGCCTTCGACGGCGTGACATGCGAGTCGATCAAGACCACGTCGTCGTCGTTCACGATCACCACCGCGTTGCTGTTGAAGACGGGGTCTGTCGTCTGCGCGAGGTAGATCCCGTTTCTGATCTCGATGAAGCGATGGGTGTCCGTGGTGATGGGCTGTGCCGCTATCAAGAGCCCGGCAGTCGTGCAGATGGCGAGACTCGTCAGCACACGAAACACCGAAGGACGTATCGTCATGGGTTCTCCAGGGATGTGCACGCGCAGTCAAAACGCCGTGCTCTCTCGCGTGGCTGCCGCGAAGCATGATTACGGAATAGTAGCAAGGACTCACGTCGTCGGAGAGGCGTTCGACCACAACCCGTGGTCCGGACATGTGTCACAATTCGGGCCTCTGTGACGATTCTCTCCTGCCAGCGCCCGCGCGGGCACACCCCCTCGGAGACGAAGACCGAACGAATAACGGTCACATCGAGTACCAGCTGGCTGCGGATCGGGGCGATGGTCGTCGGTATGAGCCTCTCGGCCCTCGCTCTTTCGTACGCGCAGCCGGCGCCGCTCGACGTCATCGGGCGCCCCACCTTCATGAGTCCGCACGCGTCACCGATTGTGGTGAGCGGCGGTTACGTCTTCGTCGTGAACACGCCGGCCGACACCGTAGATGTGATCGAGACGTCCAGTCATGCCATCGTCACGCGTGTCAACGTCGGCATCGACCCAGTGGGTCTCGCAGTACGGCCGGATGGCAAGGAAGTCTGGGTCGCGAACCACGTTTCGGATTCGGTGAGCGTGATCGATACCGACCCTGCGCGTCCGACCCATCTTCAGGTTATCGCCACGGTGCAAGACTTCGATCCGGTCACCAGGGCGACCCGTTTTGACGAACCGGTGGGCGTCGCCTTCGCCAGCAATGAAAAGGCCTATGTTGCGCTGTCGTCGGAGAATCAGATCGCCGTGATCAATGTGGTCACCCGCAACAGGAGATGGATGAAGGCCTGCGGATCAACCGACCGAACGGCACGATGAAGAGCGCGTACGGGATCGCGTTCAGGGGCAGGTAGATCGTCGCGACGCGCACGAACAGCACTCGGCGCTCCGGGCTACGTCTGTCGTCATGAATCCTGGCGGGTCATCGGCGCCTCCTCGTACGGGTCGAATACACCGCGGACTGCTTGGTCCGGACCACGCCAGCCGAAAGCCGGCTGTGCGGAGCATGACGAAAGCCGCCGCGACGGCGGGTGCACTCTCGTCGTGCCTCGGGCTTCCTCCGCCGCCGTGCGCGCGAGGATGGCGTAGAAGACGGGCGCAATGACGCCGTGCCGATCGTGCAGTGCTTTGGCGAGCCCGTCAATCTTAACGTGCACCATCACGGCGTCGGTCGGCCGTGTTCTGGGGCCCTGCCGTTCCGGGAAAACAGGTGTTTGTTGAGACGGGCAGGCGCGAGGTAGACCCCGATTCTGAACTTCGGCGATCGTCGCCGGTCGACTGGCGTTCGAGAAAACTACCCACCTTCGGTTCGACAGCTGGCTCAGAATCTGCGTGGTCGTGAGCCTGATCGTCTAAGCAGCCTCCGGTTTCCGGGGGCGCGCTGTCTGGCACGGGTTCTGCGCTCTGCCGGGCGTGACCTCTCCGTCGACGACCTACCAACGGCGGGAGCCCGCATCGGGCGTTCTGCATCAGATGGTGCGCGATCACTTCGAGGCGTTTCGGGCGCAGGCGGCGAGCCTCCGCGACGGCGAGGGCTTGCCCAGCTTCGTGGAGCAAGAGGTTCGCCGCTTTTTGCAGTGTGGCGCACTTGGCGGAGGTTTCGCGCGGTTCCGATGCACCGGGTGCAAGTTCGACCGCCTGGTGCCCCTGAGCTGCCACGGGCGCGGTTTCTGCCCAAGCTGTGGCGGACGGCGCATGGCGGAGCTCGCCGCGCGTCTCGTCGACCGGGTGTTCCCGCGGGTGCCGGTGCGGCAATGGGTACTAAGCCTGCCGCACCGTCTCCGCTACCGGCTGGCCTGGGATCACGCGTTGTGCCGCGCGGTTGTGGGCCGGACCATGCGTGCGATTCTCGGCTTTCTCCGCCGGCGAGCGCGCGAGGATGGCGTAGAAGACGGCCGCAGTGGCGCGGTGGTGATCGTCCAACGATTTGGGGGCGCGCGCAATCTGAACATACATTTTCACGCCCTTGTTCTCGACGGCGTGTTCTCGCACACCGGCGACACGGTACGCTTCCACCCCAACACGTGGCTCGACGCGGCCGACGTCGCCGAGGTGCTCGCGACGGTGGAGGCATACGTCCAGCGTCTGGTGGGTGGCCCTGGCACAGACGCGAGCGACGATGGGGGCGACCCGTTGGATGAGTGGGCGGACGACGCGCCAGTCCTCGCCGGGCTCGCCGCCGCGTCGGTGCAGGGGCGGGCCGCGCTGGGCCCGCGGGCCGGCGCCCGCGTCCGCCGCCGCGGTCACTTCCTGGCTGCCGGCACCGAACCTCCAGGGATCGGCCCGTGCCACGCCCGTCACAACGGCTTCGATCTGCACGCCGGACTCTGTGTACCTGCGGACCAACGAGCTCGACTCGAGCGGATCTGTCAATACGCCCTGCGGCCGCCCGTCGCGCACGAACGTCTCCAGCTGACCGACGCCGGCCACGTCCAGCTCGAACTGCGGCATCCGTGGGCGGATGGGACCACGCATCTGCTGTTTGAGCCGGTGGGGTTGCTGGAACGGCTCGCCGCCCTCACGCCGCGGCCGTGTATCAATCTGATTCTGTACTACGGTGTCCTGGGGGCGCGAGCGGCGTGGCGGTCGCTCGTCGTCACGTTCGAAACCACCGACGGTCGCCGCGCTGCCGCGGAATCCGCCGCGACCGATGAGGCGCACACGGAGACGGCGGACTGTCGCCACGGACGCAACTACCTCTGGGCGGAACTGATGCGCCGCAGCATGGGGCTCGATGTCACGACCTGTCCCCGGTGTGGAGGGCGCCTCCGGTTGATCGCGGTGATCGACGACCCAGCCGTGGTGCAACGCGTCTTGCGACACCTGGGGCTCCCAACCGAGATTCCCACGGCCCGGCCAGCACGCGCGCCGCCGACCGACGTCGCGTCCGACCTCTTTTTCGCCGACGACCCCGCCTGACTCCTCGTGCCTCTGACGTCAGCACGCTGGACGTGCGCCTCGGTGTCCGCTCCGGCCTTGACTCAGCCGCCGGGCCGGGCATTCTCAGCCTGACGCTCGGCTCGGGAACGACATCGTCAGGCACGGGGGGCAAATCCGCGTGTCGAGGGGGGCTCGAGGGCGGGCTGGGGGTGCGTCGGATAACGGGTAATTATGTTACCGGGGGTGTTTAATGCCGCCTATAATCTCCTCCCTGGATTCAACGGCTGACCAGGGGTTCGCCAGCGCGCAGGTCGACCGCGGGTTCATGTACGCCGAGGGACGCGGCGTCCCGCAGGACTACGTGCAGGCGCACAAGTGGATGAACCTCGCGGCGTCTCGACAAACCGGTGAAGAAAAGCAGAGGTCGGCTGACCGCCGCGACACCCTTGCACGTCTCATGAGCCCCGCCCAAGTCGCAGCGAAGCCCAACGCCTCGCTCGCGAGTGGGACGCCGCGCACCCGCGTGAGCCGTGAGTGCTCGCATTGCATCCGCTGCCAGCCAGCGGTCGGATGGATGACATTACCAACTTTGAGATTTGGTTCGTCTTGACTGTGATTGTCACGCCTGTCGTTTTGGTACGTGATCGTGAAGGCCATCAATCGAAGCGAGACACCAACAGTCGAGTGAGCACGGACGCCGAAGCCAGCGCCTCGCCCGCGAATGGAAGACCGACCACCTCGATCAAACCAGAAGGTCCGTGTTACCAGCACCGAGGAATCTAACACCATGACGATGATGGTCCACATACTGATTCGACTGCACGGTGATGAGGACTGGGACGCCTGGGGAAAGAATATGGAGTGGTACGACCGTGTAGATCGGATCGGCGAGCTGACGGTCGAGGGCAACTGGGGGTTTTTGGCCTCTGACGGGGTATTGTCAAGTTGACAAAAATCGGTGTGGTCGACCCACAAGATATTGTGGCCGATCTCCTTCGTGGGCCGACATGTTGGGTATCAGAATCGGCTTGATGCCTCAACTTGACAGTGCCGCCGGCCGGTACGGTCAAGTCCCTGCTGCAGGACATCCCGGCCTTGACCGCCATCCTTACGTATCACGTGGTGCCTGGAAAGGTGGATGCCTCGCATGTAATGACGCTGTCGAGCGTGGACACGGTCAACGGGGAGAGTCTCTCAGTCACCGTAACGGATGGTACGGTCCAAATTGGGACGGCCACCGTGACCACAACCGACATCATGGCGACCAATGGCATCATCCATGTCATCGACTCGGTCTTGCTCCCTCAGGGGCACTAGTTGCCTAGCAGGACGGACGCCTGGCGGACAACCGGGATGGGTGCGCCTGCCCCGGTTGTCCTTCTTGGAGGCGAGCCTCCATCCCATGCCAGCGGCCGCTTCCTGTCTAGAGAGGCGGCAAAATATTCAGTCGCCCACCACGACCGCAACAACGGGAGTGTACGAGCTGCAGCATGCCGACCTGTTCCCTCGAGGTTGACCTCGCGAGCGGCAGAAGTCATCCTCAGAGTAGACAAAGCCGAGTGGAAAGCGAGCTGAAGAATGGATGATGACGGCAATAACGCGGCGAACCGGCTCGTCAATGATTATGCTCTGACGCACCAGCCGCTCGCGGACGTGCTCGCCCTCAAAGAGCGTGCCCTAGCGGCGGCCGCGGAGGGCATCACGATCGTAGATGCCCGCCTGCCCGACACCCCGCTAATCTATGTAAATGCCGGCTTCGAGCGGCTGACCGGCTATAGCGCCGACGAGGTCCTCGGGCGCAACTGCCGCTTCCTTCAGGGCGATTATAGGCGGCATTAAACACCCCCGTTAATATAATTACCCGTTATCCGACGCACCCCCAGCCCGCCCTCGAGCTCCCCTCGGCTAACGGAGCGCGGGCGCTCAGCGCCCAGGGAGAGAAACGCGCCCTGATCGGCAACTTGACAATCCCGCCAGGCATCCTCGTCGGTGAGGGACCGCTCGTCCGCTGACCGCACCCTCGACAACTTCCCAGAACGGCCAGGAGGCCGAGGAGTCCGCGGTACACGTGGGGTTCGAGGGTACACATCTGGCCGGGAAAGGAACTGACGGGCCTCGACCCCCGCTGGAGGCGAGCAGGGGGTGCAAGGCGGCTCACGCGGGTGCGCGGAGCGGCTGGCGATCACGGGGGACACCCTTGCCAATCAGACTGGGATTGTCTCGCCTGAAATAGTTGACTAATCACTCAACAATATGATATTGTAGTAGTTACTCAACACCGTAAGGGCTATGAGCAAGTCATTTGGGAAGTTTCTGCGGCGCACGCGCAAGCACAAGAAGCTGACGCAGCGCGCCCTCGCGAGTGAGGTCGGCATCAATTTTACCTACCTCAGCAAGGTGGAAAACGACGTGCCGGGCTTTTCGAGCCTCTCCGAGCCAACGCTCGAAAAACTCGCCGACGCGCTTGATGTCGACCCCGACAAGATGATCACCCGTGCCGGCAAGATTCCGTCCGATGTCCGGCAGGTGCTTGTTGATGATTTCTCGCTCGTCAAAGAAATTCGCGCCCGGAAGAAGGCCGACGACGGCTCGACTGGAGGATCACAGTGAAAAAGAACACGACGTTTGTCTCGTTTCTGCTCGACGAAACCGACTCGATGCAGTCGATCAAAGGTGACACGGTGAGAGGCTTCAATGCCTACGTCGAGACGCTTCAGAAAGGCGGAGCCGACATCGTCTTTAGCCTGGTGAGTTTCAACAGTAACAAGACGACCCCACGCTATGTGGCCGACCCCATCGACACGATCAAGCCGCTCACCGAGGACACTTATCAACCGGCCGCCAT
>Ga0310122_10002908_pt1 | contig 10897 bp, 8 predicted proteins | sample CB6_Bottom_1051__FD_203503 | JGI IMG/M metagenome (GOLD analysis project Ga0310122, IMG submission 203503) | Marine microbial communities from Western Arctic Ocean, Canada - CB6_Bottom_1051 | ecosystem: Environmental > Aquatic > Marine > Oceanic | place: Canada: Western Arctic Ocean | collected...
GGACGCTTTGCATCATGCCGTGGCGGCGGTCGGTATCAACACCACGGGCATGGTTGATGCGCTCGTGTTCGACGTTCCGTGTATTGCGCTTCTGGTGGGCAAGTATCGACGAACCCAGGTAGACACCACTCATTTTCAGCGGATGGTGGCGTCGAAGGGGATCCATGTGGCCAGAAGCCTGGAACGCGTGGCGATCACGGTCGGGAAGCTACAGTCAGGTATCGACCGTCGCCGAGAAGCACGCGCAGACTGTCGCCGTCGGTTCGCGCGTCCGCGTGGCCTCGGGGCCCAAGCTGGTGAGGTCATGGCCGTGGCGATAGAGGGCCTGGCGGGACGGCAGACCGCCGCGCAGATCAGTGGCGCGCTCGATCAGCAATTCGCCAAACTCCCGGCTCCGGCCCGTCCGGCGGTGGAGCCCGAGCCACCCACCCCAGTCGGGGACGCGCCGTCAGAGCCGATCGGTACCGCTATTCGGTCCTCGAGCCGCCGGGCGAGCGTCGAACCAATCTACGCGTACTACGAACGCGCGCGGGATCTCGTGCTGGAGATGCTCGATGAGGGGACCAAGTATGGCTACAGCGACTACTGGCGTGAGGAGATTGCCGGATTCGACTATCTCTTCGATGCCTCGCCGCTGGTCGTGGCGAAACTCTAGGAGCATACCCATCACATCACGGGCGTCAAATCGTATGAATATCGCCGTCATCATGCGGCCCAGGCGCCCCGGTTCGCCGCCAAGCTTCAACGCTTGCGCGACCTCGACTCAGGTGGTCTTTTTGTACCCGAGTCCCCGAGGCTCGGCGGTTTCGGGCACCGGTTGGATGGTGACCTCGTCAACATTGACACCCTCAAGTTCTATGAGTGTTTGATCGTCCTCGACCGCTGCCAGGTGCTCACCGAACTGCGGGAGGTCGACCGCAGGGTCACGGTGGTCGAGATCGGAGCGGGCTGGGGTGGGCTGGGGTACCAGTTCAAGACGCTCTTTCCCAACACGACCTATGTCATCGTGGATCTGCCGCCGACCCTGCTGTTTTCGATCGTCTATCTCAAGGCCGTGTTTCCCGATAGCACCGCCGCCATCTACGGCGAGACGTCGCCGGAGGCCTGGTTCACCGGTCCCGACGCGCCGGATTTCGTCTTCGTTCCTGCCTTCGCGGCCCGCGACCTCCAGGTTCCCCCGCCCGACTTGGCCGTCAACGTTGCGTCGTTCCAGGAAATGACCACCGAGCAGGTGGCGACCCACGTCAACATGCTCGCCGACGCGGGTTGTGCCAGGGTCTACAGCCTGAATCGCGACCGGTCCCGGCACAACACCGAACTCTCTACCGTCACCGAGCTCTTGGCCACCCGCTATCGCGTGGAGGCGGTGGACGTGCTCCCTGAGTCGTACAACATGCTGGACGCCAAGGTCGAGAAGAAGAAGGATCCGACGGTAAACGCCTACCGGCACACCCTGGCGCGTCTCCTGTAAGCCGTGCCCGTCTGGGTGGTCTACGGTCAGCCCCGTAGCGGCCGTGGGCCAGGTGATTCCTGAGGACCGTCCCACCGGTTCGCGCCCCCGCCAGACCCATCTTGAGGCTATAGTAGGCGGCATGCTCAGTAGACGATCGCTTCTCCTGACCCCCGTGGCGGCCACCCTGGCCCGCGCCGTCAATGCCCAGTCTGCGGCGCCCGGCAAGATGCTGCTGGCGATGCATCAAAACACGACCAGAGCGGCCGGTTTTCGCGCCTCCATGGAAGGCTGGGCGAGGGCTGGCATCCAATACGCGGAGCTCGGCGCCCCACAGCTCTCCGCGTTTCTCGAGACCGAGACCCTGGCGACGGCTCGACGCCTCCTCGGTGATCTCGGTCTGACGCCGGTATCCGCCGCGGTCGTGCTGCCGGACATCTGGCTCCCAGGACCAGCCCGGGCCGATTCTCTCGAGGCCTGGAAGCGGGGCTGCGACCAGATGGCGGAGTTGGGCCTGCAGAAGGTCTACTCGCCCTCGATCACCAACCGGCCGCTCACGGCCGACGACTTCGCGGCCACACCTGACGCTATCTTCGAGGCAGGAGAGATCGCCAAGGACTCCAACCTGACCGCGATGATCGAGTTCATCCGCACATCGACGCACCTGGCCACATTGACTTCATCGCTCCAGATGATTCGCGCTGCCGGGCACCCGAATGTGCGCCCGATGCTCGATTTTTTTCACTTCTGGTCCGGGCTCAGCAAGTTCGAAGATCTCGACCTGCTGGAGCCTGGCGAGCTCGCCCACGCGCACTTTCAAGACCTGCTCGACACCCCCCGGGAGCTGATCGACAACGACTCACGACTGATACCCGGCGACGGCATCGCCCCCGTGGTGCGCATTCTCCAGAAGTTGGCCGAGAAGGAGTACGACGGCGCCCTGTCCGTCGAGCTGTTCCGGTCCGAATGGGTGCGCGGCGACCCGTTCGCGGTCGCCTCCGAAATACGGCCGAAGTGCGAAGCCGTGATGCGGCAGGCGCAGGTTCTGTAGGCACGGCGTATCAGCCCGTGGCGACCCGTTCCTCCTCCAGATCGTTGGTCAAATCCCTCACGCTGGCGCTCGTCCTCGTCTCGGCGCCAGTGGTCTGGGCCGATGAGGACTTTGCTCGATTCGTGAATCCGTTCGTGGGCACGGCCGGACACGGCCACACGTTTCCGGGCGCCACCGTGCCGTTCGGCATGGTCCAGCTCTCGCCGGACACACGGACGCACGGCTGGGATGCCGCCTCCGGGTATCACGACTCCGATCGCGACATCATCGGGTTCAGTCACACCCACCTCAGCGGGACCGGCATCAGCGACTACGGCGATATCCTGCTGATGCCGACCGTCGATGACACGCATCTCAATCCCGGCACGCGTGGACGCCCCGACAGCGGCTACCGTTCCCGGTTCTTGAAGACTGAAGAAGCGGCGTCGCCTGGCTACTACCGCGTACGGTTGCAGGACTACGACGTGCTGGCCGAACTCACGGCCACCACGCGAGTCGGCGTGCACCGATATACGTTCCCGGAGACGGGGGAGGCCCGCATCATTCTGGATCTGCGACATCGCCGTGGTGAGACGTCGAGCCGTGGGTGGCTCGACGTGGTGAGTCCCACGGAAGTGCAAGGGTATCGCGTCAGCCGCGGATGGGCCCAGGACCAGCCGGTCTTTTTCTACGTGGAGTTTTCACAGCCGTTTACCTACGAGGTGATCGATCTCGCGCAGCGCTCGCGGCAGGAGATGACGGGAAACGACCTGCGCGGAGTGTTCTACTTCGGCCGACGTCGTCAGGGGCGTCAGATACTCGTCAAGGTGGGGATTTCCGCCGTGAGCGTAGAGGCGGCGCGACACAATCTGCTGACGGAGGTAGACCACTGGGACTTTGATCGAGTGCATCGCGAGGCCAGACAGAGCTGGAATGCGGAGCTGAACAAGATTGCGGTGGAGATGGGGGGGGACGATGGTGACGACAACCGACGGATGACGGTGTTCTATACCGCTCTGTACCACACCATGATTGCGCCCAACACGTTCATGGATGTGGACCGGGGGTATCGAGGCATCGACGGCCGCCGGCATGTGGCTGAGGACTTCTCGAACTACACCGTCTTCTCACTGTGGGACACGTTCCGCGCGCTCCACCCGTTGCTCACGATCACGCACCGCGAACTGACGGCCGATCTGGTCGAGACGTTGTTGAGTCACTACCGCCACGGCGGGTCGTTACCCATGTGGGAGCTGTGGGGCAACTACACCGAGACCATGATCGGGTATCCCGCCGCACCCGTCATTGTCGATGCCATTCTCAAGGGTATCGACGTCGACACAGCCACGGCGTACGCCGCGGTGCGGCACAGCGCCATGCAGGACCATCGAGGGCTCGAAGCCTACAAGCGCCTCGGCTACGTGCCGTCCGATACCGATCCGGAGTCGGTGTCAAAGACCCTCGAGTATGCCTACGGTGATTGGGTCATCGCGCAGCTCGCGGCACATCTCGGCCATCAGGTGGACTATCAGGACTTCTCGAAACGTGCCGAGTCCTATCGCAACGTCTTTGACCGCGAGACCGGGTTCATGCGTCCTCGAGAGACCACGGGTCGTTGGATGCCCGACTTCGACCCGCTGAATAGTGCGCATCGAACGAACGGATACACGGAGGGTAACGCGTGGCAGTACTCCTGGTTCGTGCCACACGACATACCTGGCCTCGTCGACCTGATGGGCGGACCCGATGCATTCGAACAGAAATTGGACCGTCTGTTTACGCTCGACTCGGACATCGCGGGCGAGCGGTCGGTGGATATTTCCGGCTTGATCGGGCAGTACGCACACGGGAACGAGCCATCGCACCACATCGCCTATCTCTACAACTACATCGGCAAGCCGCACAAGACGCAGGACCGGGTGCGGCAGATCATGGACACTCTGTATGGTCCGGACGCTGACGGCCTCAGCGGGAACGACGATTGTGGGCAGTTGTCGGCGTGGTTCGTCCTGAGCAGCCTGGGGCTGTATCAGATAGCGCCCGGTGACGGGCGGTTCACGTTCGGGAGTCCCCTGGTGCGTCAGGCGGTCATTCAGCTCGAGAACGGCGGGACCTTCGTCATCCGGACCGAAGGCGACGTCGCGCGCCAGCATCGGGTGGCGCGGGTTCGATTGAACGGTCGCCAGGTGGATGGCCTCTCGATCGCATACGCCGATCTGATGGCCGGCGGGGAACTGGTGTTCGAATTGGAGTAGCAACGAAAGAGAGTGAGTGTGCCATGAAACGTCATCTGAGGTATCTTGTCGCCGTTTGCGGTCTCGTCCTGGTGACCGCCGTGCCGTTGGCCGCCCAGAATCCCGCCTGGACACGTCCGTTCCCCGGGCACCGTGTGATCGGCAACCTGTATGCGGTCGGGACCTACGACCTGGCGGTCTTTCTGATCACGTCGGACGACGGGCATATTCTGATCAACACGGGGCTGGACGATTCCACTTCCCTCATTCGCGACAACATCGAGTCGCTCGGATTCCGTCTGGAAGATGTGGAGATCCTGCTCCAAATGCAGTCTCACTGGGACCACACCGCCGCGCTGGCTGAGATCAAGGAGATCACCGGAGCGGAAATGTGGGCGACGGAGGCTGATGCCCCGGTACTGGAGGACGGCGGATTCAGTGACCCGCACTTCGGCGGCCGGGAGTCGTTCACGCCGGTGTCGGTCGACAAGATCCTCACGGAGGGAGATCTGGTCGAGTTGGGTGACATTCGGTTGACGGTGATGGAGACCCCCGGGCACACCGCGGGCAGTTCCAGCTACACCATGGTGGTGCGAGAAGGCGGTCGTAACTACAACGTGGCCATCGCGAATATGGGCACTATCAACCCGGGGAAGCAGCTGGTCGTCGACCCCACCTATCCCAACGTCTCAGACGATTTCGCGGCGACGTTTCGCAAGCAGAAAGCGATGGATGTCGACGTCTGGGTTTCGGCCCACGGTTCCCAGTACGGATTGCACGACAAGTATGAGGCGGGGCAGGCGTACAGCCCGGTGACCTTCGTCGACCCGGACGGGTTTCTCGCCGCGGTCGAGCGTCTCGAACAAGCCTACCTGGACCAGGTCGCGGCCGAACGCCGGTGACACGGATACGGCCGTAGGGCGGCAGTCGGAACGGTAACCGGAGAAATCCTCGGCCAGTTATACTGCGTGCGTCCGCACGCGTAGTCACGCACGGCGGTCAGGAGAGTGATGATGAACGGGCTGTGTCTCGGAACGGCGGTGCGGATGACCCGTGCGGAGGCGGTCGTCCTGGGCGTACTCGCGGTCTTACTCCTGGTGCCGCCATCGGCCACGGGTCAGGCCCGGACCGGAGCCGAGGTCGGACAGGGTGCGGCTCGCACGCCGTGGGGCGACCCCGACCTCCAAGGAATCTGGAACAACTTCACCATCACCCCGCTTGAACGTCCGGCCAATCTCGGCGACCAGGAGTTCCTGAGTCCAGAGGAAGCGGCGGCGCTCGAGCAACAGGCGGTGGCCGGAGTCGCGCGCCAGAATGCCCCGAGTGACGTGCGAACCGAGCCGCTGCCGGTGGGCGGCAACGTGGGGGCCTACAACAGTTTCTGGACGGAACAGGGCACCCGGGTGGTGTCGACCAGGCGCACGTCGCTGATCGTGGATCCACCGACCGGACGACTGCCCGACCTAACCGACGAAGCGGTCGCCCTTCGCGCTTCCACCGAATACCGCCGACTGTCCGATGTGAAGGATGGCCGGGCGCCGGCCAACGGCCCAGAGGAAATGGGACTGAGCGAACGATGTCTCTGGTACCGGGGCATCCCGTCGTTTCCCACCGGTTACAACAACAACTATCAGTTCTTTCAGAACCGCGATTTCGTCGTGATCCTCCAGGAGCACATCCACGATCTGCGCGTTATCCCTCTGGACGGTCGTGCGCATCTTGCCCCTCATGTTCGCCAGTGGGCGGGGAGCTCGCGTGGACACTGGGAGGGCGAGACGCTGGTGGTGGAAACCACCAACCTGCGGAGTCCGTTCATTAGGCGCTGGAACCGTCCGGAGCACTCGCTGTCGCGGGGTGAGCTCAGTGATGCCGTGCAGGTGGTGGAGCGCTTCACCCGTGTCGATGCCGAGACCCTCGACTACGAATTCACCGTGACCGACCTGAAGACCTGGACCAGTCCCTGGAGCGGGTCGCTGCCGATGGTGCGCACGGATGGCCCCATCTACGAGTTCGCCTGTCACGAAGGCAACTACGGGATGACGAACATGCTGACCGGGTCTCGCGCGGATGACCTGGCGGCCGGTCGGTAGAGGCGCGGTCTCAGGCCTCGCCCCGGGCGATGCGTTCACCGGCCAAGAGACACTCGTAGACAAACGTGTTGATCGGCGTGTCAACGCGCTTTTCGCGTCCCAGACGGACAATCGCACCGATCTGTGCATCCAACTCAGACGGTCGGCGCTCCATGATGTCCCGTTGCATCGAGGCGGTGCCGCCGGCCGGCACCTGGCCGAGGAACCGCATGGTCCTCTCGACAATGTCCGGTGCGAGTGTGACCCCATGCGCGGCGGCCACCGCGGCCACTTCACTCATCGCCTGCGTGAGCAGCCGCCGCGTCTCGGGCGTGTCGCAGAGCACGTCCAGGGTCACGCGGGTGAGGCCGCCAAGCCCGCCCCACGGGGCGATCAGCAAGAACTTGTCCCAGAGCGCGGCCTGGATGTCGTCCGCAACCTCTACCGCCACCCCTGCCTCCGTCAAGAGATCGCGCACCAGGCCCACACGTTCGCTGGTCGAGCCGGACAGCTCGCCCACGATGACCGTGGGTTCGATCCCGGTGTGGGTGATGCGCCCTGGGCTCGTGACCGAGGCGACGATGCGGCACAGGCCGCCGATGACCGATTCCGACCCGAGCGCCGCCATCAGATGAGACGCGGCTTCGACGCCGTTTTGCAGCGGGATCACCACGGTGTGGGAACCGAGCATGGGCCTGAGGGACGGAGCCACGTCTGACACCACGCCCGCCTTGACGGCGACCAGCACGACATCGACGACCCCGACCGACGAGGTGTCATTCGTCGCCGTCGCGGGATCGACTACGAAGTCGCCCTTGGTACTTGCGACGTGCAGTCCGTGGCGCTGGATCGCGTCGAGATGGGCTCCACGCGCAATGAAAGTGACGTCCTGACCAGCCTCGGCGAGTCGTCCCCCGAAGTAGCCACCCACCGCGCCGGCCCCGAACACCGCGATCCTCGCGGGACGGTCTCCCAACATGGCCAAGATTCTACTCGCGCCAGTGGGTCGTGCGGCGGGAGCGGGCATCTCGAAACCCAACCAGACAGAAATTGTCTCGCGCCCAAGGGGTTTCCTGGCGAGGCGTTCGTCTGGCAAGGCGCAAGGAGGGAGCAGCCAGGCAGGCTGTGAGCGACGCAGCAACGCCGCCAGACGGACGCCTCGCCAGGAAACCGGCTAGGAGGCGAGTTTGGCGGCTAGATACTTGAGGATGTCGCGGACGGAGATGATGCCGGTGACCGTGCCGGCATCGTCGACGATCGGCAGATGTCGATATCCCCCGACGTCCATACGCTGCAACGCGAAGGCGACCTTGGCGTCGATCGGGAGCGTCTCGGGAGCGGCCGTCATGAAGTCGGCAATGGGACGATCGCCCTGTGCGGCGGCGTCCGTACCCAGTCTCACCAACGCGTCACGCTCACTGAAGATTCCGACCGGCTTTCCCCCGTCGGACACAATCATGCACCCGATACGACGGTCGACCAGCATTCGCAGGACGTCGCGGACTGGCGTGTCAGGCGACACGTGAATCGGCGTCTTCGGGTTCAGCACCCCGATGCGGTCCATGAGCAAACTCCGCTCGACCGCGGTCGACGGCTCTGGGAGCGAGACGTCGTTCAACGGCTGACCGCAGGATGTGCAGTCGATGACCCCATCGAGGTTGTCGCCGCCGCACGATGGGCAGGTCATGACACCGTCCAGGTTTCTCCCGAGTTGATGAGCGCGCTCAGGTCACCGTCGCCTCGCTCTTTCCGCGCGGCGTCGACTTGCGCGTTCAGTTGCTCATCGTATCGTGGTGCATCCACCGCACGGAAGATTCCGATCGGTTCCGGGAAACCGTCTTCGTGCCGGAGCCGGCTCAGGAGGTAGGCGAGGCTGGGCTCTGGTGCATGCGCGTCGTGCACGAGTAAGTCGGCCTCGGTGATGCCGTTGCCAAGCTCCACGACTTCAGGTTCCAACCCGTTCAGGCGGATCCCCTTCTGACCGTTCGCACCAAAGATCAGTGGTTGCCCGTGGGCCAGCTCGATGGTGTTCTCGGCCCTGGTCTGACGGCCGGTGGCGTAGTCGAACGCCCCGTCGTTGAACACGTTGCAGTTCTGATACACCTCGACGAACGACGTGCCGCGGTGCTCGGCCGCCTGACGCAACACCCCTTCGAGATGCTTGATGTGCGTGTCGATTGACCGGGCGACGAACGAGCCTTCACAACCGATGGCCAGCGACAAAGGGTGCAGTGGATTGTCAATGGCGCCCAGCGGTGACGTCTTGGTCTTCTTGCCCAGTGGAGACGTTGGGGAGTACTGGCCCTTGGTCAACCCATAGATGCGGTTGTTGAAGAGGATGATATTGATGTCCAGATTCCGACGGATAGCGTGCATCAGATGGTTCCCCCCGATGCTCAAGCCATCGCCGTCGCCGGTGATGACCCAGACCATGAGGTCGGGACGGGCTACCTTCAACCCGGTGGCGAACGCCGGGGCGCGGCCATGAATGCTGTGAATGCCATACGTATTCATGTAGTACGGAAACCGGCTCGAACAGCCGATGCCGGAGATGAAGACTATCTTCTCGCGCGGCACCCCCAGCGAGGGGAGCATCTTCTTCATCTGCGCCAGAATGGAATAGTCGCCACAGCCGGGGCACCATCGCACGTCTTGATCGCTGGCGAAATCGGCGGCCTTCAATACGGGAAGTTCGGTCCTCATCGAATGTCTTCTCTCCGTTACGCTACGCCGCGAGGTCTCTGATCGCGACCGCGATCTCTGACACGGTGAACGGTTTGCCTTTGACCTTGTTGAGCCCGACGAGTTCGCGCACATACCGTGCCTGCACCAGCATGCGGAGCTGGCCCATGTTCAGTTCTGGCACCAACACCTGGTCGTAGGCCTCCAGCAGGTCGCCCAGGTTCCTCGGGAACGGATTCAGATAGCGCAGATGCGTGTGCGCGACAGACAGGCCCTCGGCCTGACAGCGCTGAACCGCGGTGATACACGTGCCGTAGGTCCCCCCCCAGCTGAGCACCAGCAGCTTGCCCTGTGCCGGCCCGTTCACCGTTTGCAGTGGGATGTCGTCGGCAATCTGCGCCACCCGTGCGGCTCGCACATTCGTCATGTGCTGGTGGTTTTCCGGGTCGTAGCTGACGTTCCCGGTCACGTCTTCCTTCTCCAGCCCACCCACGCGATGCATCAGTCCTTCCGTCCCGGGCAGGGCCCACGGTCGTGCCAGGCGCTCATCACGCTTGTAGGCCAGAAACGGCTCGCCGTCGGTGGACGGTCCCGGATGCTCGACGACGATCGGGGGCAGCTCGTCAACGTTGGGCAGCAACCAGGGTTCGGACCCGTTGGCGATGTATCCGTCCGACAGCAGGATGACCGGGGTCATGAATCGGGTCGCAATCCGCCACGCTTCCAGAGCGACGTCGAAGCAGTCGCTCGGGCTCCGGGTCGCGATCACCGGGAGCGGCGACTCGCCGTTTCGGCCGAACATCACCTGCAACAGGTCTGACTGTTCCGTCTTGGTGGGCAATCCCGTGCTCGGACCACCGCGCTGGATATTGATGATGATCATGGGCAGTTCGAGAATCATGCCCAATCCCATCGCCTCACCCTTGAGCGCGATCCCGGGACCACTCGAGCCGGTGACCGCCATCGCGCCGGCAAAGGCGGCGCCGATGGTCGAACACATCGCCGCGATTTCGTCCTCCGCCTGCACCGTGCGGACTCCGAAGTGTTTGAGCGAGCTGAGCTCCTCCAGGATAGGACTGGCCGGCGTGATGGGATACGCCGCGCAAAACAGTTCCTTCCCGCTGAGTCGGGCGGCCGCGACGAGTCCCCAGGACAGCGCCTGGTTGCCCATGATGTTGCGGTAGGTGCCGGGCGGCAGTTGGGCCGGCTCGACCTGGTAGCTGTGTAGGAACGCTTCGGTGGTCTCGCCGTAGTACCAGCCGGCGCGTAGCGACCGTTCGTTCGCCGCTTTGACCGCCGGTTTGTTGCCGAACTTGGCGTCCACGAACCGCAGGGTCGCGTTCAGGTCTCGGCCGAACAACCAGTAGAGCAGTCCGAGTGCGAAGAAGTTCTTGCACCGATCCTGGAGCTTGGAGCTGAGACCCTCGATGTC
>Ga0310122_10002909_pt1 | contig 10897 bp, 9 predicted proteins | sample CB6_Bottom_1051__FD_203503 | JGI IMG/M metagenome (GOLD analysis project Ga0310122, IMG submission 203503) | Marine microbial communities from Western Arctic Ocean, Canada - CB6_Bottom_1051 | ecosystem: Environmental > Aquatic > Marine > Oceanic | place: Canada: Western Arctic Ocean | collected...
TGGGGCCCGGGCCTTCCGAAGCCGGGGCGTCAATACCGGATGTGTTTGGGCTATCGCCGCAATACAGGACCCAGTCCGTGCGTGTGTGGTTGTCAGAAGGAAGTGGAGTTTGCGCCCATGCGCGGATACTCGACGCGCGGCCTTTGGAAAGGAGGGATATAATGTCTGACGACGAAGTCTTTGCCGGGATTGCCCGGCAAATCATACGGCTGGGAAACGGTTTGGGCTTCGAGCCGCCAGCCGCGAAGGATTTGGCATCTATCGTCGAATACGCGGGTGATGTCAGGAGGGCGATTCTGACCCTTGATGATCGCCCGAGGTGGCGAAAAGAAGATCACATTCAGGGCCTCAAGTTTCTGATCATGCGGGCAGAAGGTGCCTGGATCAGAGGCCAACAGGACAACGGCCCAGCTCCGTAGAGGAGCCGGGCCGTTTTTATTTGCCAAAAATAAAAATACTTAGTACATCAGAAGGTAGATCAGCGTATCTCCTCCTAGAAACCTGTATAGATTCGAAAAAGCCTAGCCCTTATTGTATGGGCTTTTTTCTTATTTAAAAGCTATGCTATAATGAAAATAGAAATTTTGTGAAGGGGCAAAAATGCATACATATTACGAAGTGCTAAACGTCTCTGAACATGCTTCCAAATCCGAAATAAGAAGAGCATTTAGAAGGCTAGCTCATAAGTGGCATCCTGATAAAAACAGAAACCCAGGCGCAGAAGAACGGTTTAAGGAAATAAATGAGGCATACCAGGTTCTTTCTGGCTCTGTCGAGAGGGAATTGCCCAATAGAAAAGGTATCAAGGTGAGTCTCGAAGATTTTTTACGAGTATTCAATACTTCCCTTGATCCGAATCGCGATTAACGTCCATCTATAAGAGGGGCGTTTTCATTTGCCAAAAATAAGAATATTTGGTACAAAAGGGACATGGGAGTACCAAAGCAGAGAAAAACTAAAGCCCGGCAGGGCAATCGAAGATCGCATCACGCGCTTAGCGCCGTGACTATTTTGAGTTGCGTAAAATGCGGGAAAGAGGTCTTGCCGCATCGCCTCTGTGAAAACTGCGGCACCTACAAGCAAAGAGAGGTTGTGAACGTACTTGCAAAACTTGACAAAAAAGAGCGAAAGCGGAGAGAGAAGGAACAAAAAGAATATGAGAAGGAGCACCCACAGGAAGAGTCACCAGCTTCGGGAACTATGGAAGAACTTAGTAAAAAATAATGGCCTCAAGACATTTATCAAGAAGCATTGCCATGCAGTCCCTTTATGAATGGGATTTTTGGGGGAGAGATGACTCCAAGATGGAGGGCATTATCGAGACAAGTATTAAGGAATTTGGGTCGGGGCTCGAGGATACGAGCTTTATTCATGAGCTTATAAACGGCGTGATGGAGCATCTGGATAAAATTAATGAAATTATAGAGAAATGCGCGCCGGAGTGGCCGCTTGAGCAGGTTACAATAATAGACAGAAATGTGCTTCGCATCGGGATTTATGAACTTCTGTGGGGGAAAAGAGACGAGGTGCCTCCGAAGGTTGCGATAAACGAAGCGATAGAGCTTGCCAAGAACTTTGGCGGGGAAAGCTCCGGAAGATTTATAAACGGGGTGCTGGGCACCATATATAGGGAGATAGGAGAGCCGGGGAAAGACGAGACGTCTAAGAAAGACGAGGTGAAAGAAGAAGAAAAAAGTGAAAAAGCAATGCCCAAGGAAGATAAGTAGTTTTTGTATATTGTATATTGCATGTAGTATATTGGGGTGAATTATACAACATACAATATACAATATACAACATACATAATGATGAAGGATCTCTCTCCTCTCGAGAAATCCCTTGGAGTGGATTTCAAAAATAAAGACCTGCTTCTGCAGGCGCTTACTCATCGCTCTTACATCAACGAAAATCCCAAATTTTATTTGAACCACAATGAGCGCTTGGAATTTTTAGGAGACGCTGTTTTGGAGCTTGCGGTTACGGAATATCTGTATCAAAAGTACGAAAACCCCGAGGGAGAGCTGACATCATGGAGAGCGTCTCTTGTAAACAGTAAGATGCTTTCAAGAATAGCTCACGATATAGGAATAAATGACTTCTTGCTTTTATCGCGCGGAGAGGCAAAAGATACCGGTAGGGCTCGCGAATATATTCTTGCGAATGCCACGGAGGCGGCAATTGGCGCGATATATCTCGATAGCGGATTTAGTGCCGCGGAGGAATTCGTAAAAAGTCACATTATTTCAAAGTTGCCCGAAATCATAGATAAAGAATTGTATAGAGATCCCAAAAGCCGTTTCCAGGAAGAAGCACAAGACAGAGTAGGTATTACGCCTACCTACGAAGTGCTTGACGAATGGGGGCCCGATCACTCAAAGAATTTCGTGATAGGAGTGTTTCTGGGCAAAGAGATGGTGGCGAAGGGCGAGGGGAACAGCAAGCAGGAAGGGCAGGAAAAAGCCGCAGAAAAAGCACTTGAAGAAAAGGGTTGGTAGATCGAGCTCAGCCCTGCATCAGACGGTGCGGGGCTGAGCTCGATAGATTAGCGACATGGCACTTTTACAATAACCAAAGACCAGGAAAGGAGGTGGGATAAATTGATAAACAACAACCAACTTGTCCGGACATTGTTGATACTGGGCGGTCTTCTTATTATTGCGTTTCTTCTGTCTTCTTCTTGCGAATCGCGTGGAGGCACAAATGGAAATAGAGACATGCCCGTAACAGAGGTCATTACCATGGCAAAAGCCGGGCAGATTAGAGAGATTGAAGTATCAGACAATAAACTTATTGTTTATCCGCGTGCAACTAGCGGTAGAGACGAAGGCCGTCCGTTTAGAAGCAGGATGGATTCGCAGACCGATCTTGTTAGTCTATTGTTAGAAAGCGGCGCCAAAGTAGGTCCTCCGTCGGGGGTACAGGTTACTTTTAAGGGGTCCAGCGGAATGAGCTCATTCCTTGGGATTGTTCTGATGCTTTTTCCTATAATTCTTATCGGTGGTCTTATGTTTTGGATGATGCGCAGAGGCCAGGGAGGAGGAGGGCAAAATCCCATGCAGTTTGGCCGTACGACGGCAAAAAAAGTGCCTGTTGATCGTCCGTTAGTAACATTTGGAGATGTTGCGGGCGTAGAGGAGGCCAAGGCCGAGCTTCGGGAAGTTGTTGAGTTCTTGAGATCTCCCCTTCGATTCCAGTCGCTGGGAGCAAAAATTCCCAAAGGAGTACTGCTTGTTGGGCAGCCGGGGACAGGAAAGACCTTGCTTGCAAGGGCAGTTGCGGGTGAGGCGGGCGCGGTATTTTTCCACATTAGCGGAAGCGAATTTGTGGAGATGTTTGTTGGCGTCGGCGCGGCTCGTGTCCGGGATCTGTTCGGCCAGGCGAAGCGTAACACGCCTTGTATTGTATTTATAGATGAAATAGATGCCGTAGGTCGGCAAAGGGGAGCAGGCCTTGGCGGCGGCAACGATGAAAGAGAGCAGACTCTTAATCAGATACTCGTTGAGATGGACGGGTTTGAGGCCAATGTCGATGTTATTGTGCTTGCGGCCACCAATAGGCCCGATGTTCTGGACCCCGCCCTGCTTCGTCCGGGCAGATTCGACCGAAGAGTAACGCTGGACCTTCCGGATATTGAGGGGAGAAAAGCTATTTTAGAAGTTCACTCCAAGGGGAAGCCGCTGGCACCCGAAGTGAGTCTTGGGATTATTGCCAAGCAGACCCCCGGGTTTAGCGGGGCCGACCTCGCTAATTTGATAAACGAGGGCGCTATTCTTGCCGTAAGAAGCGACAGGAAAGATATATCTATGGTAGAGCTTGAAGAGGCGATAGAGCGCGTCACGGCAGGCCCCGAAAGGAAGAGCCGGGTTATAAGTGCGAGGGAAAAAGGGATGGTTGCCTACCACGAATCAGGACATGCGCTCGTAGCATGGTGCATGCCCCACGCGGATCGCGTGCACAAGATTTCGATCGTATCTCGCGGCACCATGGGCGGGCATACTTCTATGCTCCCCGAAGAAGACAGATATCTTTGGACTAAAAATCAGTTCCAGGACTTTATGGCTGTTGCAATGGGCGGTCGTGTGGCAGAGCAATTGATATTTGATGAGCTGACTACCGGCGCGAGTAATGATTTTGAGCGGGCTACAAAGATAGCCGAAAATATGATTAAGCGCTATGGCATGAGTAAAAATCTCGGTCCGCGCACGCTTGGCAAGCGGCAGGAACTTATATTTTTGGGGCGCGAGGTGAACGAGGAGCAGGACTACGGTGAAGGTGTTGCTGCCGACATTGACAGAGAAGTTAAATCTTTGCTAGACGAGGCATATGAAAGGGCAGAAAATGTCTTGGCCGAGCATAAAGCAGAATTGGTGAAAGTGGCCGAATATCTTCTTGAGCACGAGACCATGTCCGGGGAAACATTGGAGGAAATACTTACTGATGCGCATGATTAGCCATAAATAATGCCCGATTAAATTTCGGGCTTTTTTATTTGCCCCATGAAGCTTTAGCGAAGTGAGAAGTTGACAATTAAAGCGTTTTCGTCAATAATACGGCATATGCTTAGAATTCGATTTCTTCGTGTAGGAAAAAAGAATAGCCCAAGCTTTCGTATAGTGGTAACACCGCGACGTTCTGCTGCAAAAACAGGAAGGTTTTTGGAGGTGCTTGGATTTTATAACCCTATAAGACATGAAAGGGGCCTTAAGCGTGAGCGCATACAGCATTGGCTCTCTCAAGGCGCTCAGCCGTCCGACAGTATGCGGAACATGCTTGTTTCTGAAGGGATAATGGAGGGAAAAAAGACCCCGGTACACAAAAAATCTAAAAAGAAAGAAGAAGAGGCAGTCCCAGAAGCTCCGAAAGCAGAAACCAAAACTGACTCAGCGGAAGTACCTGCCTCATCGGAGGGCGGGGAGGCTCCGGAAAAGGCAGCCGAAGAGGGCGGTGAATCTACTACCCCGGCAAGCGAGCCGGTTGTAGAAGAGGCTGAGAAAAAAGAGGACTCACCTGGCGAGTCCGAAGAAACCGCGGCAGTAGAAGATAAGAAGGTCTAAGATTTGGTTATCCCTCGCTGCGCTCGGGATGCTCAATTTTGCGGCCAATAGGGCTGCGCCCTCTTGGCCGCAAAATTGGCAAATGATATTTGATGTCCTGACAATTTTTCCCGAAATGTTCGAGGGCTATTTTAATAGCTCTATTTTGGGTAAGGCGCAGAAGAAGAAATTGATAAGAATTCGCGTACATAATATACGCGATTACGCGACGGATAAGCACAGCATGACGGATGATACTGCCTATGGCGGGATTTCGGGAATGGTGATGAAAGTGGAGCCGATACATAGAGCGGTCCAGGCAGTAAAGCGCAAGACGCGTTCTCCCAAAAAACGAGTAATTTTAATGTCCGCAAAAGGAAAAGTTTTGACACAGCAAAAAGTGAGGACATTGGCAAAGTATGACCAAATTATTTTGATTGCCGGGCACTATAAGGGGGTGGATGAGAGGGTCGCAAAGTATGTCGCGGATGAAGAGATGTCTATTGGGGAATTTGTGATAACGGGCGGTGAGTTGCCGGCGATGATGGTAGTAGATGCGGTCGCGCGTATGTTCAAGGGAGTTATAGGCAAAGAGGCCTCAAAAGAAGGAGAGTCGTTTTCCAAGGGCGTCCAATACGAGCACCCCGTCTATACCCGCCCAGAAGTTTTTTCGCCAAAGAGGGGAACAAATTGGAAAGTCCCCGGAGTTTTGGTGTCAGGAGACCATAAGAAGATTGAAGAGTGGCGGAATAAGAATCGTACTGCCCTTGACTAGGATGGGTGCTTTGCGGTAAGGTATATTGTAAGTTCATTAATAAATGAATAAGTATATTTTTTTGTGCTTCATACGGTGCATACCGTATAAGTTTATTTTTTTAGAGAGCTTAATCTCTCTCATTTTTATTGAGAGTTTGATCCTGGCTCAGGATGAACGCTGGCGACGTGGATAAGGCATGCATGTCGAGCGGTCCAACTTCGGTTGGGCAGCGGCAAATGGGTTAGTAACACGTAGGAACATACCCCACTCACAGGGATAAGCCGTCGAAAGGCGGTCTAATACCTGATGTTCCCGAAAGGGCAAAGGTTTAGAGTAATCTATTCCGGAATGGGAATGGCCTGCGGCCTATCAGCTTGTTGGTGAGGTAACGGCTCACCAAGGCTATGACGGGTAGGCGGTGTGAGAGCATGACCGCCAACAGGGGAACTGCGACATGGTCCTCACTCCTACGGGAGGCAGCAGTCGAGAATCTTCCACAATGGGCGAAAGCCTGATGGAGCGACGTCGCGTGCAGGATGAAGGCCTTCGGGTCGTAAACTGCTTTTGGGGAGGAAGAAGTCGCCTTTGGCGACTGACGGTACTCCCAGAATAAGGGGCCGCTAATCTCGTGCCAGCAGCGGCGGTAATACGAGAGCCCCGAGCGTTATCCGGAATTATTGGGCGTAAAGGGTCCGTAGGCGGCTTTGTTAGTCTCCTGTTAAATTTCAGGGCTTAACCCTGAACCCGCGGGGGAAACGGCAAAGCTCGAGAGCGTGAGAGGCTAGAGGAACTCATGGTGTAGGGGTGAAATCCGTTGATATCATGGGGAACACCAAAGGCGAAGGCATCTAGCTGGCGCGACTCTGACGCTGAGGGACGAAAGCGTGGGGAGAGAATGGGATTAGATACCCCAGTAATCCACGCTGTAAATGTTGGAGACTAGCTGTCTGAAGTGTCGACCCTTCAGGTGGCGAAGCTAACGCGTTAAGTCTCCCGCCTGGGAAGTACGAGCGCAAGCTTAAAACTCAAAGGAATAGACGGGAATTTGCACAAGCGGTGGACCATGTGGTTCAATTCGTCAACACGCGAAGCACCTTACCAGGGCTTGAAACTCCGACGACGATGTTCCGAAAGGAATATCTTCTCACAAGGACGTCGGAGCAGGTGTTGCACGGCCGTCGTCAGCATGTGGCGTGAGCTGCTCCCTTAAATGGGTTAACATGCGCAACCCCCGCTGTCTGTTATACGTGTCAGGCAGGACTGCTCGCATTCAGTGAGAGGAAGGTGGGGACGACGCCAGGTCAGCGTGACCCTCTGACGCCCTGGGCGACACACGTGGTACAATGGCCGGTACAATGCGTTGCAATACCGCAAGGTGGAGCCAATCGCATCAAAACCGGTCCCAGTTCGGATCGAGGTCTGCAATTCGACCTCGTGAAGCCGGAATCGCTAGTAATCGCGGGTCAGCCACACCGCGGTGAATACGTTCCCAAATTTTGTACTCACCGCCCGTCACATCAGGGAAGTCGGTAGTACCCGAAGTCTCCGCGATTTATCAAGGGGCCTACGGTAAGATCGGTAACCAGGATGAAGTCGTAACAAGGCATCGGTAGCGGAAGCTGTCGATGGAACATTACTTAAAATTTTTTTCGTTTTTCTTTCCATTTTATGGACGGACTGGCGAGAGAGATTTAGTCGGCCAAGTCGAGGGTCTGAATTCAGCCCTTAACTTGTTGGTTTTGGTCTTGATTCCTAAAAGAGACCACTCATATAATGGTATGCACCGTAGGAAGTATAAAAACAAAACCCCGCAATGCGGGGTTTTGTGCTTTGTGATATAATTTTAGAAATGGCAGATATTTTTTTTATTTTTGGGGCAAAGTATCTTTATATTGCGATAGCGGTTATTGCTTTTATTTATTTTTTCACAGAGACATGGGCAAGGAAGAAGCAGATTGCTATTTTAGGCGCTATAGCGTTACCGAGTATATATATAGTTGCTAAAATCATCGGCCTTTTTTACTATAGTACTTTACCGTTTGTGGAGGGCGATGTTACGTCACTCATTCCCCACGAAGCCGATAATGGATTTCCATCAGACCACACACTTCTTGGCGCCGCTATTTCGTCCGTGATGTATTTTTTTAGCAAAAAAATAAGTGCAGTATTATGGGCACTTACTCTAGTAGTTGGCGCGTCGCGAATGTATGTAGGCGTTCACCATCCCATTGATGTTGCGGGGAGTATTATTATTGCGATTGCAGTTACTGTATCTATATACGGCTTGATTTTGGCATGGAGAAAGGGTATGCTAAGGAAAAATAAGGGTGTGTAGCTCAGCTGGTTAGAGCACTTCACTGATAATGAAGAGGTCCCTGGTTCGAGTCCAGGCACACCCACCAAACTTGCCCAAATCTTTGATTTGGTTGAAAGTTTGAGTGTCCCGAGCGCAAGCGAGGGACATCAATAAAATCTAATCAGATAATTGTATAATTATAATTAAACAAAATTATGCGAAAACTTATACATAAAATTTTAGGCATTAAGGAAGTCCATGCTCACTGCGATCTGATGTGCGGGGTTTATGATCCTGCGCAAGCAAGGATCGAAGCACAGTCGGTTTACAATGCCGCCAAAGTTTATGAAGCGTCGGACGATGAAACTTTGCGCCAACGGGCACTTGCCATTAAAGAAGAGCGCGCCGAATTGGTAAAGCATCATTTGTGGGTGCTTTGGACGGATTATTTTAAGCCCGAGCATGTCGAAAAGTTTGGTAACCTTCATGACTTATTCTGGAATGCCACAAAAGCAGCGGGAGATGCCAAAAAAACAATGGATGTCTCGGCCGCCCAAAAACTTATAGATCTAATTGACGAGATAGGCGCTGTATTCGAGAAGACAAAAGAAGGGTATAGTTACGAAGCAGTGAAAAAGAATATGGAAGGACAGGCGAAATAAAAAGGTAGCCCCTCGAGTTCGCTCAGGGCGCTATTACCGGCAACCAAATTAAAGATTTGGAGATTGTAGTCCCTGCACATACGTGCGGGACGCTAATATTTCTTACCAAATCAAAGATTTGGAGAAATATTGCGGGCCCGTAGTTCAGCTGGTTAGAACGCCGCATTTGCAATGCGGAGGTCAGCGGTTCGAATCCGCTCGGGTCCACAAATCCAAAAAATCGCCATGAAGGTGATTTTTTGATAGAGTGTATATATGCCAGAATTCGGAGAACAATTTTTAGATAAGAAATATTCAGAGCTTCGTACGAGTGACCCTGTAAAACATGAACAGGAAAGAAAAGCTCATGCGGGAGAGAGTATTTCTCAAAAACCAGCAGAAAAGATATCTGATTGGCTTAATGTTATTGAAAAGACCCATATGGGTCATAGAGATGATCCAAGAGTTCTTGAAAGAATAAAACGTTCCTATCATAAAAAATATGTTATCAAGCCCGACGATATACCTGAAAGATATTTTGAAAACCAAAGGAGATTAGTCAGGGAACTGGGACACGGAGATATGGAAATCACAGAAGATCAAAGAGAGCAACTGACAGAAGTCGTCATTGCCGATCAAGAATCAACATTAGATAACTGGGTAGACTACTTATCCTCAGAAGATTCTGATAGTTTTCCAACATGGGCAAAGTACTGGGCTTTTGAGGGCATGCGTAAGCTTGGTTCCTATGATAAGGAAAAACATGCATTTTCAGGCAGAGGAGAAGATACAGTAGCCCCATTCCCTGACCTCAATAGAGAAGCTTTAGCATATGTTGTTGATGTTATTGCAAAGAAGGTAAACAAGGAAAACATTCCTGAAGAAGAAGATGATCCAGAGTTTAAAGAGCTTCTTCAAGGAGCTAACTTTGGCAAGATGTATGCCTGGGCTATTGAAAAGGTTACCCCAGAGGAAGAAAGCGAACTGCTCAATACTAAAGGGGAATGGATTAAATATGATCAGAGTTCCGATCACATGCCCCTAGTTGAGTCTTTACAAGGTCATGGTACTGGCTGGTGCACTGCTGGAGAGAGTACTGCTAACCAGCAGCTTGAAAGCGGAGATTTTTATGTATATTATTCCGGCGACAAGCAAGGAAGTCCCACAATACCAAGGATTGCAATTCGTATGGAAGACAGTAACAAGATTGCAGAGGTTAGGGGGATTGCACCTGAGCAGAATCTTGATCCATATATCCTAGATTCCGCTATCTTAGAGGAAAAACTACAAGAGTTTGGAGATGAAGGAGAGAGCTACACAAAGAAAACTTCTGACATGAAGCGTGTAACAGAAATAGAAAAGAAAAACACGGCAGGAGAAGAATTAACAAAAGATGATCTCCGCTTTCTTTATGAGGTAGATTCATCCATTGAAGGATTTGGCTATCAAGAAGATCCAAGAATAGAAGAGATGATATCTGGCAGAGATATTAGAGGAGATATATCAGTCGCCACTGGTTTTACAAAAGATCAAATTAGTACGACAAGGGATGAGGCCTTGAAAGGAGGAATAAAGTTTCATTACAATGATCTTGATCTTAACCGCCTTACCTCTGCCGAAGGTCTTGAGTTCCCAGAGAGCGTAGGTGGCGGTCTCTATCTTAACGGCCTTACCTCTGCTGAAGGTCTTAAGTTCCCGGAGACAATAGGTGGCAATCTTGATCTTAACCGCCTTACCTCTGCTGAAGGTCTTGAGTTCCCAGAGAGCGTAGGTGGCAGTCTTAATCTTACCAGCCTTACTTCTGCTGAAGGTCTTAAGTTCCCGGAGAACGTAGGTGATGCTCTTAATCTTAACCGCCTTACTTCTGCCGAAGGTCTTGAGTTACCGAGGACGGTAGGTGGCTCTATTAATCTTTCCGGCTTTACCTCTGCTGAAGGTCTAAAGTTATCGGAGAGCGTAGGTGGCGGTCTTTATCTTGGCAGTCTTACCTCTGTTGAAGGTCTTAAGTTCCCGGAGACAATAGGTGGCTATCTTGATCTTACCAGCCTTACCTCTGCTGAAGGTCTAAAGTTACCGGAGACAATAGGTGGCAATCTTAATCTTAACGGCCTTACCTCTGCCGAAGGTCTTGAGTTCCCAGAGAGCGTAGGTGGCGGTCTCTATCTTAACG
>Ga0310122_10002910_pt1 | contig 10892 bp, 11 predicted proteins | sample CB6_Bottom_1051__FD_203503 | JGI IMG/M metagenome (GOLD analysis project Ga0310122, IMG submission 203503) | Marine microbial communities from Western Arctic Ocean, Canada - CB6_Bottom_1051 | ecosystem: Environmental > Aquatic > Marine > Oceanic | place: Canada: Western Arctic Ocean | collected...
CTGGGCAAAAAGGAAAAAGCCACCGAATCCGAGATGCGCATCTTTGCCGAACGCTGGCGTCCTTACCGCGGGCTGGCGTTGGTCTACTGTTATGCGGAGCTGATCCGACGACAGGCAGAGTAATGCAGAGTAGTGATAGCGGCTGGAGTTTTGTCCTGTCTCAGGGAGAATGCGACTACGCCTTACTCGTTGCCCGGCGTAAACCGGGAGACATCAAACCCATCCACCACCCCCGGTTGACCGTATAACTCAGCTGCTGGAGCAATCTCGGCTAAGGACAAGGTCAGATAAAATAAGCGCTCGGTCTGTGGCGGGACATTGTCCGGCGGGAACTGCTCCAAATAGGGCAGGATCGCTTCCATCCGGGCCAGCATGGTCTCATAAAACGCCTTGATCTCTACCATCGTACTGGACTGCCGTTTGGCGCTGCGTTCACCTTCGGTTGCCAACGACCAAGCCAGCCAGGGCTCAAGGTCTCGAAAGGCTGCAGGCAGATGCGGTTCCGGCATAGACTTACACTGCCCTGCCGATGGTTTTGCCGTCGCTGCCTGTAATCATATTGAGGACCACATTATGGCTATGCCGCACGAGGAGTTCGTAATCTTGGAGGAGAAATTCGTTCTTAGCACCGGTTGACAGGACAGACTGGGTTTCCTCCACCGTTCTGGCATCCTCCAGGAAGATGTCGCGAAAAATGATCCTGCTGTATTCTTGGCTAAAACGCTGGGCAAGATTCTTCGCTTTGGGGAAATAGGTGGTCGATTCCCAAATCGTACGGTCAACAGCAAGGGGCCAAAACTGATGGGTAAAATACGTGCCTTCCGAGACAACGACAAAGAAGGCGGGAAAGATTACATGCAGCTCGAATGACCAGTCTGTGCTCCGCGTGGGATTGACCCCGACTGGCAGCGTATTTTCGGAAAAACCGCTCCGCACAAGGATAGAACCATGTTTGTAGGACAACGCCTGGACTGGACTCGGCTGGTGAGCCGCGTTGCCGAACAAAGACGCCCGACCATGGCGAGGGAAGAGTTTCATGTCCAGCATATGGGTATACGGGTTGTCGCTACTGACAAACGCATCGGGTAGCGACCGCTTGTGCAGACAACCCACATGGTAAACTTCCTGAAACGAATCCTTGACGATTTTCCAGTTGGCCTTGACTTCGGCCCGCCAGGAGAAGGCCGTAGCCGAACTCTCAGCAAAGGGATAGCCGGCTAACTCGGTTGCCAGCTCGCCCAAATATTCTTGGAGTGTTTCTTGTGGGTTGGGGTCGATATTGACAAAAACAAATCCTGCCCAGACATCCACATGGACTGGGGTGAGGCCCAAGCAATCCTTTTTCAGATCAAAAAAGCTTGCTTCGTCCGGCACAAACTTCAGCCCGCCGTCCAAGCCATACATCCAGCCATGGAACTTGCAGGTAAAGGCTGAAGCACTGCCGTGCTGGTCCCAGATCACTTTATTACCCCGATGGGAACATATGTTATGAAAGGCGCGAATCCGGCTATCTTTGCCACGCACGACAATGACAGAGGTGTTGCAAACGCCGATGTCTTTGACGAAATAATCACCTGGCTTGGAAAGCTGTTCGATGCGGCAGACGTTCAGCCAGACCTTACGAAAAATATATTCCCGCTCCAGTGCGAACTGTTCAGCTGAGGTAAAGACTTCAAGCGGGAGTGGGCCTGTACCCAGCTCAGGATAGTGATCATGCCATTTGCCCCCATTGGTTGTGGGAGCGGCAGTTTCGACACCAGCCATCAAGTTTTCTCCTGTCTCAACTGTCCGGATAGGAATCTTACCCTTGTCTTCATACCAACCTCTGAGCAAAACCGACTAGTGTGAGACGAACTCCGGCATGACTTCCTTGACGAATAGGTCCTGGGATTCTACTGACGTTGGAATGACAATATGGTAGGTGATGCCCGTATCTTCTATACGCGCGCTGAGATCACGTTTGACCTCGTCCGGCGTGCCCATCAAAAGCAACGGCGAGCGGCGCGCGGTCTCCAGATCAGGGAAGCCCAAGCTGGACGCCGTCTGGCCCAGCGCAGGGTCTTGAGGATCGCGGGACAAACTCAGCAGGGACATCCCACCAAGCTCGATCTGGTGTGGATCGCGTCCCGCGTCTCGAGCGTATCCGTGCAACATGCCAATACGCCGTTTGAGCTGTTCCATGTCGAATTTCACGGCCATGGCCGGGTCGTTCACAAAGTCCTTACCATTAAAGATAGGCGGGATGATATTCAGGATGTCGGCTTCCCTTGCCGCGATTTTGAGCAGCCCGCTGCCAGAGCCACCCAGCATGAGGGGCGGGTAGGGCTGCTGCACTGGCCGTGGGTGATTATAGGCCTTATCGATCGAGAAATACTGGCCGTGAAACGTCGGCTCCTCCTGCGTCCACATGGCCTTGAGTACCTGGATAACCTCAGCCAGTTGCGCCAGACGTTCCGCATTGGAGGGATAGGGATAGCCGTGCGCCTCGTATTCGACCTGCTGCCAGCCTGCTCCCAGGCCAAGGACCAGCCGCCCACTACTGACGTGATCGAGCGTAGAGGTGATTTTGGCAAGCAAGGGCGGGGGACGAAACGCGATGGCCGTAACCGAGGGAGTCAGGCGGATCCGGCTCGTCACAGCGGCGATCGCAGTCAGAGTCGTAAAGCATTCCAATTGAGGCGTTTGCGGCGGGCCCATCGGCGTATAGAAGTGATCATTAATCGATACCGAATAAAAGCCCTCGCTTTCGGCGCGCAGCGCGGCGCGCTTTGCGGCCGCAAAGTCGCCAGTGGGCAAGAATAAACCAAACTTAACGTCGTACATCGACTGCTCCTCCTCGTTCCTCTTAAAACATACCCGAAATCTTGCCGTCCTCGTTCATCCGCATATTGGCCGCCGCTGGTTTCGCGCCGAGACCAGGCATGGTCAGCATGTCGCCCGTCAACGGGATGCAAAAGCCGGCTCCGGCAGACAGCCGAATTTCACGCACGCTCAACACAAAGTCACGCGGCCGGCCGTAGCGCTTGGGGTCGTCTGAGAGTGACATTTGGGTCTTGGCCATACAAATAGGCAGCTTACTATAGCCGAGGTCGTTGATCCGCTTGAGGTCGTTTCGCGCCCGAGACAGCAGCGTAATATCCGCCGCGCCGTAGATCTTTTGGGCAATCGTACGGATCTTATCCGCAATCGGCATGTCCAACGGGTAGAGCGGCTGCGCGGGCGGCACAGGACCTTCACAAACCTTAGCCACGGCTTCAGCTAACGGCAGTCCGCCTTCTCCGCCTCGGTCAAAGACATCAATAACGATCGCTTCCAAACCCAGCGCTCGACTCTCTTCTACAACCAGATTGAGTTCGTCTTGTGTGTCTGTCTTAAAGCGGTTCAGCGCAACAATCGGTTGTAAACCAAACACCCGTACACTCTCGACATGCTTGGCCAGATTCTGCATGCCTTGTTTGAGCGTCTTCAAGTCCGGCGCGTTGACATCTGCCATGGGTGCCCCACCATGCATTTTGAGCGCTTTGAGTGTTGCCACCAGCACCACGGCTGACGGCCACAAGCCGGACTCACGACATTTGATATTAAAGAATTTCTCGCCACCCAGATCAAAACCAAAGCCTGCTTCCGTCACCACATAGTCGGCATACTGAAGCGCCAGCCGTGTGGCCAGGATACTACTGCACCCATGCGCGATATTGCCGAAAGGGCCGCCGTGGATAAACGCGGGAACACCCTCCACCGTCTGTACCAAGTTGGGTTTGAGCGCATCTTTTAAGATAATGGCCATCGCGTGTGGGGCCTGGACCTGATCCGCCGTGACCGCTTCGCCGTGAGATGAGTATCCAATCACAATTCGTGACAAACGCTGGATGAGATCTTTTGGCCCGCTGGTCAGGGCAAGAATAGCCATGACCTCGGACGCAGCCGTGATATCAAAGCCCTCTTCTCGGGGAATACCCATCAGCCGCCCACCCAGGCCCATCACAATTTGGCGCAACGCGCGGTCGTTCATATCCATGACACGTCGCCAGCGAATCTGGCGTACATCCAGATCAACAGTCCGGTGAAACAGCGCCGCATCCATCATGGCAGACAGCAGGTTGTGGGCGGAACTCACCGCGTGAATATCTCCGGTAAAATGGAGGTTGATATCCTCCATGGGCAAAACCTGTGAACGACCGCCCCCGCAGCCACCGCCTTTGACACCAAACACCGGTCCCATCGAGGGTTCACGAATGGCAACCGCCGCCTTCTTCCCGAGTCGAGTAAGCGCTTGCCCCAATCCAATAGTCGTCGTTGTTTTGCCCTCGCCTGCCGGAGTGGGATTAATCGCCGATACCAGAATCAGTTTTCCCTGCTGTTGAGCAGGAGCTGAAGATAACGCAGCGAGCGCAATCTTTGCCTTGACCCGCCCGTACGACTCAAGATGTTCTGACGGCAGCCCTAAACGCGCGGCAATCTCTTCGATCGGTTTCAGCGTCACCGACTGGGCAACGGCAAGGTTTTGCTCTCGGCTCATTCGTATGTTTCCTTTCGCCAAACGCACTCTCCATCCGCATCTTCCCCAAGGCAATAGAGGGTGCGAAGAGTACGATCTTATACAAAATCAATGCGTTCGACTATCACAAACCCAGAGGACTCTTTTCCTGCCGTAGCAGAAGATACCAAATGTGATGAAAGAGGTCCTGACCATACAGGCGAAGCATGGTATTCATGCAGCAGCGAAGGAGTTGGTATGGCACAAGATACGTCCAAGACTCGCCGTTTGCTTCATATCACGCTCAGCTTAGTGGTGAGCGGTGGTTTTCTCTATCTCGCTTTTCGCAACGTTCAGCTCGATGAGCTCGGGGCAGCGCTGCGGCGCATCGACGCGTCCTGGCTGCTTGTCGCCATTGGTCTCAGCCTACTCATCATGTTATTTCGCGCCTGGCGCTGGCAGCTAGAACTCCGTCCGCTCGAACACATTCCCGTTGGCCGGCTGTGGGTCGTCACGGCGGTGGCGTATATGGCCATCAATCTTTTACCCGTCCGCCTAGGCGAGGTCGTCCGTCCTTGGCTCCTATCGCGCCGCTCGAGTGTGTCCTTCTCTAATGTGGTAGGCAATATTGTCGTCGAGAAAACAATGGATTCGGTTGCCATCGTTTTCTATCTCCTGGTGGGGCTGTTGATGATAGACAGCCTGCCCCTCTGGGTGCGTCAGCTCGCCATCTTTCCCGCCATGATCGCAACGATTTTAGTGACGCTAGTCCTGCTTTTTTGGTGGCGTGGTGAGGCATTTGTCGAACGCTGGGTGCTGAGAATTCTACCGCAGCGTTTTGGCAGCCGCCTCAAAGGCGTCTTGGCCGCAGTTGCAGACGGCATGCGGGTGATTCCAAACCCTGGTTTGCTCTTGGCCGTTTTTCTGGTCTCGCTCGCCATGTGGTTCCTGCCTATTCTCTCAAGCTACATCATGATCCGGGCCTTTGACCTACAGGCCCCGTTTAGCGCGGCGCTGATGATTTTTGTCTTTATCAGCTTTGGGACGGCGCTGCCTAATCTGCCGGGCATGATCGGGCCGTATCAATACGCCTGTCAGTTAGCCCTGGGCCTCTACGGGATCAGCGAGGTCGACGGCCTGGCGTATGGCCTGGTCCTCAACGCGGTACAATTTCTCACCCTCGTTGCCCAAGGGCTGTTTGCCCTGCCGATTGCCGGGGTCAGTTTTGCCGATATCCGCCGTGCGGGAGACGCGGCGCCACACCAGGTCGAGGTCACCGATTCGGACACCTCACCTTCTGGGTAGCACACTGGGCGAGGTGACCTCGCCCCTACAAGGCTATTCTCGAATAGCCTGTCGCGCTTGCAAGAAGAATCGTAGGCGTACAGCCATAGCCAGGATCAGATAGCCGCCCCACGAGACGAGCAGCGCTTGATCGACTGGGAAGGGGAGGAGTTGCTGTTCAAGCGCAGCGTGCAGCGCCATCACCCCAGTACCGATATAGTTCAGCACCCCGGCCCAGTGACCAATGGGATTCGATACCAGGGTCAGCTGCGTCTCCCGACCAGACAGCCACCACGAGTCCAGGGCGTATTGCCCAAACGCGCAGCCAACCGCACAAGGAATCCACCAGGGCACGATCCCGCTATAGGTCAGATAGGTCAGGGTTACGAGCAGGAACGTAATGTCCGCTAAATTATCGAGCATTTTTCCCCAGTCGGAGCTGAGGCTGAGAGCGCGGGCGATTGGTCCATCGTAGTAGTCACTGGCACAGATGATGAGAAAAAGTGCAGCGACATATCCGACGCGCAGCGCACTCGGCTGTTGCATACTGCATTCAATCGCCAGCAGGAACACAGGTGTCAGGATAAGCCGGACACTGGTGAGGACATGCGCGAAATTAAACGGCCGACGACCTTCTACAAAAAGTGTGGCCACCGCTTCTCTCCATATAGAGCATGTAGGGCATATAGAGATTAAGAAAGAGACTACTTTTTGGACTTCGTCCCTGCCGCAGCATCAGGCAACTGGGTCTTTTGCGGTTCCCCGGTCTCAACTTTTAATATCTTCACATCGAAGAACAATTTTTTTCCTGCCAAGGGGTGGTTCGTGTCGATCACAATTGTTTTATCCTTGACCTCGACAACTTGCGCGTAGAGCGGCTGCCCCTTTGGTCCTTGTCCCTTGAGTTTGGCCCCGGTTTTCCACCTCTCCTCAGGAATATTTTCTTTGGGGACTTCAATAACCTTCTCTGGGTTTAAGGCTCCGTATGCTTCTTCCGGCGACACCTCAAATTTCTTAGTCTCATCGGCCTTGAGGCCCACCAGATGCTTTGCGAACAATGGCACTTTCTCGTCAGACCCGTGGACATACACCATGGGTTCCTTGCCAACATTCGAATCGAAAATGCTCTTATCTTCAAGCATCACCGTATACTCAAGAAAAACTTTTCTTCCCTGAGCAACCTCGAATTCCTCGGCATTGGCGATTGTTGCGGCCGTGAGACACAAGCCAGACACGATGAGCGTCAGTATACTTCGTTTGGGACTGAGGGAGGTTCTCATTCTTCTCGCTCCTAGTAACAAAGCGGCACGAGGATAGGAAGTTTTGATCCTCGTGCCGTTTAGAAAGTGCCGTTCCACAAACGCCGCGACAGCGGCCAGCCCAGGCTATTTCCTAGGGATGGTGCCTAAGGCGATGTTCAGCATAGCATATTACCCTGGGGAGTCGAGTCTCGGGCGTTAGACCATACGAGGCGGTTTAAGGTTTGAGCCTAGCGTCCCCTTAAAGACCTTAAATAAATGGTCAAGATCCCACGGCCCCTGGCTATAAATCGTCTTTTCAGGGACAAGGTGAGTGTATAAGGAGATACGATACCCACTTGCCCCAAAGGCTTGCCCATTCACCTCCTGGGCTTCGTCGCTGGCCAGAAAAATAACAATCGGTGCGACATTAGCGGGATCGAGCGGGCTGCCCTGCGCGGAGTCACCGCTCTCCGACAAGCCCATGCCCTGAGCGAAATTGGCTGGAATGGTATCGGTCATACGCGTCGCAGCACCGGGCAGGATCGCGTTACAGGTAATATTATACTTTGCCAAGGCGTTGGCGCTGCTATATGTCAGTCCGAGGATACCTGCCTTTGCCGCAGCGTAGTTGGGCTGACCTGGCGCGCCAAGTGCCGACCCGGAAGAGAAGTTAATAATCCGGCCGCTCTTTTGACGCCGCATGACTGCAGAAGCTGGCCGGATCGTACAGTAATGGCCCTTCAAATGAACCGCGATCACTGCATCCCATTCTGCTTCGGTCATGTTGAAGATCATGCGATCGCGTAGGATGCCGGCACAGTTCACCAAAATATCGAGTTTGCCAAACGAATCGACCGCAGTCTGAATCAGCTTTTCTCCGCCTTGGACGGTCGCAATATTGTCCGTGCTGGCAACGGCCTCACCACCCGCAGTCTGAATTTCTTCAACCACTTGCTGTGCTGGGGTTTTGTCTCCACCTTCGCCGTCCACACTCCCGCCCAGGTCATTCACCACCACCTTCGCGCCTTCTTTGACCATAAGCCGGACTATCCCTCGGCCTATCCCTCGGCCCGACCCAGTGACCACTGCTACTTTTCCGTCAAGTTTACCCATTGTGATGCCTCCTTATGTGATGTGGGCACGGCAGGCCGTGCCCGTCTTCAGCCCTATCCTTTTGGAAGTCCAAGCACTCGATCTCCCAAAATATTCTTCTGGATCTCCGATGTACCACCACCGATCGTCAGCAAGCGATACCACAGAGCAGCACGTGGCCAGCGGCCGTTGTCAATAGTATGCGGGGAGCCTTGGGTGAGTTGCGCGTATGGACCCAGCAGTTCGGTTGCAAACATGGCCAGGCGCATATTCAACTCAGAGCCTAATAACTTATTGACCGACCCCTCTGGTCCGGGCGGATTGCCTTTGAGCCGCTTACTAAAACTGCGGAACATATTGTACGTGATGGCTTTACATTCAATGGAAAACTGAGCCAGTTTCTGACGTACGGCAGGATCTTCGCTGGCTGGTCTGCCATGAATTTCAACCGTCTTACACACCTTGAGCAGCTCAGCAAGCTGCCGATGTACCGGCAGCTCTGACCCAATGCCGGCCCGTTCGTGCATCAACGTGGTCACCAGGACCTTCCAGCCCTCGTTCTTGGGCCCAATCAGATTGGTTTTCGGTACGCGGACATCCTCAAAAAAAATCTCGTTAAACTCGGAATCGCCCGTAATCTGGACCAGCGGTCGAACCGTAATGCCCGGAGTTTTCATATCCACAGCCAGACAACTAATCCCACGGTGTTTGGGGGCATCCGGATCGGTGCGGACAAAGAGCTGGATAAAGTCCGCGCGGTGGGCAAAACTGGTCCAGACCTTCTGGCCGTTCAGCACAAAATAATCACCCTCTTCCACCGCCCGCATTTGCATCGAGGCCAAATCGGAACCGGCACCGGGCTCGGATAAGCCTTCACACCAAATTTCGCTGCCAGAAAGAATCCGGGGCAGATGGCGTTGCTTCTGCTCCTCAGTTCCCCAATGAATCAGAGTTGGACCGGACATCAGGAGACCCAGGGTGTTGGCAAAACGCGGCGCGTGGGCCTTGTGCATCTCCTGATTGAAGATAAACATTTCCATCAGGCTGGCCCCGCGTCCACCGTATTCCTCAGGCCAGTGTATGCCCACCCAACGGTCTTTGCAGGCCGTCTGCTGCCAGGTGCGTTGGTACTCAAAGCGCGCGTCCGCGTCAATATCGTCAAAATGCTTCGGATCGTAGCCTTCGGGCAGATTATTTTGCAACCATGAGTGTAGCTCCTGACGAAAGGCTTCTTCTTCCGGGGTGAAGTTAAAATCCATTCCTCTCTCCTCCACGGCCCTAGCTTAACCGCTTCAAATCTGGGGGTAAAGAGTGACACCCAAACAACGTGCGGCCTTGCAGTTGCCGCCGCTTGGCTTCATAAATAACCCAAGAGAGTACAGATCTACAGGAGGAACAACCATGGCGGCAACGCCCTTTGCTTATATCGCAGCCGGGCATCATCAGATTGCCTTTGTAGTGAAAGACCTTAAAGCAGCAGAGAGATTTTTCTCTGAAAAAATGGGAGCTCCACGCTTCTTTCGATTTAACGATGTCGAAGTCCATGAGGCATTCTACCGGGGCGAACCGGGCGATTTTCACATGGACATCTCAATCGGTTATGCCGGGGATTCTCAGATCGAGCTCATTCAGCATCTCTCGGGCAGCAGTATTTATAAAGAATTTCTTGAGAAACGCGGCGAAGGGCTGCATCATCTGGGTTTCATTGTCCAGGACCACGACCAAGTAGTTGCCGACTTTGAGGCCAATGGCTTTCCACGAATCCAAAGTGGCCGGATCGGAGACGACCCAGGCGTTCAGTTTGCCTATTTTGATACTGAGGCGACTATAGGCGCGATCATGGAAAGTATTGTTCTTGATGACAATACCAGGGATTTATTCCATCGGATCAAACGGGGCGATTTCTGAGACTGTTCAGTTGATCTGATGCAGGAGAGGGAATCTCGTTGTTACTCCCATCCTGGATATATTTTTTCCAGCCGAGACAGTAAGTCTTCTCGGCTGCCGGGCTGCTGCGCATCTTCTGCAGGAATCGCTTCTTCGTTTCCAGCCGTCTCAGCTACATCCTGAGTATCCTGAACATCTTGGGACTGCTCTTCCGAAAGCTGCTGCTTCAGCCTAGCGATTTCCTGATCGTGTTCTTCCAATTGCTGTCGAAGCCGATAGACGAACGTTACCAGCTCGCCGTGCGATAATGCTGTTATATTCAGGTCGGATTCCATTTTTTCTTCTCCTCTTCTCATCCTCTCCTCTTCTCATCTTCTCAACATGCTCATCATGGACGAGTAGGCTTTGCAATGTGTCTGTCCGGTTTGGACAAATTTTGACCAACTTTGACAAGCAACGGTTCGATTGCTACCTCGTCAGTATGGATACTAAACTGCGCCGAGCGCTGGATTCAGCCGTTGCTGAGAAGTGGGGGAAAGGGACTCAGATTGCCCGCCTCGATCCCTTAGCCGGAGATGCTTCGAGTCGGAGCTATGTCCGTTTGCACTTCAGTATCGATAGTCCAAATGCAGCCAGTTCAGCCGTGGTCATGGTTCTTGCCGGCAGCGGATTGGCGTTGTCTTCTGACGAGCTTGCCGTTTTTAACGAGCCACTGAAAGAGCTGCCTTATCTCAATCTGCATTATTTTCTTGAACCGCTCGGCGTCCGCGTTCCGCAGCTCTACGTTGATGGCCAACAGGATGGTTTTCTCCTGCTCGAAGATATTGGTGATCTGTCTCTGCGCGAGGCAGTCCAAGGCTTACCACAAGCCGAGGTCGAACAGTGGTATAAACGCGCTATCGATCAATTGC
>Ga0310122_10002912_pt1 | contig 10888 bp, 12 predicted proteins | sample CB6_Bottom_1051__FD_203503 | JGI IMG/M metagenome (GOLD analysis project Ga0310122, IMG submission 203503) | Marine microbial communities from Western Arctic Ocean, Canada - CB6_Bottom_1051 | ecosystem: Environmental > Aquatic > Marine > Oceanic | place: Canada: Western Arctic Ocean | collected...
GGAATGAAGTCCGTCACTTCGGTCATGCCATGATCGCTGACGAGCATCAGCGTAATGTGATCCCATCCCTCTCGCTCGTCGATTCCTTCGAGTAGGCGCGCCAGTTGCACATCCTGTGACTGCAGCTGCTTGACGATGTCGGCATGGTTCGGGCCCTTGGTATGTCCTTCACCATCCGCGCCGTGCCACCAGGCCATGATCAAGCGCGGTCGCTGTGCTCTCGGCAAATCGAGCCATTCCATGATTTGGTCGACCTTGGCCGAATCCGGAATGCCGTCGTCAAAGGGCTTTTGGACATAGCTGGCGTTCTGGCCGCGATAGTCGCTCTCGGATCCCACCCAGAAGAAGACCGCGCTTCGCAAGCCTTGACGTTCGGCCGCAACCCAGAGGGGCTCGGCCTGGAGCCAATCTCTTGGCTCGCCGTCCTCGCCTTCGCCATCGCCGTATGAATAGAGACCCTTTTCGCGATCGATGAAGACGTTGTTGATGATGCCGTGGGTGTCGACTCTTGCCCCAGTGGCCAGCGAGACGTGATTGGGGAAGGTCGATGAGGGAAAGACCGGAACCAGACGTTCGGCTCGAAGACCCTCGGCTTCCATTCGCGCGAAAGCGGGTAGCTCGGCGCGATCGAAGTAGTCGTGCCTCATGCCATCGAGGCTGAGCAGGATGACGATCGGCTCTTTTTCTTCCTCCGCCTCTCCAGGGCCAGCAAGCAGCAGGGAAGTCGCAAGCGGTAGAAGAGCCAGGGAGAGGGACCAGGGATGAAGCACGTCGAGGAGTCGAATCATGAAATCATCCTAGCGCGAGCCAGTCGCTCTCCGAATTCGACCGAGCGAACCTCATCATCGACCCTGTATAATGATCCACACGGGTCGGCGAAGGTGTTCTGCGCGCGGCCCGCGATGGGAGAATTCGGGCGCATGTCGGTGGATCAGCGAACTCGACTCATGAAGGACATCCGGAGCATCCCGGTCGAGGAAGTCCTCGACGCGGTGTTTCCGGAAGCCGTGGCGGCGCACGCCGACGTTGCCGGGCGCGGTGCGACCTACCGCGAGCTACTCCCGCTCGGCTTCGACGTCGACGGCGTCCAGTTCACGCTTCGTGCGGATGCCGGACGGCTCGTCGTCGAAACCGGTCTCGCCCACGCCGGTGTCGTGGCGCGTCTCGATGCCGATGCGCTGTCGGATCTGGTTCAGGACTATCAGTCGACCACGGGGCTGGCGATGACGGCGCGGGTCGACATCGAGAAGGGCACGCTCGACGATTGGGTCGCATGGGAGATGGTGCTTCGCGCGCTGCTCGACGGCCGAAAGGTCTATGAGACTGGCGACGTCACCTTCGAAGATCTGAACGGCGAGCCGCTGGACCTCGACCGTGTCTTTGCGACGGACGACGACCGCGAGGAGATGGCGCACTTCCTGCGAGAAGCGGGATTCCTCCACGTGCGTGGTGTGTTCGATGAAGACGAGATGGCTACAGTCGGCCGCGACATCGATCACTTCATCGCACGCGCGAAGTCGGACGACGGAGACTCGTGGTGGGCGGAGGACAAGGACGGCCGAGCCCAGGCGGTGCGCGTGCTCGAGTTCTACGACAAGTCGACGGCGCTGCGTGATCTCTTGGAGACCGATCGTTACCAATGGCTCGGCGAGCTCACGGGCGATGGCCATCGTCATCGCCGTTCAGCGGAAGGGTTGGTCAAGCCGCTCGGCATCGTGAAGGGATTGTCCGACCTCCCGTGGCACAAAGACTGCGGGCAGGGACGTCACTCGCTGCTGTGCAATGCGCTGACCTGCGGAATCTCGGTGACCGGTGCAGACCGCGTGAGCGGCGCCCTCGGCGTGGTTCCCGGGTCGCACCGCGCGAACGTCAAGATCCCGGGCCGCGACCGCATCATGGATATGGCGCCGCGCATGCTCGAAACCCTGACCGGTGACGTCACGGTCCATTGCAGCGACACGCTTCACCGCGCACATCCGCCCACCGAGCGACCGCGCAAGGTGGTCTACTCCGGCTTCCGCCTGCCGATGCTGCCCGGCGACGAACCGCTCGAAGAATCCCGCTACAGCCGGGAAGCGCGCGGCGACCTGACAAACGTCGAGGACCGTATCGCGGCGGCGACACAATCGGAGAAGAGCTGAGATCCGATCGCGCGGTGTGGAGAGACGGTTTTTTCATCACTCCAGTCCTCCTTCCGAACATGCCACGGTTGGCTGTTCACCGTATGTTCTTTGACCTGATCCCGGGAGTAAGAAGATGACAAGTGGTTCCAGTAGGGCGTGTCGAATCGAAGGCACTGTCGCGCCAGGCTTCGAGTCGGTGAAAGCCCTGTACGAACACAACATGCAGACACTGGAAGAAAGGAACACTCAACTCTGCGTCTATCACCGCGGAGAGAAAGTGGTCGATCTCTGGGCGTCGGCGATCAGCGACGACAGCTTTTCGCCAGATTCGCTGGTCAATGTCTTTAGCAGCGGCAAGAGTCTGGAAGCGATCGCAATGGCGTCGCTCGCCGGGAAAGGGCTGCTGCGCTACGACGCGAAGATCACTGAATACTGGCCAGAATTCGGCGCCAATGGCAAGGGCGGCCTGACGGTTGCCGAACTCATGCGCCACGAAGCCGGTCTGGCTGCCTTCTACGTCACCCTGGATCCGAACGACTTGCTTACGGAGAACATCAAACAAAATCACGTCGGTCGTGTGATCGAGGCCCATACACAGAAGTTCCGGAAAGCGGACGGGAGCAGGCGGGAATACCACGCCATCACCAGAGGCTGGATCGTGAATGAAATTTTTCGTCGAATCGATCCAGCGGGTCGGACCATCGGTGAATTTCTTCGCGAAGACATCAGTGAGCGGCTCGAGGTCGACGCGGTGATCGGGGCCAGCGAAAGCGATCTGAAGCGGACTTCGAAAGTGTCCCCGCTTGGATTCTTCTTTCAGTTGCTGGAAAGTCTGAAGCCCAAATTCCTGAAGAGAAGGATCGAGCGCAATATCTTTCAGCTCCTCGGCCTGATCTTGCGGATCATTCCGGCGATCCGAAATCGATCCACGGCAGGGGCTCCGCCGCCGGTCAAGGGAATGGGCCGCATGGATTACTTCAACGACCCGGTTTTTTCGAAGGGTGAAACGCCTTCTGCAAATGCAAAGTGTTCGGCAAGAGGTCTGGCCAAGATCGCCGCCATGATGTCCCTTGGCGGGAGATGGAACGGAAGAGAATTCTTGAACAAGGAAGCCTGGCAGGCCATGCACGAAGCCCCGATTGAAGCTGATATGGGGACCTTCTCCACGACCTTCACGCAGGGCGGTGTCGCCCTGTTTGCTACGCCTCCACGAAGCGGCAGCAAACTCGACAAGGCCTTCAATATCGGTAGAGAGGGTTTTTTCGGTTGGATGGGACTCGGTGGTTCGATCTTTCAATGGCATCCGGAACACGAGATCGGGTTCGGCTACGTGCCCACCTCGCTGAACGTGCTGGACCTCGTCAACGAGAGAGGAAAGGCATATCAAGCCGAGGTGTTGAGTTGTATAGAGAGACGATCCGGCGGCACCGGTTAGTCGATTACATCAAGTCGTGTACCTCGTCGCTGCGGCCGCCTGCAGAGGCTGCGGTTGGAAAGATTGCGATGAACTTCGCGGATCTCGAACAAGTTGCAGATCGTGAGCTCCGATACCTCGAGGAACTGAGGCTTGGACACCCGGTTGTGGATTCTGCCGCAATCACCTTCAGTCAGAAGATCTGGCGCATAGGAATATCCGTCGCGGAAATGAAGGGCGTCCTCCGATTCAATAGGGGTTCGTCGTGATCCTCGTTTTCCGGACCGGTTGAAGTGCCAGTTCTCCGAGAGATACGATCGGAGAACGAGATGGAGAAGAGCAGATTCAGCGAAGAGCAGATCATCGGGGTCTTGAACGAAGAGGTTCGCGGACGAGGCGATCAGATCGGCGAGCGATTCCGACTCGGGCCGCGTTGTGCTTGGACGCCGACTGACGAGGGGACATAATCCTGCGCTCGTGGTCTTGAGTAGTTAAATGCCCACAATTCGACCTAGAGGATCACGTCTCACGGGATGAAACCCGGTAGCCTTGTTCGTGCGAACCCGTTGAGACGTCGGGCTGTCCACCACGAGAGTCGACGTTGACTTCTGGATCGAGTACACATCTCCCGCTCCTGCGCGATACCACTTGGCGTTCTTCGCGCGGACACCTGAACGGCCTTTCAGAAAACCAAGCATCCGGAGCGGATCGATCGGCAATCGAACCGCCGTCGGCCTCTGGATGACCGAATCGGTGTGTTGGACCGAGGGTCAGCGTACCTTAGGTGTTGCATTCGATTACTTTCGCAACCGGTCGGTCTAGGGGCGCATTGTCGCGCACTGAGGATGCTTCGATTGCGCCGCCAGGCACGTGAAATCAGCTTGTCTTCACGACAGAACGGTCGACGACCCGACAGGGGAGACGCCGCCAGTAAGCTCACGAAGAACAGGCAGGAACGGGAAAAGCCAGTGCCGGCACCGGTTCCTGATCTATTTCAAGACGAATGGGAGATGAGAATTGGCAGAGTGCCGAAGTAGTCGAGACGACCCGTCCCGAATCACCACGGCGTGCCTTCTCGCCGCAGGAACGGGAAGCCGACTCAGTCCCCTCACCGATTCCATTCCAAAATGCCTCACGGAAATTGACGGCAGCCCCATACTCGAGCGGCTTGTCATCGGCCTACGTCGCCAGGGATTCAAGCGACTCGTGGTCGTGGTCGGCTACCTCGAGCCACAGATCCGAGAATTCTTGGACGGCTGCGCCGGAGACCTTGTCGTCGAATATGTGCGCAATCCGATCTACCGAACGACCAACAATATGTATTCGCTTTGGCTCGCGGGGAAAGCAATTCAGGAGTCCTTCCTCCTGGTGGAGAGTGATCTGATCTTTGATGCTCAGCTGCTCGAAGGTCTCCTTGTTCCTGACAAGATTGCGATCTCGCGCGTTCTTCCCTGGATGAATGGCACAACGATCACGATGGACTCGTCGGGCTATGTCAAGTGTTTCAACGATGCTCCGAAATCTGACGAATTTTCGGCCGGCCCATCTCGCGCTGACGACATGCGGTACAAGACCGTCAACATCTCCAGCCTATCGAGATCTACGTGGAGCGTCGTCCTTCCTCGCCTCAAACAGGCCGTCGACGAGGGTCGGGTGAACGTCTACTACGAGGTGATCTTCGCGGAGATGGTCGCGGATGGCAGCCTTTCGCTCGAATGCGTCCTCTTCGATTCGAATCGATGGTACGAGGTGGATCGACTCGAGGACGTGGTCGGCGCGGAGCGCATGACCAGGGGAACAATCGCCGGGCGATCCAGGCTCTCGCTTCCCGCATTGGCCAGCGCGGCCGGGGTCTATATATGATGTCCAAGGGCTCCAGAGCGCAGACGCCAAGTCGACGAGAAGAAGATCTTTCGACTGCGACCAAAGGCTCAACACCCGCTGCTCGAGAATCCTCATCGGAGTCTGCGGGACCCTCCCCCGGTTCTGCACCGCTTCTCGACTACGCCACCGTGAGCAGCTACTGGAGCAAGGCAGAACCGTCCATCATGGGGCCGTACATGATGGATGGGTTTGGCTTTCCTGCGAGTGCGGGCAAGTACCGCTTCGACGCCGAGTGCGAGATCGTTCAAAGGTTGATTCGAAATGCGAAGATCGATTCTGTTGGCACGGTTCTGGATCTCGGTAGTGGCGTCGGCTTCTGGGCCGAGCATTTCGCACGGGAATTCGAAAAGGTCATCGCCATCGAAGCCAGTCCACCTCTCTACGAGGCGATGGTGACGCGCTGCTCCCAGTATTTAAATGCGACGCTCATCAACGATGACGTACTCGGCTTCGAACCGAACGATCGATACTCGATCATCTTCCTCGGTGGCATGCTCATGTACCTCAATGAAGACGACGTCATCAGGTTGTTTGCGAAATTGACACCGTTCCTGGAACCGGGCGGCATCGTATTGTGCCGTGAAAGCACAGTAAGAAATGGCACCCTCACGCGACAGGGCGACTATCAGGTGGTCTACCGGTCAGTTCAAACCTACTCGAGCCTGTTCGCAAAGTGCGGGCTTTCGATCGACCACGTCGAACTGAACACGCCGTACTACTTGATGCAGATGGGCTGCGAATCCATCAAGAAATGGAAGTCGATCATGCCCTCATCACTTCAGGCCATTCCCATCGTTGGGAGACTGACCTACGGACTGCTTCGAACGGCCGGCGCAGCGCTCACCCATTTTTCGGACACCTTTGGAAAGGATTTCCCAGAACTGACGAACCACTTCTTCGTATTGCGAACGGCCTCAGACGCTCGAGCACGCCCTTGCTCCGGAATGGATTGACGGAAGATCTAATTCGACGACTCACCGAATGCTGATTTACAAGAACATTCCCAATATTGTTTCAATTCTCGGAGTCCTTCCTCTCGCGTTGCTCCTTCGAGAAGATGGTTTTCAGTACGTTCTCCCCCTGCTCCTCTACAACAACGTCATGGACGACCTCGACGGCATCCTGGCGACGAAGCTGAATCTCAAGAGCCCATTCGGTGCGGTCCTCGACAATGTTTGCGACGCGGTCTCCCACATCCTCTTCGCGCTAGCTGTAGGCATGCATTACGGCGGACCTTGCGCAGTGCTGTCGCTCATGGCCGCGATCTCAATCTTGGTGCGTGTGGTTTCTCGATTGGTCCCAAAATCAACAACCGACGGAGGTTCTCCCACGAATGAGTTGATGCGGCACATTCTCTTCGCCCTCGTCGTCACTCAGCATTTTGGAGTCTCGCCGGAACCGTTTCTCGCTGCGGCGTTCGTCCTGAACGCGGTATCGATGCAGGTGTCCTATCCACTACGACACTCGATCCGAAGCCTCACGACTTCAGCCAGATCGATCGCCGGTGTCAACGTCGCGTTGGCGGCTGCCTGGTGGTTTCCAATAGCCTCTCCGATGATCGCGGCATGTTTCGTTGCGACCTACCTCTACTCGCTGATCGCGGGAGGGCTATCGTCGCTCAGAGGCGACCTTCCAGCATGACCGAGGATGATCACGAGGAGTCCGATCTTCCCTGGCGATTCCTCATCGGAAGCAGCATGTGTCTCGGATATGCGGCCCTGATGCTATGCCGGACGACGGTGAGCATCGCCGGCCCGGCCTTGTTGCTCGACGACGACCTCCAGCTCACCAAGACGACGTTCGGCATGATCCTCGGCTGGGGCATGGCGGGTAATCTTGCCGGAAAGCTGACCAACGGAATCCTCTCCGACAAAACTGGTGGCCCCCGCGTTTTCATATATGCGCTTGGACTTTCAGCTGCCGCCATTGGACTTTTCGGCGCCGCTTCCGAAATCAAGGCCTTTTGCCTGCTCTATTTCATCACTCTGTTCGCCAAATCGGCGGGTTGGCCCGCGATCGCCGCGATGATCGGCTCATGGTTTCCTACTCATACCCATGGACGGATGTGGGGATTCATTTCCACGAGTTCCCGAGCCAGTTCCTTGGGATCCACATTGCTACTCTCCAGTCTGCTCTATTTCGTCAGTTGGCGATGGCTCCCTTTCATCGCCGCGGGCATCACGATTTGCGTCGCCGGGTTACTGTCAAAGTATCTCCTTACGCAACCTCCCGACACCGCGGCGCGAAAAGAGCCACGCCCCTCAACTTCCGATCCCGATGCAGAGCATCCCTTGGACAATCTGGAATGGCGTGACGCGCTCATCGTCTTCGTCAAGCTCCCGCGGTTTTGGCTAATCAGCCTTGGCCTCATGAGCCTGGCGGTGCTTTTCGAATTCCAGGTTTTCATCCCCATCTATCTGCATGAATCCCTCGGCCTATCTCCCGCGCAGGCCGGCACGGCAAGCTCCATCTTTCCCGCCGGATGCCTTCTCGCAGTTCTAACGGGTGGCCTGGTTTACGATAAGTTGACCAAGAAAGTGCTGCCGCTGGTGCTGGGTGGCATGCTCGCAATGAGTACCGCCAGCCTAACGTTTCTGTGGGCTCTGCCGCGCTTCGAGTTCGGTCACCAAACCCAGTTAATCTCAACAGGGGTGGCAATACTGATATTTGGATTCTCTATCGCACCAGCCTATTACATTCCGATGGGAGTCTTCTCCATTGATTTCGGCGGCAAACATCGCGGGTTCTTGATTGGACTGATCGACGCGCTGGCCTATGCCGGAGTAATCGTATTCGATTTCGTCGGGGGATCGGTTGCAGATCAAGCCGACGGCTGGGCAAGCTTTCTTGCGATTCTGTTTGGCATTTCCGTCGTCGCCACCGTGACGATGACGTTGTTCCTGTGGGCAGACTACAGGGCATCCGAAACGGCGTGGCTCTATCCCCGAAAGAATGCGCATCAATCTTGAATACAAGAATTCGAAAACAGATGCATTGCGCAGTGCTCGGACCGACCTTCTCTCGGTCGAGGTCTTCGAAATTCGGCAAGACGTCGCTACGAGGGAGTACTCTTGAACAGAAAGGCTTTGGGGACTGCGCGTCTCAGGAATGGACCTCCTTGGCCATCATCTAGGCAGATGATGGCAGGATGTCCGGCTCGATCTGTAATTTCACACCCGCTGCCTTTCAAGGAGTGCAAGCGAAGTCAATCCAAGCATCAGCAACACGAGTGTCACCAGCCCCGTAGGTCCAGATCCTGCTGACGGGCTACAAGCTGCTTTTTGCGACCGGCCTTCGGAAGGGCGAGGCGCTTGGTCTCAACTGGGCCGACATCGATTTCGACCGGCGTGTGATCACGGTGCGACGTTCCTCAACTTCCGCTGGCGTCTCGACGCCGAAGAGCGGACGAGCCCGCCGAGTCCCAATGACTTCCGCGCTGGCCGAAACACTCTTCGACCTTCTAGGTGTTCGTCAAAGCCAACGAATCGCAAATGGATGGCCAGATACGCCCGAATGGATCTTCTGCACGTCAAAGGGAACGGGATTCAATCCCCGAAACATCCAGCGAACCTTTGATCGAGTCCGGCGACGCGCTCAGAAGCGGGGCGTTCGTCCCCTCTCGATGCACAGCGCACGGCATAGTTGGGCGACCTGGGCGCTGCAAGCGGGTAAGAGCGTGAAGTGGGTGGCCGACACTCTTGGTCACGCGGACCCGACGATGACGCTTCGAGTGTACGCGCACGCCATGCCCGAAGACGAAACCGATCTGTCGTTTGCCGATTTGGACGGCGACAAACGGCGCAATACGGCGACAGCCGAACTCGGTGAAGTTTTGAAAGAACGTAACTATGCGGAATCAATGGCACGCCGGGAGGGATTCGAACCCCCGACCCTCAGGTTCGAAGCCTGATGCTCTATCCAGCTGAGCTACCGGCGCGCGGAGGTGGGAATGGCAACCGTGTCTGGCACGGCAACCTGAAGGCGGGGCGGAAGCTAGCAGAATCGCTCGACAGCGTCCGCCGATCGCGACAACATGGTTGGAGTCGCATTGACTCCATGCAGTCAGGAGAACACCGCCAATGGGCCAGCAAGAAGAGGACAACAAGGATCTCGCGCGCCGGATGATCGAGGCGCTTTCGGCCGCGAGCGTCGAGTTCGTCGAGCAGAACTATTCCGAGGATTTCAGGATTTGGACGGCCGGCTCTCTGCCGTTCAGCGGCGAGGGCGACAAGGCCTCGGCCGTTGCCGGTATGCCGGCGATTCTGGGGATCTTTCCGGGCGGACTGCGATTTTCGATCGTCGCGATGACTGCGGAGGGGGATCGGGTGGCGATCGAGGCGACGAGTGAAGGGGAAACAGCGTCGGGTGGGCACTACGAGCAGACGTACCACTTCCTGATGCGCGTGCGCGACGGTCAGATCGTCGAGTGGAAGGAATACCTGGATACGGAGCACGCTCGAAAGATTCTCGTCGAGTCTTGAATGCAATCGCTTGCGATCACAGACTCGGGATCTTACGGCGCTCGCTTTGAGTGTTAGGCGCTCCGCCTAGAACTTGTAGCGTATGGCGAAGACCGCTTCGTGTGCGTCGTATTCGGTCTCGATTCGCCTGGAAGTATAAACAGTCGGAATGGCGATTGGATCGGCCCTGCCACGATCGTCCACATTATCCGGGTCGAAGAGACCGATGTCTCGACCCGGATAATTGATGTCGGCGTCCGTAGTGGCGATGTATTTGTATCCGAAGGAGAGATCGATCAAGTCGTTCACGGGGTACGTGCCGCCGATCATCAGACTCCACGTAAAGACGTGGTCGCGTCCTTCGACGGACGTTTGCAGCGGGCCACCGAATTCACTCTGGTTCTTTGCGTCGATTTCGAGTCGACCCCATCCGATCCCCGCGCCGAAATAAGGGATGACGCCAATTCCAAGGTCATAGTCGACGTATCCGTTCGCCATGACCGAGAGCAGGGCCGTGTATCCCTGGGCGGGGGGGGCGTTGGCCCTTGATCGGCATCCGATCGACTTCCGTTCGGTGGTAACCGAGTTGGAGGTCAGCTCGAAAGTTCTCATGAAATCTCATGCCGATCGCGCCACCGACATTGAATCCGAAATCGGATTCCGTTCGGCCTTCAAAGGACTCGGGTGCCGGATTGGCGCCGATCAGTCGCTGGTAGGGCACGTAAGTGGCACCACCGCTGTATTCGAGATACAGCTCGTTATCGGCAGCCACTGCGGTCAGCGGGGTCAGCGGGATGCACAGCGTGACGGCGCACGAAGCGAGGATCACGAGCGCCTTTGACATTCTCTCTGCAATCACACGGGGCTCCTTACCGGCGGACGGGACTCTGACACAACTGACACAATTTTCATTTGATCGCGTCACCGGATCGGTAGACATCGGGCAGTGCGGTTCAGGGTTGCCCTTCGCAACTGCAGCGAGTTCGGGCAGACACGCAGTCGAATAA
>Ga0310122_10002914_pt1 | contig 10883 bp, 6 predicted proteins | sample CB6_Bottom_1051__FD_203503 | JGI IMG/M metagenome (GOLD analysis project Ga0310122, IMG submission 203503) | Marine microbial communities from Western Arctic Ocean, Canada - CB6_Bottom_1051 | ecosystem: Environmental > Aquatic > Marine > Oceanic | place: Canada: Western Arctic Ocean | collected...
TAGCCGATCCCTTCGCGGAACGCCGCCCTCATGATCGGGGTGCCCTCACCCGCCCCGATGGCGACCGCCTGGCGGGTTTTGTTGATGACGTAGTCGCCGCCGCGCGGCGTCCCGACGGGCTGAGGGAGAAAGGCCAGCTCCTGGGCGAAGACGTTCTTGAGCGTCCGGTTGCCCGTGAAGAGCCCATTGCACATGAAGACCGCCTGCTGGCCATACCGGATCATCTGCCGGTTGACCTGCCAGTAGTCGTAGGTCTCTTCCTGCTGGGCCACGACGGACACGGGTATCAGCAGCATGAGCGCGGTGAGCGCGACCAAGAATCTCTTCATCCGGACCTCCCCCGGTCGTGACTGAGTGAACGCCCGATTATACCCCCGTCCGTGCGCCTGAACCCCGTCCGCCTTCGCTTGTAGCTACGGCGAGATCTCGCCGCAGTTCGCTGACGGAAGATCTCAGCGAACGGAGGCGGAAAGTCTGAAGCCTGAAGCCTAAGAACAGGCTGACGTCATTCAGCAGCCCGCGAGAGCGCCATCAACCCGGGCTGCTCGATGAAGGCTCGGAGCGCCGCCAGCAGCTCGGCGCCGACGGCACCGTCGATGGCACGGTGGTCGGCAGAGAGGGTGCACGTCATGACCGTGCCCACGGCCACCACGTTCCCGGCGACAACCGGCCGTTTGACGGCGGCGCCCACCCCGAGGATGCAGCTCTGTGGCGGGTTCACAATGGCGTAGAGGCCCTCGACTCCGTACATTCCGAGGTTCGAGACGGTGAACGTGCCGCCGGTGTACTCCTCCGGCGTCAGGGTCCCCTCACGCGCCCGCGTCACCAGCGCCCTGGTTTCCCTGGCGATCGCGCCGAGGTCTTTGCGATCTGCCGCCCGAACAATCGGCGTGATGACCCCCTTCGGTGTGTTCACCGCCACGGCGATGTCCACCGTGTCGTAGACCCGGACCACGCCGTCGGCCCAGGTCGAGTTGGCCTGCGGCACCTGGCGGAGCGCGAGCGCCGCGGCGCGCACCACGAAGTCGGTTAGCGACGGCGTGACGTCCGGGTACAGCTCCTTGACGCGGGCCAGCAGACCGAGCGCCGCGTCCACCACGCACTCGATGCGCAGATAGAAGTGTGGCACCGTCTGCTTGGCCTGCTGCAACCGGGTCGCCGTAACCCGCCGCATGCCGGTCAGCGTGTGCTCCGTGAACGGGACGTCAGGACCGACCGGCCCGCGCGTCTCGCCGTCCACCTGGGCCGGCGCAGTCGGCGCGGCGGCGGCCGGCGGCGCGCCACGTTGCGCCGCCAGCACCCGGTCGATGTCCGCCTTGCCGATGCGCCCACCGCGACCGGAGCCCCGAACCGTCGAGAGGTCCAGCCCGGCCGCCACCGCCATCCGGCGCGCCAGCGGGGTCGCGACCGGCGCCGGCGCACCATCCGCGACGGGGATCGGAGGCGGGTCTGGCCGGGCCGGCTCGCGCGGCGCCGCGGTCTCGTCGCCCGGGCCGGCCCGGCTGTCTGCGACGGCCCTGTCAGGACCGGTCTCGACCTCCTGATGGTCGTCCGCGACCGGCTCGCGCGTCGTGGCCGCCGGCGTGGCCGTCTCGCTGTTTGTCTCGTCCGCGATGAGCGCCAGCAACACCCCCGCTTCGAGTTCCTCTGTGCCGGCGACGACATGGATCGTGCGAACGACACCGGAGACCGGCGCCTCGAGCTCCACGTTCGTCTTGTCGGTCTCGACCTCGACGATCGGCTCGCCCGCCTGGACCCGGTCCCCTTCCTGTTTCAACCAGACACTGAGCTTGACCGACGTGACGGAGTCGGCCAGTTGCGGAAGACGGAACTCGATGGTTCGACTCATCTGACTTCTTGGGGAGGTCGTCACGTCCCGGCGTCCACGCACAGCCTCGCGGCCGCGTCCAGAATGGCGTCCACATCGAGCTCGTAGGCGTGATAGAGGTCCTGCACGTCGCCCGACTGTCCGAACCGGGTCACCCCGAGCGGCAGCACCCGGTGACGTCCGACCGACCCGAGCCACGACAAGGTGGCCGGGTGCCCGTCGAGCACCGTGACGAGCCCGGCGCTCGGCGCGAGCGGCTGCAACAACCGCCGCACGTGCGTACGCTCGGCATCGCCGGTCTTCACCGCCCGCATCCAGGCCTGTTGCAGACGGCCGGCCGACGTCACGACGAGCAGCCCCGCGCCCGGGATATCCTCGACGATCTGACGGTGCGCCTCGAGCGCTTCGGAAATGACCGGGCCGCAGACGACAATCGCGAGCTCGGCGCCCGGCGCCGGTGGCACCAGCCAGTACCCGCCGTCTACGATCTGGGTCCGGTCCTCCGGCGACAGCTCACGCCGCGGCTGGGTGAGCGGCCGGGTCGACAGCCGCAGATAGACCGCGCCACCGTCGTCCGTCTGGATGTGATCGAAGCTCCAGCGCAGGATCTGGGTCAGCTCGTCGACAAACGCCGGCTCGAACGCGGTCAGCCCCGGCTGACCCAGACCGATGAGCGGTGTCAGCACCGACTGATGCGCGCCCCCTTCCGGCGCCAGGCTCACCCCGGACGGCGTGCCGACCAGAATGAACCGCGCGTCCTGATAGCAGGCATAGTTCAACGCGTCCAGCCCCCGGCTGATGAACGGGTCATACAGCGTGCCCACCGGCAGCAGACGCACGCCGAACAGCGGGCCGGTCAACCCGAGCGCCGCCAGCAGCACAAAGAGATTGTTCTCGGCGATACCGAGCTCGAGATGCTGCCCGCTCGGCCCCATCGACCAGTCCTGCGCCGAGAGTGGTCGGTCCTGGTGAAAGACGTCCGCCTGTGGCGACTGCGAGAAGACCCCGCGCCGGTTGACCCACCCACCGAGGTTGGTGGACACGGTGACGTCCGGCGAGGTGGTCACGATACGGTCGGCCAGCTCCGGATGCCGCCGCGCGATGTCCGCCAGCACCCGACCGAACCCGGCCTGGGTCGACAGCCGATCACCTGGGGGCACCGCGAGCGTCGCGGGCACCGGCACCCGCGGCGCCCGATGGCGGCGCTCCGCGTGCTGGTTGAACGGCACCGCGTCCAGAAACGCGCGCAACTCGTGCTCCCCCACGTCGAGCCCGGCAAACGGCTCCCACTCGTCGCCCTCGGCGATGCCCATCTGGGCCCGCAGCGCCTCGATCTGGGCCTGGTTCATCAGCCCGGCATGGTTGTCCTTGTGTCCTTCGAACGGCAGCCCGTGGCCCTTGATCGTGTAGGCGATGAAGCAGACCGGGGTCTCGTCGTCCGTGGCGGCGTGAAACGCCTCCCGCACCGTCTCCAGGTCGTGCCCTGCGAGATTGGTCATCAGCCGATGCAACGACTCGTCGTCGTGCTCGTCGAGCAGCTCGCGGAGACCCGAGGTGTCGCCCAGATCCCGCTCCAGCCGGGACCGCCAGGCCGCCCCGCCCTGATAGGCGAGCGCCGAGTAGGAGGAGTTCGGGCAGCCGTCGATCCAGTCGCGCAACGCGTCGCCACCGCGCCGTGCGAACGCCGCCTCGAGCCGCGTGCCGTACTTCAGCGTGACGACCCGCCACTCCATCGTCTTGAAGACCGTGTCGAGCCGATTGAAGAACCGATCGGCCACGATCGCGTCGAGACTCTGGCGGTTGTAGTCGATGATCCACCAGACGTTGGTGACCTGGTGCTTCCACCCTTCGAGCAACGCCTCGAATACATTCCCCTCGTCGAACTCGGCGTCACCCACCACCGCAATCATGCGTCCGGGCGGCGTGTCGTCGGCCACGAGCTGTCGCTTGCGGAGGAACGCCTGGGCAAGCGCGGCGAAGCTGGTCATCGCGACACCCATGCCGACAGACCCGGTCGAAATGTCCACGTCGTCGAGGTCCTTCGTACGCGACGGGTAGGACTGGGCGCCGCCGAAGGCGCGGAACCGCTCGAGCTGGTCGCGCGACTGGTTGCCGAACAGATACTGGATGGCGTGATAGACCGGGCTCCCATGGGGCTTGACCGCCACGCGGTCGATCGGGCGCAGCACGTCGAAGTACAGCGCCGTCATCAGCGTCACCATGGACGCGCACGATGCCTGGTGTCCACCCACCTTGAGCCCGTCACGGCTTGGGCGCACATGGTTGGCGTGGTGGATCATCCACGTGCTGAGCCACAAGACCTTCTGCTCGAGGGCCGTCAGACACTGGCCGACATCTGGGGTCGGCGTCGGGGTTGTTGCGGGCGGGGAACCCGCCGGATACGGAGCGCTACTCATCGCCCTGGATCGTATCCAAAGACGGCCGGAAAGGTATTGCTATAACGCCAGCCAAAGGCCATCTAAACGCAACATTATTGCGTTAGCCATGTCTATACAGCAATTTTCGTTCTACTGGGTCGAGACGGCGCTGCGGCCGCGACGCAGGACGTACTTCTGGATCTTGCCGGTTGCCGTCTTCGGTAGGTCAGTCACGAACTCGACCTTGCGGGGCACCTTGAAGTGCGCCATGTGGTCGCGGGCAAATTCGATCAACTCTGGCTCGGTTAGCGTGGCGCCGGATGCGAGCACCACGAACGCACTCGGCGTCTCGCCCCACTTCGGGTCCGGCAGGCCGACCACGGCCACCTCCTGAATGGCTGGATGCCGCATCAGGATCCCTTCGACCTCGACCGAGGAAATATTCTCGCCGCCGCTGATGATGACGTCCTTGAACCGATCGCGAATCTCGACATACCCGTCGGGGTGGACCACCGCCGCGTCGCCGCTGTGGAACCAGCCGCCCCGCATCGCGTGCGCCGTGGCGTCCGGGTCGTCGTAGTACCCCGCCATGACCACGTTCCCCTGCACGACGATCTCGCCCAGTGTCTGCGCATCGCGGGGCACCGGGTGGTCGTCCTCGTCGACGACCCGCAGCTCGCCCGACGTGATCAGCTCCACGCCCTGCCGCGCCTTGACCACCGACCGGTCCTCGAGCGAGAGCCCGGCGTGCTCGGGTCGCGGCTCGCAGACGGTGATGAACGGCGCCGTCTCGGTCAGGCCGTACAGGTGCGTCAGCTCCCACCCGAACTCCCCCTCGACCCGCTGGATCGTCGCGGCGGCCGGCGGCGCGCCGGCCGTGAGCACGCGCACCCCCTGTGGCACCTCCCCACGCTGCTCGGGTGATGCACTGGCCAGCCCAATCAGGACGGTCGGCGCGGCACAGAGCATCGTCACCTGCTCGTCGCGGATCAACCGGAAGGCCTGGACCGGGTCGACCTTGCGCAAACACACATGCGCCCCGCCGACGGCGGTCACAATCCAGACGAAGGTCCACCCGTTGGCGTGGAACATCGGCAACGTCCAGAGATACCGGTCGGCGCAGGTCATCGGCACATGGACCAGCGTGCCCACCGCGTTCATGTAGGCGTTGCGATGGGTCATCATCACGCCCTTGGGCCGTGCCGTCGTCCCGCTCGTGTAGTTGATCGTCAGCAGATCACGCTCGTCGACCTGGGGACGGTCCGGCCCGCCGGTTTCAGCCTCGAGCAGACGCTCGTAGTCGAGCCAGCCCTCGTGCGCCCCTTCCAGCGCGACGTAGTGCTCGACCGCGGGGCACGACCCGCGGATCGCCTCGACCGTCTCGAGAAAATCGGCGTGCGCGCAGACGACCTTGGCGCCGCAGTGCTGGAGGATGTATTGGATTTCCTGCGGATGCAGACGGAAGTTGATCGGCACGAGCACGGCGCCGATCTGCGGCACGGCGTAGTAGGACGCGAGCTGGGCGCTGGTGTTCAGGGAGATATAGGCGACACGGTCGCCCTTCCGGACCCCCAGCCGCTGCAGCGCGACCGACCAGCGGTCGCACCGGGCGAAGAACTGCTCGTAGGTCAGACGGGTCGCGCCGTCAATGACGCAGTCGCGCTCCGGATAGAGCGTCCGGGCGCGACGCTGGAACTCGAGCGGGGTGAGCGGCGTCTCCACGATGCATCCAGGAAGGGGAGCGCCGGAATCAATCGTTGCTGGTTCGCCGCGCTCGCCGGTCGGCGATGATCTGCTCGTAGTCCTCGTCGGTCAGATACGTCATGTTCACGTGCGCGTGATACATCTCGTCGTAGCTGCGCTGTCCCCACCCGACCCACTGCGTCGCGTCGGGATTGGCCCGGTTCCCGGCCGTGTTGTCGTGCCAGGCGGTCAGGTGGATGACCGTGCCCGCCGGCAGCACCGGGGCCGAGTCGTCCGTATACACGTAGTTCACATGCCAGTTGAAGTCGAAGTTCGCCACGTGGTTCAGCATCTCGACCCGTCCGTTCGGGTAGATCGCCTCCATCGACATCGCCTTGCCGCGGATGTGCATATGCGGCTGATAGTTCTCGAGCCGCGCCGGCGCCCGTAGTGGAATGTAAGCGTGGTGCGTCGTCACCTTCCCGGGTGGAATGTCCAGCGTGGCCATCGACTGCTGGACACCCAGCGCGCTGGCGTAGACCCGATACTTCGGCACGTAGCCCTTCGGATGGAACCAGACACCCAGATCCGTCTGAGTCGTAATCTCCTCGCCCACCGAGTGGTAGTGGTTGTCGAAGGAGATCCGCGACCCGGCCTTCATCAGCTTGCCGGTGTTCTCGCGGAACACATCGCCGATCTTCCCGACGGCGAACTCGGTCAGATAGCTGCCGCGCCCGGGCACGTCGACGACCGGTTCGAAGTCGCCCGGCTCCTCCTGCTGCTGCAGATACACCACCGCGTGGTGGGTCACACGACGCCCCACCAGCGACGGCCGCACCTCCATGCCGGTCACCCACCGGTCTTCGGTGAGCCCGGTCTCGATGATCGGCGCCCACCACTGATCCTGCCCCTCGGCGCTCTGGGTCCACGGCGTCGAGCTGATGATGAGGTCGGGCTCCCGGCCGTAGTTCTCGGCAAGATGCCACACGTTGTCGTCGGGCCAGTCGACCGGGGGCGGCAGGTCGGCCGGATTGCCGCGCGGCGCGCCGGCATCGACCCAGCGGGCGATCGTCTCGATCTCGTCGTCGCTCAGCGACTTGTCGTTCTGGAACTCCTGGATGCCGACCGTCTTATCGAGATGCCAGGGCGGCATGATCCGCCCGACGACCTTCGATCTGATGGCACGCGCCCAGGGTCGGACCTCCTCAAAGGTCATCAGCGACATCGGACCCATCTGCCCGGCGCGGTGACAGCCCTGACAGCTCCGCTGGAAGATCGGGGCAACGTCCCGGCTGAACGTCACGTTGTTCGTCTGAGCAGTCGCGGTGCCGGGGGCGGTCAGCAGGACCGCGGCCGCCGCCAGCCCGAGAACAACCGTTCGACCTCTCGTTGTCATTGCCATCTCCTGTCGCTTACCCGACCGCGGCGCATGCCGCAGGGTCCAGTGTCTGCTAGTCTACCTGAACCGTGACGTAACCGTTGGTCCAGCAGCAGAAGAAGCCGCCGGCCATGATCGCGCTCTGCCCACCCGAGTCGTCCCAGGCGAGCACGCGCAGCACATACTCGCCCGGCTCGCTGAACGTCGCCGTCGTCGTCGCCTTGCCGGTCTCATCGACGGCCGGCGTGGCGTTGCTGAACGTGACGTCGCCCGGCCCGCCATACTTGCTCCACACGAGCCCGAAGCGCGCCGGTCGCTGCGCCGCCCTGGATTTCCGGACGCCATCGTCGGCAGCCCACACGGTGACCTCGACCGGCGTCGATACCGCCGCCGTCAGCGCCGAGCGAACACCCAGGGGGCCCTGCCCCGACGCCGCGTCCGGCCCGCCGAACCTGAGCACCGGCGGTGTGTTCCCACTCGTGATCTCCTCGAGCGCGGTGATCTCCCACTCGAGTCGAACGTGACCCGGTATCGCGATCGTCTGACCGTGCGCGGTCAGCGACCAGGTCAGACGCTGGTTCCCGAAGTCGGCCGGCACAACGACCGCGAAGACCCCTGTCTGGCGTCTCGGATGAAAGTAGGTGGGCTGACCCCGGTCCGCGGGACCCGGCTCGAACCTGTTGTCCGATCCGATCGGCAGGTCGAGATGCTCGTCGTAGTTCCGGTTGAAATAGCCAAACACCAGGCTGCGGGTGCCATCCGGATTCGGGTACCACCCCTCGAACGACGCAGACACACTCTGCCCGATGGCGTGCGGGATCGGCGCGTCTACCCGCGTGTCCTGCGCGCCGGCGGCGCCGGGCAGGATCATCACGAGAAGGAGGGTGCCGCCCCCAGCACGCAACCTTCGGAGCGTTTGCTTCGCCAGCACCTGCACGATATCTGAGATCTTGGAGAAAACTTGCTAGCATGTCAAATGACCTGACAATCGCCCAGGAGGCAGGAGGCAGAAGACAGCAGGAAGCTGGACGGCTACGCCGGCTTTTGTTCCAGAAACAGCCCTGCGAGGCAGTATCCAGTTGGCCTGAGAGCCGATCGGCCGCCGCACCCGTCCACGTGACCCGATGGCAAAGACGACCACCCCCGCCACGACCGAGCGGCACACGACCGTGTCCGGGCGCCCCATCAAGGCGCTCTACACCGCCGACGACCTCGCTGACGCGGCCCCGCCCGAGCCGCCCGGGCAATTCCCCTACACCCGTGGCATCCATACCAGCGGCTACGCGGGCAAGCTGTGGACGATGCGGCAGTTCTCCGGGTTCGGAACACCGGAGGACACCAATCAGCGCTACAAGCAGTTGCTGGCCGCCGGCGGCACCGGGCTCAGCGTGGCGTTCGACCTACCGACGCTGATGGGCCGCGACCCGGACCACCCGCTGTCGCTGGGCGAGGTGGGCAAGTGCGGGGTCAGCGTCGCCTCGCTGGCCGACATGGAACAGCTGTTCGACGGGATCGCGCTCGAAGACGTCACCACGTCGATGACGATCAACTCGCCGGCCGCGATGATCTTCGCGATGTATCTCGTCGTGGCCCAGCGGCAGGGTGTGCAGTGGTCCAGGTTGTCCGGCACGCTCCAGAACGACATCCTGAAGGAGTACATCGCGCAGAAGGAGTACATCTATCCCCCGCACCCCTCCATGCGTCTGGTCACCGATACGTTCGAGTTCTGCGCGACCGAGGTGCCGCGCTGGAACACCGTCTCGGTCAGCGGGTATCACATCCGCGAGGCGGGGGCCACGGCGCTGCAGGAACTGGCGTTCACCCTTCGTGACGGCATCGAATACGTGCAGTACGGCGTCGACGCCGGGCTGGCGGTCGACAGCTTCGTGCCGCGGCTGTCGTTCTTCTTCAACGCGCACAACGACTTCTTCGAGGAAATCGCCAAGTATCGGGCGGCACGCACGCTGTGGGCGACGGTGATGCGCGACCGGTTCGGCGCGACGGACGAGCGGTCGTGGAAGCTGCGGTTTCACACGCAGACGGCCGGTGTGTCGCTGACGGCGCAGCAGCCCTACAACAACGTCGTGCGCACCGCGATCCAGGCGCTGGCCGCCGTGCTGGGCGGCACCAACTCCCTGCACACCAACTCGCTGGACGAAGCGCTGTCGCTGCCGACACGCGAGGCCGCCATGCTCGCGCTCCGGACCCAGCAGGTCATCGCCCACGAAAGCGGCGTGACCGCCTTCGTGGACCCGCTCGGCGGCTCCTACTTCGTCGAGCGGCTGACGCGGGACATGGAGGACGGCGCACGCGACTACTTCCAGCGGATCGACGAACAAGGCGGTATGGTGGCGGCGATCGAACAGGGCTATCCGCAGCGCGAGATCGCCGAGAGCGCCTATCGATTCCACCAGGAAGTGGAGAACGGTGAGCGGACCATCGTCGGGGTCAACGGCTTCACGGACGAGACCGACACCGGCGTCGAGACGCTCTACCTCGACGAGGGCACGGCCGAGGCGCAGTGCGCGCGGGTCGCCGAGCTGCGCGACACCCGCGACGGCGCTGCCGTGGACGCCGCCTTGGACCGGCTGCGACATGCCGCGTTGGAGACCGATAACCTCATGCCGCCGCTGCTCGAGGCCGTCCGAGCGTACGCCACCGTCGGCGAGATGTGCGACGCGCTCCGCGATGTCTGGGGAGAGTACGAGGAGGCGGCGTCCGTCTGACTTCTGACTTCTGACTTCTGTAGGGAACCCCCCATGACCGATGTCCTGGAACACGCGCCACCGCTGACCCAGCTCTCCGAAGAGGAGCGGTTGCTGCGCGCCAACGTCCGGGCGTTCGCCCGGGCCGAGATCGCACCGCTGGTCCGGGAGATGGACGAGGCTGCCGCCATCCCGCGCGCCCTCATCGACCAGCTCTTCGACCTGGGCGTGATGGCGATCGAGATCCCCGAGACGTTCGGCGGCGCCGGTGCACACTTCTTCCTGTCGGTCATCGCCATCGAGGAGCTGTCGCGGGTCGACCCGTCGGTGGCCGTCCTGGTGGACGTGCAGAACACCCTGGTCATCAACGCGCTGCTGCGGTGGGGCTCGGGCGATATCAAGCAGCGGTTCCTCCCGGCGCTGGCGCGCGACACGGTCGGCGCCTACGCCTTGTCCGAAGCGGGTTCCGGCAGCGATGCCTTCGCGCTCGCGACCCGCGCCGACGAGGACGGCGACGACTACGTGTTGACCGGCCGGAAACTCTGGATCACGAACGCCAGGGAGGCTGGACTCTTCATCGTGCTGGCTAACGCCAACCCCGACGCCGGATATCGCGGCATCACGGCGTTCCTCATCGAGGATGACCGGCCCGGGTTGCAGGTCGGGAAGAAAGAGGACAAGCTCGGCATCCGCGCCAGCAGCACCTGCGAGCTGCTGCTCGACGAGTGCCGCGTACCCAAGGCCAACGTCCTGGGCGAGCCGGGGCGTGGCTACAAGGTGGCGATCGAGACACTGAACGAAGGGCGGATCGGCATCGGCGCGCAGATGGTGGGTCTCGCGCAGGCTGCGCTGGATCACGCGCTCGCCTACGTGCAGGAGCGCACGCAGTTCGGCAAGGCGATCGCCGAGTT
>Ga0310122_10002916_pt1 | contig 10878 bp, 8 predicted proteins | sample CB6_Bottom_1051__FD_203503 | JGI IMG/M metagenome (GOLD analysis project Ga0310122, IMG submission 203503) | Marine microbial communities from Western Arctic Ocean, Canada - CB6_Bottom_1051 | ecosystem: Environmental > Aquatic > Marine > Oceanic | place: Canada: Western Arctic Ocean | collected...
CTTGATCTCATCAGTGATGTCGTAAATCACTCGGTGGAGACGGATGTCAATTTGTTCCCGCTCGGCCATGGCCGCCGCGTTCCGGTCTGGTCGGACGTTGAACCCGATGATGACGGCGTTGGACGCTGCTGCGAATACTACGTCGCCTTCGCTGATGGCGCCCGCACCGCTGCTGATGAGACGCACCTTTACGCGCTCGTCTCCCAGCTTGGTCAGTGCGTCGGCCAAGACCTCGGCCGACCCCTGCACGTCCGCCTTGACGATGATCGGCAGCTCCTTGGTACCACCTGCGGCGAGCTGCTGCTGAAGCGACTCGAGCGTCAGGCGACTCCCCTTCGAACCAAGCGTCTTCTGCTTGGCTTGGTTCTGGCGGATTACCGCGATCTGGCGCGCCTTGGCGGCGTCCGCCACGACCTGGAAGGTATCGCCCGGTTGGGGTAACCCGGTCATCCCGAGTACCTCGATCGGGCTTGCCGGGCCGACCGCCGTCTGCTTGTTGCCGCGATCGTCGATGAGGGCGCGCACCTTGCCGACGATCGGCCCGGCGATGAAGTTGTCGCCGACACGCACAGTGCCGTCCTTGACGAGCACTGTGGCCACCGGACCGCGACCTCGGTCGATCTTGGCCTCGAGGACGGTTCCACTCGCGCTGAGTGCCGGGTTGGCCGTGAGCTCGCTCATCTCGGTGACGAGCAGGAGCATTTCGAGCAGGGTGTCGAGGTTCTGTTGCTGCTTGGCCGATACCTCGACCGTGACGGTCTGGCCGCCCCAGTCTTCGGCTGTGAGCCCGAGCTCCGACAGCTCGGTCTTGACGCGTTCGGGGTTCGCGTTCGACTTGTCGATCTTGTTGATGGCAACGACAAGCGGCACGCCCGCCGCTTTGGCGTGCTCGATCGCTTCCTTGGTCTGGGGCATGACGCCGTCGTCGGCTGCGACCACCAGGATGACGACGTCGGTGACACGTGCGCCCCGGGCACGCATCAAGGTGAACGCTTCGTGGCCCGGCGTGTCGAGGAAGACGATACGTCGATCGCGCACGTCGACTGAGTACGCGCCGATATGCTGGGTGATGCCCCCAGCCTCTCGCTCGGCGACCCGTGTGTCTCGGATGGCATCGAGCAACGTCGTCTTGCCGTGGTCGACGTGCCCCATGACAGTGACAATCGGCGCGCGCGGGACCAGGTCGTGCGCCTGGACGTTCGTCGACTCGACCGCCACCATTTCCTCTTCGAACGAGCGCATCTCGACGTCGGCACCGAATTCTCTCGCTACCATCGTCGCCGTCTCGGTGTCCAGAGTCGTGTTGATGGTGAGCATCAACCGGCGCTCCATCAGCTTCTTCAAGACGTCCTTGGGGCGGAGTTCGAGCTTCGCAGCGAGATCCTTGACGGTCATCCCCTCGGCAAGCGAGATCGTGCGAGTGATCGGCGGTGGCGGTACCTGGACCTGCGGCATCGAGGGACGTGGCGGTCGGCGTTTTCGCGCGCCCGGTCGTCGCGGCGGTGGCCGGAACGAGGGCCGGTAGCCCACGGCGGGCCGCCCGGTCGAGGGCCTCGAGGCGGGCGACGGCTGCGCGCGTGAGCCGAGCGGTGGGCTCGGTCGTGTTGGTGCCGGACCGATCGGGCGCGAGCCAGGCCTGGGTCGCGTCGGGACCGGAGACCGGGCCGGTGTGTGTAGTTTCGCTGATGCCGAGGGCGCGGTGGGCAGCAGCGACGGCGCCTGGCGCTCGACACGCAGCTTCAGCATCGACGGGACCAGTCGTCCGGTCGTTGTGGCCGGCTTTGCGACGGCCGGTGCGGATGGCACTGCGGTGGCGGCTGGCGCCGGTGGCGATGCGGTGACGGCTGGCGCCAGTGGCGGTGCGGTGACGGTTGGCGCCAGTGGCGGTGCGGTGACGGCTGGCGCCAGTGGCGGTGCGGTGACGGCTGGCGCCAGTGGCGGTGCGGTGACGGCTGGCGCCAGTGGCGGTGCGGTGACGGCTGGCACCGGTGGCGGCGCCGTGACGGACGGCGACGGTGGTTGTACTGGAACGACTGGCGGCGGTGACGCGACGGCCGGCGCCGCTGGCTCCGTCGGGGCCGCTGGCGGCGGTGGTGGCGTGACGGCTGGCTCCGCCACCGCGGCTGGCGCAGGCGGAGCGACTCCGGCCGGCGCCGGCCCAGGCTGGACCGCTGCAGCGACCGGGGCTATCTCGGTCTCGTCTGGCGGTTCCTCGACGATCTCCGGTGGGACGATCTTCGGCGCCTTGACCAGACGGGGCGGGCCCAGCCGCGGCCGGGCCGCTGGTTCCGGCGTCTTCGCGCCCTTGCGGCCCCGGCCAGCCGACCGTGATTTTGCCGAGAACAAGGGCCCAGCCGGGAGGCTCAGGTTGCGTGCCTGCGCCGTGCGCTCGGCGAACTGCCTGGCGACGATCTCCTCGATCGTGCTCGAGGCGCTCTTGGCCTCGATGCCGTGCTCGCGTTTGAGCAGATCGATGACCTCCTGACTCGGAATTCCGAGCACTTCAGCGACCTTGTAGATCCGGATCGTGGCCACGCGTGTCCTCTGATCTTCCCGGTACGTCCCTGTCGGTTCGCACAGGGACCGCAAGAGCGCCCGGCTTGGGCTCCCACTGAACCCTTATCGGGCGCCGCCGGGTCTCTCACTCGTCGCCTGGAGCACGCTCGTCGTCCGGCGTCTCCTCAGGCGTGTTCCCGCTCTCGTCGGTCGGTTCCGGCGTCGTGTCGCCGGCATCAACCTCGCTCGCTGTGTCCAGCGTCTGGTCCGGTGTGTTCCCGTCATCGTCGGCCGTGTCCTGACCCGGCGGTGTTTCGGCGGGTGCAGTGTCGGCCGCCTGGGGCTCTTGGGGCGATGCCACCGGTCCGAGGGGAGGCGCCGAGCGCGGTTCCTCGATCCCTTCCTGCTGCGCGGCCTCGGTCGTACCGCTCCCCACGGCCCCGCCGGCGGCCATGGTCGCCGCTTCTGCGTCCTGGCGGAGCGCCTCCGCCGCGCCCTCGGAAATACCCAATACCTCGCCTAGCTCGGTCGCGGTCGCTGAGATCATCCGCTCTACCGTTTCGATTCCGGCGGCGTTCAGCTTCTCGACCATCGCTTCGTCAAGCCCCGGCACAGACAACGGCGCCGGCTCGGCTCCGAGCTCGTCGAACACCGCCTCGACCTCCCGACGTTTCTCTTCCTCGCTCTTGATGTCGATCTTCCAGCCGGTCAGCTTGGCTGCAAGGCGGACATTCTGGCCCTTCTTACCGATGGCCAGCGAGAGCTGGCGGTCTTCGACGACGACCTCGACAACCCGTTCGGCCTCGTCCACCACCGACACCCGCTGGACACGTGCCGGGCTGATCGCATTGGTCACGAAGGCGACGGGATCGTCGGACCAGGCGACGATGTCAATCTTCTCGCCGCGCAGTTCGCGAATGATCGCCTGCACGCGCGTGCCCTTCATCCCCACACAGGCGCCGACGGGGTCCACGTCCCGCTCCCGCGACGCCACCGCGACCTTCGCCCGGTCACCGGCTTCGCGGACCGCGCCGCGGATGATCACGGTGCCGTCATAGATCTCTGGCACCTCCTGCTCGAACAGCTTGATCAGCAACACCGGGTCCGTGCGCGAGAGGATGATCTGCGGGCCCTTGGTGTTCTTGTTGACGTCCTTGATCACTGCCCGCACTCGGTCGCTGGTCGTGTAGTTCTCGGCACGCGACTGCTCGCGCCTGGGGAGCTGAGCCTCGACACGGCCGACCTCGACGATGATGTCGCCGCTCTCGAAGCGCTTGACCATCCCGTTGATCACCTCACCCACGCGCTGGCTGTACTCGTCGAAGATGTTGTCACGCTCGGCCTCGCGCACCTTCTGGAAGATGACCTGTTTGGCCGTCTGGGCGGCGATTCGGCCGAGCACATCGGTCGGCTTGGGAAACTCGATCTCCATCCCCGGTTCGGCCTCGTCGCCATAGAGCTCCTGTGCCTCGGCCAGCGCAATCTCCGTCGCCGGATCGGCGACCTCGTCGACGATCTTCCGTACGGCGAACAGCTCGACCTGCCCTGTCTCGGCATTGAACTTGGTCCGCAGGTTCTCGTCCGACTTGTAGTATTTCCGTGACGCCGTCAGCACGGCTTCTTCGATGGCGGTGATGATGACGTCCGCCTCGATGCCCTTTTCCCTGGCGAGCGCTTCAATCGTTTGTTGTAACGCGTTGTTCATAAACAGTTCCTCGCGACGGCCCAAGCAGCGAGTCCGCTACAGTTCAACCTCGAGGCGGGCACGCGCGACCGCCGTCTCTGGAATCCGGCGTGTCTTCTTGCCGTCCTCGATCACGATGGTCTGGTCGTCCACTGCACTGATCCGGCCGGACACGAATCGTTGTCCGTCAACCGGTTCGGACGTGACGATCTTGACCCGTCGCCCAACGAATCGGGCGAAGTCGGCCAGGTGACGTAGCGGCCGGTCGAGCCCAGGCGACGACACCTCCAACGTGTATGCGTGGTCGAAGGCGATCTCCGCGTCCAGAATCGCGCTCATGTCCACACTGACCGTTGCACAGTCTGCCACCGTCACGTCCTCACGCTGCGGCGCAACGCCCGCTGGCTCCGCCGGCGCCAGAGAGTCGATGAAGACCCGCACGACCCAGCCAATGGATTCCCGGCGGAACTGCAGATCGAACAGCTCGAGCCCGTGGCTCCGCGCCACCCGCTCGGCGATCGACCGCAGCACGTCGAGACGCTCTGTTTGCGACCCGGTCACGTGGTAGCCCCGTTCGCAACTGCGCTGGCGTTCGGACGGCGATGCATCCCGTCTGGTTGCGTTGCTCCTCCCTCAAATACTTCCCAGTATTCGCGGTTGTCGCCCCGTGCCAACCCGTGCGCCTCGCCGCCGCGGTGCTTCATCGGCAGACGGGGCTGCCGCCCCAAAAACAAAAAGCGGGCCAAAACGCCCACTGATTTGCTCACCACCGCAAATACAACCTGACAACTATAGCACGACCGCCGGGACGGCAAGAACCGCTGCCTCGGGTCCGGCCGACGCACGGGGTGGAGGGCGAGTCGCAGCTCGTGGCGGCCTCGTCATGGTGTCAGTCTGTAGAGCATGCGGGGGAATGGAATGGTCTCCCGGATATGCTGCGCGCCGCAGATCCAGGCGACCACCCGTTCGATCCCCATGCCAAAGCCGGCGTGCGGCACGCTGCCATAGCGCCGCAGGTCGAGATACCACTCAAATGCGTCCTGGGGGAGATCGTGCTGGGTGATTCGTTCGAGGAGCACATCGAGGTCGTCGAGTCGCTGTCCACCACCGACGATTTCGCCGTAGCCCTCGGGCGCCAGGATGTCCACCGACAGCGAGCGATCCGGGCGATCCGGGTCTGGTTGCATGTAGAACGCCTTGGCCGCCGACGGGAACCGGTGCACGGCGACCGGCCGGTCGAACTGTTCCGCGAGCAGCGTCTCGTCAGGGCCACCGAAATCGTCACCCGACTCGACCGGGCGACCGTGGTCCTGGAGCACACGAATTGCGTCGTCGTAGGTGATCCGTGGAAATGGCGTGCGGACCGCTTCGAGGGGGGCCCGGTCGCGTTCGAGCGTCTCGAGCTCACGTCCGCGGGTTTCGAGCGTTCGCGAGACGACCTCCGTGATCAGCTTCTCGGCCAGCGCGATCGCATCATCGAGCGTCGCGTAGGCCATCTCCGGCTCGACCATCCAGAACTCGGTCAAGTGACGGCGGGTCTTCGATTTCTCCGCCCGGAACGTCGGACCGAAGGAGTACACGCGTCCGAGCGCCATGGCGTTGGCTTCGTTGTAGAGCTGGCCGCTCTGGGTGAGAAACGCGGTGGCGTGGTCGTAGTACGGAACCTGAAACAGCGTCGTGGTGCCCTCACACGCAGCTGGTGTGAAAATCGGCGTGTCCGCCAGGATGAACCCCTGGGTGTTGAGATAGTCCCTGACGGCATTGATCACCGTGTGACGGATCCGGAGGGTCGCGTGCTGTCGCTCGGATCTGATCCACAGGTGCCGGCGGTCGAGCAGAAACTCGGCACCATGATCCTTCGGCGTAATCGGATAGTCGCGGGATGGTCCGACGACGCGGAGCCCGCTCACATCGAGCTCATAGCCGCCGGGCGCCCGCGCGTCGGCCCGCACCGTGCCTTCGATCGCCACGGCGGTCTCCTGACCCAGATGTCCTGCCTGTACGAACAGCTCTTCCCCGACCGCCGCTTTCGACATCACCGCCTGGATGAATCCGGTGCCGTCCCGCACGGTGAGAAAGTGAATCTTGCCGCTCGATCGCCGGTTGTGGAGCCAGCCCTGCAGGGTTACCGAGCGCCCTTCCTGCGCCGCGATCTCTTCGATGGTGGCCATGTGCTTGGTATGCGTGCCCTCTGTCAAGACGTCTGCGGACAGGTCCGGGCGGTTTTCTGGTGGCCGCGGGACATTCACCACGGACTGCTGCGGATTATTTCACGAACTGCCGGACATCAGCTCGGGGAGATGGGGCACGAGCAGCTCGAGGAGCCGGTCGAACCGGGGGTAGGCATGCAGGGTCCGACGCAGATGCGTGATGGTGCGCGGGACGTAGGCCGCGAAGCCGGGTCGACCGGCGACGGCAACCTGATGCCCGAATGTTCCGAGCGCTTTCAGATGACGTTGTACCGACATCAGGTCGAACCGGCGCGCGAAGTCAGGAGTGCGTTCGCTCGGCACAGCGTTCAGAAAGTGCGCCGTCGTCGCCGCCACCAGTTCAGGCGACAGGTCGACATAGCAGTCGCGGAGCAGTGAGACGAGGTCATAGGTGGCTGGTCCCATGCGCGCGTCCTGGAAATCGATCACGACCAGTTGGCTCCGATGCACCATCAGGTTACGGCTGTGGTAGTCCCGGTGGCATAGCACGCGCGGCTCGGCTGCCAGCTCTTCGGCGATCGCCGAGAGCTCCCGCCGCAGTGCCTCGGCAGCTGCTGGAGCGAGTCTGACGTTGCGATAGGTGCGCAGGAACTCCGACTGGAAGAACGCCAGCTCCCAGGTCAGCTTGGCGGTGTCGAACGCCAGGCCATAGGGAACCGCCCCGTCGGTGTCGGGATGTCTGTCGCCGTCCCGTTGCAGCTTGGCGATCAGTTCTACCGCCTCGCGATAGAGGGGGGCGGGGTCGCCTTCGCTGACCCGCAGCCAGCCCTGCAGCGTCTGGTCGCCGAGGTCCTCGAGCGCCAGGATGCCGAGGTCCCCTGCCTGGCCTATCACCGCCGGCACGGGTATCGCCAGTCGTCTGAAGAGTGCGCCGACCGTGATGTCCGGAAGGGCGTCGGTAACGAACGGTTCCGGATGGACGGCGAGGACGACCGACGGACCGTCGCGGCGCGTGACCCGCACGTAGCAGCGATTCGACGCATCCCCGTGGAGCCGTTCGACATGCGTCGTCAGCGGGGGCAGACCCTGCCGCTGCAGATACTCAGCCACGCGGTCATCGACCGTCTGGGCCGTGGTGGGTCCCTTGCCGGGGGGGGCTGCCTCAGTCATGTAGTGTGTGTCTTGGCTGGGTGGCTGGTTCCAACCGCAGCCGGAGCGCATTGATCACAAACCTTTCTTAGATCGGTACGACTAGCAGATCTCCGGTTCTTGTTGCCCCGGGCAGCGTCGTGGTCTCCCCGGGTGCTGGCGGGGTGCAGACGACCGCTCGCCGGTCGAGTCTGGTCCCACCGGCCAGCCGGACGCCATCGGTGAGGACGCAGTCGGTCACGACGCATCCGGCTCCGACGGTCACATCGTCCCAGAGCACCGACCGCTCGAGATACGCTGACGGGTGGACGACGCTGCCCCGACCGAGGGTTACGCTCGGACGCCCCTCGTCGGCGCCGACCGCACGCGTGGTCTTCAGGTAGTCGGCCGTCGTGCCGATATCGCGAAAGTGCCCCATAAGATGGTGGGCCGCTACCTGTCCGGGGTGGGCCAGCAGCGTGTCATAGAGCCCGCCGATCGATGCGGTCGGGTCGCCGTCTGACAGCGTCTCGAACGCCGAGGCGTCGGCGATCTGGACTCCAACGAAGTGAGCCGGGGTCCTCGGGTCGCCGGCGGCGGCGAACCCGGTCACCCAGCCATCCGCGTCCGTGAGCACACCGCCGTAGCGCTGCGGCGCGGGGTTCGGGATGACGGCCAGGGTGACCCGTGCGTGCCGGACGATGTGGGCGTCGAGCAGGCCCCGGAGGTCCACATCGCACAGCGTGTCGCCGTTCATGATAAAGAAGCGGTCGTCCAGCAGCGACAAGGCCCGGCGGGGGCCACCGGCCGACCCGAGGAGTACGCGCTCCCACGAGTACCGGACACGACAGCCCATGGCGGCGCCGTCGCCGACCGCAGCCGTGATCGTGTCTGGCCGGTGATGCAGATTCACCACGACATCCCGCACGCCCTGGGCTGCCAGTCGAGTCAGGTGCCTGCAGATCAGCGGAACGCCGGCCACCGGCACCGCGGCCTTCGCCCGGCACAAGGTCAGCGGGCGCAACCGAGTGCCCAGACCGGCGGCGAGCACGAGTGCGGGCGGCAGCGGTGCCATCACGGTTCGTCGAACAGCATAGGGGTTGCCGACGAGCCCTGGGCCGCACAATGCTGTCGGAAGAGCGCCAGATACGAGTCGAGTATGAAGTCCGACGTAGGGCGTCCGAGCGTCTTCGCCATGGCGAGGATGTCCTCCTCGCTACCCTCGAGTTCGACGAACGTACCGATGGGAGATTCGTCGACGGCAATCACCAAGTCGCCGCTGTGGAATTCTTCGCGGTACTTCTGGTATCGGAACCAGACATGAAAACCCAGTCGCTCGAACAACCGCAGGAGCAGTGCGCCATCACCGACCGTGGTCTCGAGCTCTTCCTGCCCCTTCGTCATACCCAATACCGGCGTGCCTTTGCAGGTCAGGTAGGCGCGGTCGCCGACGTCGACCCGCACGCGCAAGGTGTGGTGTCGCTTACCAAGCGGCTCCGTGTCCCGATCCAACAGACCATCGTTCTGCAGGCGTCGAGCGCGTAGCGGTATCGCGCCCGCCTCGACCACTGCCCGCCGTGCCGCGGCCGGGTTGTCGTAGCGCAGTTTGATCTCCCGCTCGATCATCGCAGTCACGTGACCCGCGTGCTGAACGAGGTGCCCCGCAGAGAAGGGACATCGACCTGCTTGCTCAGGAGCAATACTTTGTGGGTGCTGCCAAGTCCGCCCGGAACCAACAACGTCTTGAGGGCCAGTCGTCGCCTGAGCGCGTCGGCCCCGCCGTTGGCGGTGGGGTCGTCGAGCGCCCCCAAGCCAAGCAGGAAATAGCTCTGGTCGAGCACACCGCATACCTCGAGACCTTCATCCTCGGCGGCTGCTCGCACCGATGTCAGGTCCACATGGGCCGTGATGTCCTGTTCGCCGGGATGGGCCAACCATGGGGGGCCGTCTGGCTGACACCCGTCGCTCCCCATCGTTCCGATGAGATGATGGTGGAAGGTGGTCAGCGTGCCCTGGCTGTGGCTCTCCGAGTAGAGCTCCCGTGCCGTGTGACCGTAGTCGATCAGGATCATGAAGCCGCGGTCGAGCCGGCGTGCGGCCGTACGCACCCACTCGACCGCGGCGAGGTTGACCTCGCCGCGCCAACCGGGGGCGAGGTCCACGTCGAGCCGCGCCAGATATGCTGCGAGTGCCGGGTTCGAGGGCGGCCCGCCACGTTCGACAAACCGGTCCCCGTCGAGATCGATGTAGATCTCCCGCAGGCCGTCGGCGGTCATCGACATGGCGTGGGTGGGGAGGGCGTCGAGCAGCTCGTTCGCCAGGATCACACCGCAGATGTGGTTCGGTGTTGTGGCCGTCGAGCAGACGAGATGGGCCCGGTGATGCCCGAGGGTGTCCGGCTGAGCGGCGCGTCCGGCCGCGCTCGTCTCGACCAGCGTCAGTCGAGTTGCGGCGTATAGCTCTGGATAGGTCGATTCGGCGGCGTCGAGCAGATCCCGGGCGAGTTGCCCGTTGCCCGCGCCGACCTCCACCAGGTCGAACACTGGAGAGCCGGTGGCGGCAAGCAGGCGGTACATCTCGTCGATCTGGATGGCGAGGAGCGCGCCGAACTGCGGTCCGACATCGACGCTGGTGTAGAAATCACCCGCGCGCCCGGTTCGGTGGGACACGCGGGTGTAGTAGCCGAGGGTCGGGTGATGGAGCGCAAGGTCCATGAACTCCGCCGTCGTCAGCGGTCCGTGGTTTCGGATCCGCTCGACGATCAGAGCGCGGAGGGACATGACACCGAGGACTACTCCTTGCGGAGCCGGCGCAAGACTCGCGAATCGTCTCGGACGATCACCAGAAACGCCGTGCTGCCCGACGGGACCCGGTTCAGCGCGCGGATTGCCCCGGCCGCGGTGGTGATCGGTTCCCGGTTGACCGTGATGATGAGATCGTCCGGTTGCACGCCGCCGGTCAACGCCGCTCCGTTGGGGTCCACGCCGGTCACGACGGCGCCGGTCGTGCCTGCCGCGAGGTTGAGCCGCCGTGCCGACTCTGCGGTCAGGTCCTGCAGACTCATCCCGAAGCCGGTGTTCAGGTCTTCGACAGGGTCGGGCCGGCTGGGTCTGTTCTCGGCCTCCAGGTCCAGCTCGCCGATCGTGATCGGTAGCGTCCTCGGTTCGCCACCCCGATAGACGCCCAGCTCGACCACCGTGCCCGGTTGCGTGTCGACGACTTTCTGCTGCAGATCCTCGACGTGCTCGATCCGCTCGCCGTTGTAGCTGACGATCACGTCTTCCACCTCGAGGTCGGAGTCGTCCGCCGGCCCACCCGGAGCAATCCTCATCACGACGGCTCCCAATCGCTCGTCGAGCCCGAAATACTCGACGTCGTCGTTGGTCACTGCAAGGATCTCCACGCCGATTTTGCCGCGTG
>Ga0310122_10002917_pt1 | contig 10875 bp, 18 predicted proteins | sample CB6_Bottom_1051__FD_203503 | JGI IMG/M metagenome (GOLD analysis project Ga0310122, IMG submission 203503) | Marine microbial communities from Western Arctic Ocean, Canada - CB6_Bottom_1051 | ecosystem: Environmental > Aquatic > Marine > Oceanic | place: Canada: Western Arctic Ocean | collected...
TTTTGCCAAGTTTCAGTGAACTGCCTCATCACTTCTAGATAGTTTTTAGATGAATCTACCCAAGGAGTATTCCAAAATTTTTCCCAATTATTATCATACTCAAATACCGATATTAGACCTGATTCTTTTAACATATTTTGCCATTCATGTCCAAATTTTTTAATTTCAAAATTTCCTGCAGTCATCCATTGCTTTTTCCATTCTTTTGCTAACATTTGTGGCATCAATGTATTAGTTCCAGATGATTTTAAGGCGTGATTATATTTTACAAATGCTTCATTTCCTGCCTGTCTCCACAAATCAAAAGATAATTTCCATCTAACTAATGCAGAAGAATACTCTTTCCATGGATCAATAGTTTTAACATCTTTTTTTGATGTTTGATTGAGATCTTCCATAACTAATTATTTATTTAGCACCAGTCTTAAAAACATGATCTTGGTATTCTAGGATTAGGTGTATCAAACGTTAATTTTATACATTACATTTACACAAAAAAGAATTCCAAATATGTGGTATACTGATGACACACTTGAATATGATAAAGAATATCTTCAATATGTTTTAGAACTATTCCAATAAATCATATGATTAAAAATGAAACTAATAGTAATTATTGTTTACAATTAGAAAGGGTACTAAACACAGCGTAGTTTGATGCACTATGAGGTTGATTACTTGCATCAGTAGCAAAGTATTCCATATTTTCATCAATCATTATACTTGGTTTGATCATGTCACCTTTTTTGAATAATTTGATGCATTTGGTTTGTTGTTTAGTTAATGATACATTATGGATTTTAGGGTTGTATTCTTCTAAAACTTGGTATAGTTTGTGAACCATCTACGCCTATTTTTTGTCCAATCCATATTAGAATTGGTTTAGATGTTTTCTTTAACAGAGAATATGAATGAAAAACAAGAGTGGCACTATCTACCAGTTAATTTAGTATCATGACAAGAACATACACACCCATTAGGACACATTTCATGAATCCATAATATACACCAAATTGATTTTCTCATCACAATGTACACTAATTTACCATATTTAAAATATATAACAAGATGGCTGGAATCGATATTTTCTAAAAATAATCTAGTGATCATCATAGATTATGAATTTCTATGAAATCAATTGTACTAGTGTAATAATTGACATTACAAGAGTCACACTAAATTAGTTAGAATTTATTTAGATATTTTCTTTATCCCCATTTCTGGGCATATTCTTCTTTAGTGATTGGAACTCTTGATTTGCATTTTACACATCTACGCATTTTATTATGCTTGGAATATCTCCATACATGACGTTCGCTTTTTTGATGACAATTCATAATATTTCCCTATTTTAGCTAGTATTTAGAAGTCATTATTTGCCAAGATTTAAAATAATTCTAAAAATTAATTATTTTATAAAGAAATTACCATTAAAAAATTATTTTTCATTATAAATTTGCAACAAATTGATAAATTACGATTGCCCCTATACCCACGCCAATAATTCCACCAACAATAATTCCATATTTTTTTAGTTTTTCCTTTTTTTCAAATTTAATATTTGCAATCCTTTTTGCTTCTAAATGATGCTTCTCACAACGAAGTTTACCTTCATATTCACGAAATCCTTTATCATCACATTCACAGCATTTTCTTTCATCCATGATAATTTTTGATGTTTTTCTATAATATTTGTATTCAAAATTCTTTATTTTTTGAAATTAATTCATCACACGAGTAATTTGATAGTGGTATTTACCCCGAATTAATTAATAATTAAGCATATTTTTTCACTAATTTTAGATATCTTGAGATGGTATAATTAGAAATCAATGTAATCTAATGCTGCCGCATCACTGATTAATCTAGTATGTTTTGAACCAATCACATATCCATTTTTTACATCATCTACAGGAACCCATCTATTTGTTGATGTATAGTGCCTTTTTTCAGTCAATTCTAATTCTATTGCTTCAATATCAAATTCAGCTTCTTCAACTTCTTGGGTTGTAAGATGTTTTATGGTGATGAGGATTTTTACAACTTTGACTCGCTTTCCTAGCTTCCAAGATGTTGGACCAATTTCATCAGATACTTCTAGTACTTTGATTTTCATTTGTTTTGTACCAAATGCATTATAGCTGATGTATGCCTTCTCATCTGTGAATTCTTCAAAAGTAATCCTTGAATTAACTTCAGCATCAGAAACAGTTTCCAATAGAGATTCTGAGTTTATTTCAGTTGATTCTGTATTGGTATTCTCTTCACTCATAAATTGTAATTACATATTATCCTTATAAAATGATTTGAATAATGACAGTTTAGAAAATTTACCTTTGTTTTGTTTTAAAAGGCATATTTTCTTCTTTAAGAAATAATTCTTTTCTTGAACCATCAATTCTTGCAAAAAATCGTCCATCATATGTACACACACAATCACTAATTTCTAATGACTCATCCCAAACTTTGAAAAATTCTCTTAGCTCTCTGCTTTCATATTTTCCTATACCTAATCTTTTCTTTGAGAGGAATTTGAATGCCAAAAGTACTTTTCTGTTTTTATACACACCAAAGGTCTTAATCCAATCTAAACATCGTTCAATTTGATCTGCTGGAACTGGAAGTGATGTACTGGTACCCGATTTAGCCTCAATTGTAAAAATAGTACTTTCTTCAGTATTTACTGCCAATACATCTGGTAGTGCAATACTTGGAGAGCCTAACCTAAATGCTCTCCATGCTGTAGTACCATTGAATCGTTTTACTATGGTATCTTCCCACTGATACCCTCTTTGTCTTCGCAATCGAGCAGCTTTTTTATGATTAATATTAGATTTTTTAGTAAAAGTTGATTTTGTTATTGTTACAGTTTTTATTTTCATTGGCATGTTATATTCGCATTATATTTAGTAAAGCGGGTAATTATATAATAACTCAATAAAATATTATGTAAAGGTCATTTCTTTATTCATATTATTTTCAAAATATGATATCCATTCTAATTTTGAATTATCAGTAAAGACATTTAATTTTTGAAAATTTCTAATATCTAAATAGTTCCAAATTTTTTAGGTAGTACGTCTGAAATAATTATAGAAAAATTATTAGAAAAAAGAAATTTGTATCTAAATACGTTAAAACATCTGGATTTTCAACTAGTAGAAGAAATATCACAAAAAGAAGTTGAAGATAATAAGAAATCACAAAAAACAACTATAGAACAATTAAAAAAAATAGAACAGGAATTAGCATTTATTTTATCAAAAAAATCAACATAGATTACAATGAGTTTATCAAGCCCATTTATTTACAAAATTTATGCTTGATGAAATAATTACAAATTTAGTTAAAGTAAAACAAGATTTCGCAAAAAATTATACAGGAAATGCCCACATTCAAGAGGTAATTCCAGCATTTACATCAAAACAATTTCCAATAGATGAAAAACATCTAGAACTCATGCACATTTTTGCTAAAAAAAATCCCATATACTTTAATTTCTATGAAGAAAAAATTGCAGACATACCGTGTATTGTGTATGAGGGGGATATCAATGAATATTGGTTAAACAGTATCAAACATGGAACAAGTTGTCAGCCATTTTATCCAACATGGATAATGTCTGCATTTGTTATGACATCTGTTGCAAAAAAACTAGGATATACTGAACTTGTAGATATTGGATCGGGTGATGGACGAATTGCATTTTGTGGGAAATTTTTAGGGTTTACCACTGTTAGTATTGAGATTGATGATGTGTTGGTAGAATTACAAGAAACAATTGTCAAATATACAAATCAAGATTTCAATCCAACATGTGGAGATGCATTAGACATTGATTATTCAAAATTCAAACTAAAACAACCAGTATTTTTTATTGGAGGTTTACCTCAAATGGGAGGAGATATTTTAGCTGCCAGTATTATTGAAAAAATTAATTCAGACACAAATCTCAAGAAAAATACTGGATTGGTGTTTGCAGGAACACATTCTAAAAGAGAGTTATCGGGGAATCTGCCAAATGGTGGTTGGAGTTCTCTTATAGAAAAACATGATTTGAGTGTGATTGATACTGTATCATTACCAACCATCTGGACTTTTGATCAATTAGTTGAAACTCCATACATCTATACAAAATTCAATTAACGTAGAAAAAATAACCTTCATTTGAAATTCCACATTTTGAAATCTTTACCATTTGACCGACCTCTGGAATTTCTGACATTTTTGCCATAATTTTGATGGTACTTTCAAATTCAATTATACAAAAATAATCATTATTTTGTTTGGAAAATTCAATAATTTTACCCTCAAATTCACCATTTTTTAAAGAAACAGGACCAAAACAATCATCACAAAATTCAGTTGGAGGCCAAACGATTTTTTTACAAACACTACATTCAGGAATCATAAACTTTCCTTTTGATAACTCTGACTCAAAATTCATTTTTCTAAAACCAACACTGTTGAAGATGTAGCAGCAGCAGACATGTTATGAATTAATCCAATATTTGCATCATCTACTTGTCTATTGTTTGCATTTGATTGAAGTTGTTGAGTAATTTCGATTGTTTGTGAAATACCAGTTGCTCCTAAAGGATGTCCTGAACCAATTAGTCCACCTCTTGGATTTATTTTAAAATTATTTGTCTCATATAGTTCATCAACTAAATCTAACCCTTCACCATAATCAGAAAAGCCTAATGATTCCAATGCCATTGGTTCACAAACTGAAAAAGCATCATGTATTTCTGCAACATCGATATCGTTTGCAGTATGATTAGACATTTTTAATGCACTTTGTGCTGCTAGTTTTGTAGATTCCATGGATGTAAATGATTTATTTTTTGTAAAACTTGCAGATGTTGTTTTTTGACCAATACCTGTTATCCATACGGGGTTATCTGTAATATTTTTAGTCAGTTCTTCAGTTGCTAAAATTATAGATGCACTTCCAGTACAAGGTCGTGAACAATCTAATAATTTTAGATCATCTGTGAGTTTTTTAGAATTCATTACATCCTGTACTGTGTATGTCTTGTTTGAATATGCATTTGGATTTTCTTTAGCTTGTTTATGATTTTTTACAGAAACAACAGCTAAACGTTCATCAGAAATTGAAAATTCACGCTTGTATGATTTTGTAAAAATTGATGCCCAAAATATTGGATGTTTGAATTCACCTCTAGAATTGTCCCATTGTAATATTTGACCAGGACTATCATGTCTTTCAGCACCTGAAATTAGAATCATTTCAGCTAATCCTGATGCAATGTAGGAATATGCTGAAACTATCGAATTTGTGCCTGAATTACATAGACTTTCAATTGAATGAGCAATTTTTGGTTGAATTCCTGCCATTTCAGATAAAATTGGAGATAGGTATTTTGAATTATTATTTGTAGAAACTAATACTGCATCAATATCTTTTTTGTTTATTTTTGAATTATTTTCAAATAGATTTTTTGTAGATTTGAGTAATACTGATTCAATTTTTTGTTCATCTATTGTAAAGGGAGTTGTCCCATATGCTGCGATTCCTACTTTGAGCATTATTTTTCATCCAAAAATATCTTTTTTAACAACATAAATGATTCCATAGTATCCCCAACTGGATTAAATTGGATTATGGGTAAATTAATTCCAGAATCAATAAAATCTTGAAGTTTCTTTTGAGATTCTTCAGGTGTTCCTGCAATACAAAGTGATTGCAGCATTGAATCAGTTACACATTCATGGTTTGATTTAAATCCTGATTTTTTAAACTCGTCAAAAATATTATCTGTTTCATTCTTGAATCCATTTTTTGCTAAAAATTCTCTATATATTTTTCCAACAGATATGTAAAATGCCAAAGTTTTTTTTGCTCGTTTGATTGCATTATCAGAATCTTCTGCAATACAAGTTATTATTTGACAAGTGACATCAATCTTTTTCTTTGATTGCATTTTAGTTATTGTTTGTTTCATTTCATTGAGTGGTCTAAGATAAAAAATTACACCATCTCCAATACTCCATGTCAAGTCTATCATTTTTTGATTAATGGCTGCCAAGTAAATTGGAATATTTTCTCTAAATGGTTTTATCAATGATGTGAAATTTTTTAAATTGTAAATTTCACCTGAATAATTAATTGGTTTTCCTGATAGAATTAATCTAATTATTTCTACATATTCTTTCATTCGTTGTACTGGTTTTTCAAATATGGCTCCATGAAAATCCTCAACTATGGGCAAACTACTAGTCCCAAGGCCTAAAATTAATCGTCCATTTGATAAAGTATCAACAGTCATTGCACCCATTGCAATTGTTGATGGACTTCTCGAATAGATGTTAATAATTGATGAGCCTATTTTTTGAGTGGTTGATTTTCCAGATACTGCACTCAACATAGAGAAATTCTCCATCCCCCATGTTTCAGGAATCCATATGGAGTCAATATTTGTGCTAGATAGGATTTTTGAGCATTCTAGAACTTGATTTACTGATAATAATGAACCTAAACTACACCCAATATGCATGAATAATCTATGGGATCTTGGATATTCTAGTGTATCTAAATGTAAACTACATAATATCTAGGCGTAAATGACCATAATTAGAGGTCTGGGATAATCCCACCACATTCATTGTAGAATTGCCAAAGAATCTATAATATTTTCAAAATGTGTTATTTGTAAGCAGTTTTAGTAAGAGGTTAATTTTGATTGAGTCTGAGTATTATCAGATTATTTTATCATACTAATCATTGAGTGAACAAATTTTTAGTGAGAAATCATTACCAAAACCAACATTTTGGAATGATGCTACAAAATATGCATCTGTTAGTAATGATGAGTTATTTGTAGAAGAAGTGGCATACATGATGGTTACATTACATAGAACCGGTGCATAAGGTAAAGATCATCATTTGATAATTTTTTCAATTTCTAATTCACATTCTTCCATATCTTTGAAAGAGTCAACAGAATACCATTTGACATTTTTGAATTTGATCGTATTGAGTTTACCTTTTTTTGCATAATCTGGAAAGAGTGTTTTTTCAATATCACCTTTCACAGGTAATTCCCGTAATACTTCTTTTTGGAGATGATAAATCCCGGCATTCATCCATGTATTAGAAATTTCTTTTTTCTCTTTGAATTTTAATATTTTTTCATCACTAGTTTCTAAAATTCCATATTGAGTTCTTAACTCAATTGCTGCAATCGAATTTTGTTTTTTTCGAAGTTTGTTTAAATCAATATTTGTTATAGTGTCGCCATTTATTACAAAAAATGATTTATCATTAATCATTTTTCCTGCTTTTTTAATTGCACCACCAGTACCTAAAGGAGTTTTTTCAACAGAGTATTTTATTTTAATTCCAATATTTTTCATTTTAAAATGATTTTCAATCATCTTTGTTTTATAACCAGTACAAATTATGACTTCAGATACATTAAATTTTTTCAAATATTTTATTTGCCATTCTATAATTGGAATATTTTTTATTGGTACAAGGGGTTTTGGTACAAAATCTGTAATTGGTTTTAGTCTTTTTCCACGACCCCCTGCTAAAATAATTGCCTTCAATACTCAGAGTCTTTTTTTAGAGTAAAAAATCCTTTTCCTCTACCTCTTTTATACGCCTGAACCGTAATTATAGGCATGAGTTATCTTGTTGATACAAAATACTTGTCAGAAACTTTGAGTGAAGAGGAATTATATCAAAATGTCTTTTTACATGATAAGAAAAGATATCTTTGCGTTAGATTTTTGAATCCTATTTTGAACTACTAATAACTTCTATTAGTTTTGTCTCAATCTCTTTTCCCATAGATTCTAACTCTGCATTTGCTGTAACAGATAGCAGTGTTGTAGGTTTTGCTAAACTGACGTAATTTTCTCCATCCTTCTCATATACTGCAATAGTACATGGAAGCAACAATCCAATATTTGGATCCAAGTCCAATGCTTTTTTTGCAGCTTGAGGGTTACAAATTTCTAATAGTTTGTATTCGTGAGAATAATCAATCCCTTTCTTTGCAAAGATTTCCTTAAAGTCCAATGTTTCAAGAACACCAAATTTGATTTCAGAAAGAGAGGAGGTAATATCTTTGATGACGTTATCTATTGTCTTTTGTGTTTTTACGGTATAATGATAACTCAATTTAATCCCCCATGATTCTGATTCATTTTATCTGAAGCATAAGTTGTAAACAAAGATGGTACCCAAGCATGAATAAATAATGCTACACTCATAGATATGGCTCTCCACCAATGGGATTTGTAAGTGGTATTATTTTCATTAAGGTGTTTTATTATACCAATTTTTTGCTTTAAAGTATCAATAGTTATAGAATTTTGTTTTGTGTTTTGGCTTGTATTCATAATTCAATATTTTTGAAATTGTATTTAGTTAGAACGTTTAGTTTGCAAGTATTTGCAAGTATTTGGTTTATTTAGAAAATCTAATGGTAACTGAATCTTCTGTGATTATTGTTTTACAGGGTTGTTCTAGAGTAGATTGAATTAATGATTCCAAAAATACCTTTAGAAAAGTTGTACCTTTTTTTCCAAATTTATGATGAATACTTATTGCAATTTCACTCTCGGTTTTTTCCAAATCACAGGTTCCATACCCACAATGCTCAAAATATATCATAATAAAATCAGTAACAATTTCAGAATCCAGGTCTTTCCATTTGAATAAAATAAATTCTTTTGGTTCTTTTGAGCCAATATCTGTTGCCAATAATATTATTTGTTTCTCATCAAGAAGATCAAGAATAGATGAAAAGGCATCTTGACTCATCATCAATACTCCAAATTTTTCCATATACCTTTCAAGCTGAACATAATTTCCCAAAATTTGGTTTGCCAATGTATTGAGGCTTACTTTCTTTTCTCCGGCTATTTTTCTTAGTTTATGGTCATTTTCTTCATCAATTCTGAATGTGATTGTAGATGTTTTCTTTTTGTTCACTTCTATACATACAGTAGAACTGAGTATTAAATTCAATTACAAAAAAATGATTTATTTCAGTTCATGACGAATTCTATTCATTAAGCCCATCGTGTAAAATTCACGGGTTGTGGTTCATCATCTTGTTCATCACTATTTTGTTCAGTTTCATTATCTCCTTCACCTGACAAATTCAATCTCTTATCTGTGATTCGAATTTGTTTACAAAACTTATCTAAATTTTGTCTCTCATCCTTCGAAAAATTTAATAAAAAGAGATTGGAGTTTTTACTGAAATGAGTGCAGTATTTGATGCAGAAATAGCAGAACGCGAATGCCCTGGATGTAAAAGAATGACAAAATCAATGTTTTGTCCAAAGTGTGGCAAGTGTGAATTCTGTCATAAAGTAATAGAAGGAGAATTAAAATGTCAAAATTAGATACACCTGAAGCTGACCTTTTGAGAATAGTCACAAACATAGCTAGTAAGTTATAACAAAATTAACAAGTTGGTAAGAATCATATTCTAAACTCTATTTCACAATACCCAACACATCATTAGTCATTATCATACAATAATTCCAAGAACTTTTTTAAAAATATTCATATTTTTTTGATAAGATTTTCCTAATTGCCTGGTTATAATCATAATGTCTTTTTTATTATGATTGAAAAGGCCGTCATAAACATTAGAAATGGGTAATCCTTTTTGTAAATTTAAAACAGAACTTAACCATATTTGTCGTAATTCTTCTTGTTGTTTTTTAGTTATTTTTTTAAAGTCCATAAGAAATTGAAAAAAGCGTAGCTAGTGTAGCTAATACAATAATATTCCACCTGTTTTTCCTTTCTAGACATGAAAATGCTTAACTATTAAAAATTCAATTCCAAATTAGTTGAAACCAATTCTAATGATCGGAATGGCAATTGCAATTGTAATTATTGTTGCAATAGTAATGGGAATGGCAATGCAAAGTATGGCAGTAATAGAATCTCAACAGCAAAGATTAGATTTGATAAAAGAGAAGAACTTCATTGAACAAGAATCTCAGCAATGTTATGAAGATTATAGTAGTTGTAGTTTCATAGATTACAAAATTCATTGTTTTGAAACTATCTATACTCTAAACAAGATAAGTGAATCTGGAATTGATAAAATTCAAGGTATGATTGAATATGAAAAAGAATATTGTCAAGATTTAGAAGATTAGTATGATGTGATTGAGAACAATTATTATTCAAATTTATTATTCATTTTCTCTGCGAGAATCTTCCAATGTTCTTTTACCGATTCATGACTTGATTTAAGATAACTATCAATAGTGATTGATGGTTTACTATGTCGTAATTGCTTACTAATCACTTCTAATGGAAATTTAACGCCCTCATGTGTGCCAAAAATCAAATCTTTGCCAATACTCTTTCTAAATATGTGGCCTACTGTTTTCTCACCTGTCTCATTTTGTGGTGTGGTCCATGATGGAATGTCCAATGATTTGCCTAGTTTCTTCAACCATGGATAGAAAGTGTTGTAGGTTAATCCGACAAACAATCTACCATCCTCTTTCTCATTCAAATATAGGCTCAATTCATGCACGAAATGTTCTGGAATAGGTGCAACGTCATTCTTTTTTGTTTTGGTATCTCCAAGATACAAATTGAATGAGTCTAAATCAAAATCTTCTTTCTTTAAACTAATTCCCTCAATTGGTCTTAATGCACCACCTCTTACCCAATCATAGCAACTGCTACTATTGCAATAATGAATACAGGTTTCATCTGTTATTCATCATATCATTATAATATTTATGAAAATTAGAAAATTATGGTTGAGGATAATCTCTGTAGAGAATGTGGTAGTGAATTAAATCCTAAGATCAAATATTGTCCAAATTGTAAATGCAATATAGAAATAGAAACAATAGATG
>Ga0310122_10002919_pt1 | contig 10875 bp, 39 predicted proteins | sample CB6_Bottom_1051__FD_203503 | JGI IMG/M metagenome (GOLD analysis project Ga0310122, IMG submission 203503) | Marine microbial communities from Western Arctic Ocean, Canada - CB6_Bottom_1051 | ecosystem: Environmental > Aquatic > Marine > Oceanic | place: Canada: Western Arctic Ocean | collected...
TTGCATTTCTTTATCCATTACAGAAAATGGGGACGGATCTTCGTGATCCGTCCCCACTGCCTGCATTAAGTCCGAATTAGTTAGCTAATGGAGCTATCGTCTTCTGCTATCGGCATATATCCACCAAGCTCGCTATTCAGGAAACCCTGAAGTACTGTTGCTTCCTTGACCGTCATGGTCAATCCAACGGTTGGGGTGCTGTAATTATCAGCATCACTTGTGTTGGTGGCGATGGTGAGGACATTGCTGCCAGCCTTCTTGGCAGTGGGGTTACGGCTGATGCCGAAGCTAAAACGCTTCGTGGACTTTGACTTAGTATATGACATGCTTTTCTCCTGTTATAAGCATAAAAACTGCAATCCATGCAGTTGCTATAATAATAAATTAAAATGCCTTAGTGTTCAAGTCCAAAATCATTTCTTTTTCTTTTCTACTAAGTTTTTTAAATCTAGCCTCAGCCTTGGCAGCAGTTGAACGATCTTTAAAGTCTGTCCAATATACTAGCTCGACCGGTCGCCGAGACCTTGTGTATTTAGCACCCTTAGATGTGGTATTATGTTCATTAAGTCTGCGAGTAATATCGGTAGTAATACCCGTGTAGAAAGAATTATCGCTGCACCTGACCACATAAAGAAACCATTCATGATTCATTAATCACCTCAAATGGCTCATAATCTAACTTGTTCCACCACACCGCATCGTAATGCATAACGTGGGGATCTCCATCAATTGTCCACATTATCTTTATCTCATCAATTGGATAGTGGAAGCCGGTGGCAGAGGCTTCAACAACGATGCCGATCCAGTTCTTGACATATGCATGCCCGGGCGAGTCTTCATAATGGGTCCGTGAGAACTTTACCATGTCACCGAGTTTCATCTTCAGCTATCTCCTTTTGTAGCCATTCTGGAACTGGCCTACCAGCTTTTTTTAATTCATATGCCACTCGTCTTTTGCTATATTTCTCTTCGTCATCGAGGGTCATATAATAATACGAAGGGTCTTGAATCAATCCCTCTGTTGGGTGGAGAACACGTAGGACTGGAAAATCGTCTTTACTCCACACGGGGTCCCCGGCCTCGGGAAGTTCTTCATTCAACATCTTCTTGTATTCTTCCCGCGTGTCCCACATTTCAATTAGGATACAGGCACCTCCGGGCATGCGAGACTGCCATATCATATCACCTGATTTCATCTTCCACTAATTCCCAGTTGCGTGGATTTGTGTGCCACATCGTTCCGCACGGTAGCATTACCACTATTTCATTTAACTCCACTTTATTTTCAATATGCGAATCCATACTCTTAACAAGAGGATTAGCATCCACAATTATTCCATTCCTGTGAGAATCCCTTCCAAGTCGCATTACGTCCGGACGCTGTCTTACCAAGTCACCGACTTTCACTTGATCACCTTAAACTGATATGTAAGAGTGAGAGGACGCCCCTTCCGTGTAATATCAAGTACCATTCGATTCTTTCGACGAATCTTAAACCACAACCGAATTGCTTCCCGGACTGTAGTCACCGTACGTCCATTAATACTATTGACAACGTCACCATTACGCATTCCTGCTTCGTGCAAGTCACAATGAATTCTTCGCAAACGGAAACCATCTCTTTTTCCAGCATCACCCTTATGCCACCGTGCATGACCCAATTGGCTGTAATGCGTCAGACGAGCATAATAATCTACTATCCCACGATCTACGTGATAGCGGTTTCCTGAGTGCGAAATACCTGGATTATCCTGACAACCTTGATAGCGATTTCGTTTCTTCTTAGTGCTCTTTCTTACACTTGTCAACTCTTTAGCTGGGTTGACGTCTTCATCGATATTCTCCACCTGCGGGTGGTTAGATGTCTGCGGCTTCATTTCGTTGACGACTTCTTCAAGCTGCTCGCCGCTTAGTTCTGGTAAGTCTTTTTGTACTTCTTCAGTACTCTCCTCAAAATGAAATTGGATCTTCGTGGTTTGTACAGGTTTTTCGATAATCGTCATAACGGATGGATGACCACTCGCGGCGATCGCCAAAAGCGGACCGATATACATACTGGCAACTCCTGTAAAAATCGCTGATGTTTGCAGTGAGCTTTTAAGATTCACTGATCACCTCTCCTCTAAAAACTTTTGCAAGGATGTGTGTTCTCTTTTCATCTATTGCTCTTTGTCGTCTATGATGACCGTCAAGGATATATTGGAACTCCCCATCTTTTTCTACCACGATAATCGGGCAAGATAAATCTGCTTTTTCTTTTTTATGTTGTTCAATAATCACCCTCGGTACATGAGTCAAGACGCCGATTTCTAATGAAACAACCGGTTCATCTTGCAATTCTAATAGAATATCTTGGATTGTTGTTCGTGTCCCGCTTTCATCTACCCAATAGGTTTTCTGCCAATCACCGACTTTCACTTAGCACCTTCAAATCATCTTGATACACTTTGCAAATATATCCACCGTCCCAAAATATTTCAACAACCGGGGGGATGGCTACATCTTTTATAATAGCAATAATAACTCCCATTCCAGGATAGCTGTCTGTTATATCGCAAACTAAATCACCGACCTTCATAATCTTTTCTACCAGATTTTTGCACGTTTCTAGCTGCTACACGAATATTATTGCCCTCATAAAAAACAGTAGCCATTTTTTCCCATGACTCATATTCCACGAGGAGACCAACAAGCCATGGCCTTTGACTTTCCTCGAGACCAGGCCACAGCCGCAAGCGCCTCGCACAAAATCTAACTAAATCACCAGGCTTCACTTACTACCTCAATCTGGTCTAGGTATTCGTCTTCTTCTGGAAATCGTTCGTTCCAGAAAACTATAGCGTAACGACAATCTGCAATCTCTAGGTGACTATAGTCGATTCGAAAATCCACAATAATTCCGATCCAGTCTGTCTCCCCTTCGTAGGGTGACGTTCCGTCAGCGAATCTTCCACTCACGGGTGGCTTTACTCGAACGAGATCACCGATCTTCATTTTCATCGTCCTTAATTATACCTACCTTGTGTCCGTCGCTAAAGGCTTGAATGACTTGAACCAGTTCCAAAATCTGACCGCATGCGCTGAGTCCAATCTTCTGGAGCTTGGTGAGAGCCACTAGCTGCATCTCTTCGAGATCGACCTCGATATCACCATCTCCGAAATCGACTATCACTCTCTTCACGCGAGGGCCACAGCATACCGCTATAGCATGGGAGAGGTTAGGATAGTTTCCAATCCCAAGGTCATTCATCATTCGCTCGATGGATTCCTTAGCTTCCTTTAGACCGACCGTTTCATCTCCCTGTCCTCCAGCCTGCCTGAGCTTCTTGATTGCAGAAATCTTCTTAGGCCCTGATGGATCTTTGATATCATCGATAATTTCTTGGTAGATCTTAGGTTCTATAACGAATGCATCTCTCATCAGTATTTGCTCCATTCTTTAATTTTTCCAGTCTCGTAGTTTACCAAATAACTGTAGGCAGCGCCGTAATGATCTTCTTTCCAGTTGGATTCATCAATTACGTACTCTTCGTTGTCATCAAGAAATTCTGTTTCTCGAGGCAGCTCGCGCTTCTGCACTCGCTGCCATGGAGGGCAATAAAAACTACGGATCCCACCGGTCATCTGTGCTTGAGCAATGAGAAGCGTTAAATCTGTAGTAGTCTTTTCGTTTAGAAAAATTTCGATACGGTCGCCTAGAGTGGCGCCGTCATATTGCACATAGCAGCCAGTGATTTTTCCGTCGGTGTGCTGAATTCCAAGAGCTGCATGTGTACTCATGATATTTCTCCAATTACCTCGATATGGACTGCATATCGCAGCAGCATCTTTCCACTATCAGATAGAAAATGAATCGTCCTTACTGGTTTTTCCGCGATCTGCTCTTCTGTATAGGGTCCCAGTCGTCGTATCTCTGTCTTTATGACAATGCCGTAGTTATACGGAGGCGCAATGCTTCTTGTCTCGGTGTCCCAACCTTCTCGGATGTAATCACCAACCTTTGCGAAGTATCCTTCTCTAATGACCTTCACATTATCTCCACAGCGTTACGAGCGTTCCAAACTCTCGGTCGAACGTATAAAGCAGCCCCTCATAATCTGTCAGCATCATTTCTTCAATGATGCATTCTCTCCTAAAGTCATCGTGCCCCAGCTTCCTCGAGAGTCGCTCTGCTAGACTTAAGAGATGATATGCATTTCCCATTGGACCAGTCAAATCGATCTCAATCGGTGTCACTCGGGGTCTTTCTTCAATTGATCTAATTGCCATTGACAACCTCCAGATATCGTTCCAGAAATACTCCAACATCATGATCATACATAACGTGTATGCGATCAAGCAGACCTACAGCCGACGGCTGTTGGGGAGTGATGTGCGTAATAATTCCGATATGACCAAGATATTCCCTAGCCGTGCGCAGTGATATACCTTGATTTTTGAGTGTCACCAGATCACCGATTTTCATTAGCCGATGACCTCAAATCCATATTGGCGCTGCTTAATGCGCTGCTTTACTCCGCTGTCCATCCATACGATGTCGACAGCACCGGCATAAACTCCAGCGTATTCGCCCATCCCATGGGATTCCATTTCGTAGTCTTCTGCTTCCATGAAGCGATGCGTGTATGGATCGCGGACTACAGTAGCCATGCGACCGGTCGTTGTTTGACGAATGAGTTTACCTTTTTGCAATTGCTATTCCTTCCTTATAGTACTATTATACCATACTATAGGGCAATTTTTACAGAATATTTGCTTAGTTTAAAAAGATCTCTCTACTGAAGTGTGAATTCCTTCAATATCCCACACTTGATCGGCTGCGGCAAGCGCCGCATCCATGGTCTCAAACATCAACGCCTCGATATTTTCCCACCCTTTGCAAGTTTCTACGCTACCAACGGGCCATGAGCGTGTATCTTCCGGATCTATGATGGAAACAAACTCATTCGTTCCGCCGATCCGAATCTTAAATGGTCCGAAGCTGCGATCATCCTCGTAATATGTTACTCCAGTGTGTAGACTACTCATTACTTTCCTCCAGTTTTACTGGTTCAATTCTATTCCAATCGCTGGGATCGACTGCTAAAATCATGTCCTTATATAAGACGTACCTATTTGACCAATCAATATAACCGTCATTTAGTTTAATTCCAATATCGTCCCTCTTGCCAAGATACATTGCAACTCTTGCTTCTTGCACGTTGCGGTGTTGGTGCGGTGTTGCTCCTAATACCATCCCTTCAAGCCTTAGTGAAAATTTATTCCTCCCACGAGGCTGTATCAGCATTCCTTTTTTTAATTCAGCTACTTTCATTGTCCCTCCACCGGGTGCAGATATGAATCATGTTCACGAGTAATCTTTCCATCTCTCCAATAAACATCTGCAACAACTATATCTTTGTCTGTAGGTTTTATGATGCGCAGCACCAAGCCTGGATTAGCATATAGTTTCTCAGCTCCCTTGAACACCCACGACTTCGTGTGAAAATCTACTAGATCACCTACTTTCACTGATCACCTCTAATTGATATGTCCATTGCGATTCCTCTTGAAAGTCGGGATAGTTCCAACACACGACTGCAGTTTGTCTAGATCCTCCAAACGCCGAATTCTTCTTATGCATTTCGAGAATGACACCGAGCCACAGCTCGGGGTGCCGCTTATGTCGGTCATGTCGAATACCGGGATGCGGCCGTACCAAATCACCGACTTTCATTCTTCTCTCTTTTTAAAGTACATAAATACCTTTTCTCCATTCCAGTCTTCATATTCTAACTTTTCATCATAACTGTCTGAATCACTTACTAGTCTATAAGGACCTTCTTCAATAATCGGATTTTGGCGCTTAAGATGCTTAATCCCTCCAGTAGATCTATCTCTTGTCATTGTCTTAGTAATTTTTGTATATGTACTATCTTCTTCTTTTCGAAATGTAATAATATCCTCTTCTTTTTTGCTGATACCTTTAATTCCAACTTTTCCATTAGCACTCATTCTTCTTTCTCCTTCCAAATTGATCGGCCGTTCAAGGCTTTGTTAAGGGAATCCAGTTCCTCGGCCGACTCAGAGGTCATATGACCATCAGACCAAGCCACTACATAGCTCACTTCATCGTACGAAGATGAGCCATCGTCACCAGTGTCAAACTCAAGGCACTCAACCTTGCGTTCAACGATAATTCCTGGGACTATTGCAGAATGCATATATGCACGGATTACCATGTCACCTACGTTCACTGATCACCTCCAGTTGGTTAACCCAAACTCTGTCAACGAAATTACCGTTATCCATCAGCAAAGTTACAGTCTTCTGTCGATGACTATCATCGACATCAACAATAAGAGCGCTGTTGCCAACGTGGCGTGCTATTGTTGGACCATCTTTGCGATATTTTACCAAATCGCCTATCTTCATTTATGACTCCATATCGGCTTCTTTAATTAGGTGACCCATTCTTTTAATTTTTGTATCAAGATACGACGAACTATGAATATTCTGAACCGTTACTATGGGTATTCTAGCTGATACTTTAATTCCTTCTTTTTTAAGTTTACTAATCTTTCTTGGATTATTTGTCATTAGTTCAACGCTTTTTATTTGCAGGTCATTCAAAATAAATGCAGCTGTTTTATATTCTCTGCAATCATCTGGAAGTCCAAGCGCTCTATTTGCATCAACTGTATCGTATCCAGATTCCTGCAGTTTATAAGCAGCAATCTTGTTTGCAAGACCTATTCCTCTGCCTTCCTGTTGCAGGTAAATAATAGCACCAAGCTTATTGGCTTGTATGCGTTTCATCGATTCAGTTAATTGATCGCGGCAATCACATTTAAGAGATCCAAATACTTCAGAAGTCAAACACTGATCGTGAACTCGAGTTGGAACATTTTCTAGCAGCGACACATTTCCTACTATGAGAGCTAGCGATTCTGTCTGTGACTTATCATCTCGATATACCCGAACTAGAAAATTGCCAAACTCGGTAGGCAGCAATGTTTCTGAAACAAATTTAATCACTGATCACCTCAAGACATTCCGAGGGGGACCAGTATATCGTCCCGTGATTCCAAAGAATCATCGCGCCTTCCCTGTAAAAACTAAGTAAGATACCAGATTGACACTCTTCCGTACGAGAAACTAGACTTTTAACCAAGTCACCGATTTTCACTGATCACCTCCAGCGTGCTGGACGAGAGATTGTGTTCGTATCCAAACTGTGGAAACAAAATCACGTGATAGTGAGCGTGCTGCCTTACGATTATACCAAGCTCGCCCTTAATTGTATATTCCATGGCCTTTGCGCATCTATTTACAACACTGCCTATCCCTGGCTGCCATATGCACCGAACTAAATCACCGACTTTCACTGATCACCTCCACCAGCGATTCAGCGATGTCCCATTCTTTTCCAATTTTGGGATACAACACCGTGATGCATGGATGGGGCGGATTTCCAGCCACTTGTTTGGAGAGGATAATACCATAGCCAAATTCGTGACGCATGATCTTAGAAGACATGTCCTTGCTCTTTTTTCTTCGTACCAAGTCACCGACTTTCATTGATAACCTTTAATACGCTTAGACGATATTTGCCGATCTCTGTTTCTCCGCACTCTATTCCAAAAACCCATTTATTACCTGCAGCGTCGTTAGGACATGTGCCCACAATCAATACTGTTCGGCTCATGTATTTTACCAGATCACCGACTTTCATTGATCACCTCGAGGTCTTCGTCCAACACGACTTGCAGACCGTCTGCCCACATTATTTCCCAATAACGAGTGGATTTCAAGTGCCGGCCCAGGGCACCATTAGCAGCGCTAACAATCACACCAATTTCTCTTGGACGCAAAATCAGATCACGGTCTACGGCGTGGTGCATATCTCTTACCAAGTCACCGACTTTCATTGATAACCTCGATTTCATTACCGCCAATCACTACTATACGCTCGAGTTCGGGAAAATAAACTTCCCATGACTTAGACCACTCTACGTAAGTTCTCCCTTCGTCTGGTCTAACAAGAATGCCGATTCCCTCATAGAGAATATTAAAGGCCGTCTTGTCTGCGGCATATACTAGATCACCGACTTTCACTGATAACCTCCACCATATGACTTTCATCTTTGCCGTGGTACCACTTCCAGCTTCCGCGATCTGCGAAGTATTCGACCCAGAATCCATCGGCACCGTTATCATCAGTTTCTGCTTCCATGACTAGTCCAACCCATTGGTGCTCGGAATAGCGGCGGCGGCATCTTACCAAATCACCTACTTTCATTGATCACCTCCAGCCAACTTCGGGCTATGAATCCCAGTGTCCCATTACCGCGGATGATACCAACCAGAGCTCGAGCACTACCGCCATTTTCGACAATCAAGTAAGTCTTGCCTGTTCCTTTATGCACTACCAGGTCACCGACTTTCATTGATGACTACCAATAAGTTTGTTTGAATCGTACCAACTTTACAGCGATCATGCCAATATACTTCTGAGCATGTATAATCTCTTCGCTCGGGAACCCGGCTCGTAAATGTACACAGCCCCAAAAACAAACCAGTTTCTCCTGTTGATGTTCTCACCATGTCACCGACTTTCATTGATTACCTCCAAGATCCGTGGGGGTGTTCTTTCAACAAACTCGCCACTTGACCACAATACGGAAACTGCACTTGCAAGAATCTCATCGCGGGGGAGCATAGCAACGATCACCCCTATCGAATTGCAGCCGTCGGCTTCGTACTTTACCATGTCACCGACTTTCACTGATCACCTCAAAAAGACCGGCCCTGAATCTCTTGCTAATGCCTGTGCACTCGGGCCACATTACCTCAACCTCCAGAAGCTTACCTTTATGGTTACGCCACACGTTGAGAACAATAGCATGCCGTGGCACCTGGGGAGGTTGCGTCTTCTTCATCTTCAATGATACCAAGTCACCGACTTTCACTAACCACCTCACACATCACACATGCTATCCATTGAGGCTTGCCATCGTTCCAGAGGACAAGCGCCTGACCTTGTGTATGTCCATCATCCATGATCTCGATGACAACACCGAAGTCATCCTCAAGATATTTAATCATGTCACCGACTTTCACTGATCACCTTCATCGTTGAGCTCTTCGTCATTTTAACATTTCCATCATCGCATAGAACTTTAATATCGCGGCCGCCCACATAAACACCTTTCTCAATTACCAGCATTGCTTGCGGAGAGCCTGGGAATGCACCCCGATATTTTACCAGATCACCGACTTTCATAGTACCACCATCACATCACTAGCGCGTTCAAGCGATCCTACAGTTGCATCCGGCCACAGGATTCTCACCAACATGCCGAGGTTTGTTTCCGTGACTTCTATTGCTAGCCCGGGCGGCGAATAACCTCGCTTCATCTTGACAAGGTCACCCACATCGATTCCGTGCTTCATAACTTTAAGATGCTTCACTGATCACCTCTATTTCTGTAGACTCGCAATACTCATATCCCACCTCATTGGACCAGAGCACCAGCACTCTGTCGCGAATACCGTCTGCTGTCTCACCAATGAAGTCAACCATGTCTGACCGGATGCACTTACCTCGCTCTACACGAGAAATTTTGTAGGCTGTGTTAGATCCATAGTGTTGTTCATCGATCCGCATGACGAATCCAACCATATCTCGTCCATTTCCACCAACTTGGAATTTTACCAAATCACCGACTTTCACTGACTACCTCCAGATCATACCACTCATGCGACGAGAATACCTTGACTAGGTCTCCAGGTTCTGTGCGCAGAGTGGGCATTGATTCCTTTCCTTTCCTTATAGTACTATTATACCATAGTACGGGGGTTTTTTTACAGATTCACACACATTAATTTGTACAAAAATAAGGACAGAGGTGGGAGCGTGTCTTTCAACATGCCCCACCTTGTCCGCGACCGTCGACAGGTTAGTATCCGATAATCTCGATATCTCTCACCCACCACTCGCGGAATTCCCCACCTTCGAGCATCACCTCTGCCACCAGAAGCTTCGTTCCGTCGCAGACATAGACATTAGTAACTAGTGCACAGTAGACCTCGTGGATCTCAGACTTGACAAGCTCACCGATACAGACATCCGCGATTGCATCCACCTCTCGCATTAACTGGTTCATGTTGAGGTCAAGCTCTCAAAATATTCAGTGGGTAGGGTAATACATTCACACCTAAACTGGACAGTGCATGCTGGTAAGGCATCGTCACCAAGGTCCTCTCCAGCCCAGGTGGCCAGCACCACTCCATACATGAAGCTATCACCCGATTCCGATGCCCATTGTCTACTGCCCTCACGCGCCCACGAGAATACCTCGTAGTGATTCCTCTCCAGGCATACTATATCTCCTACATTAAATTTCAAGCCAACCTCTCATGTCAATCTCGTTAAGGTGCATTTTCTAATTCTCATTGGAGCCTACGCCCACGATTGAACTGGTGATCTCACCATGGTCTTCCTACTGAGCTACATAGTCAATATTGCGTATATGGATGCACACGCGTGGCTACATGGTTGAGGCTTATCATGATATCACCACCAGCTGAGAACGCCTCTCTCGGCAGATCCCATGGTCTGGCCAGTGAACGGTGATGAGGTGGGTGGAAACATCTATCTTCAGGACTATGCCCGGCTCTGAGTACCCACGTACCATTTTTACTAGATCTCCTACCCGCATGGTGCCTCCTTTGTCAGGTTCATCTCGTTGATGTGTACCACTCCCTCCTCTGGATGGAGCAGGTCGATCGAGTGGAATCCGGGTGGATTTATCGTACCGACAGACAGGACCAGTAGCATCGTCTGTTCTTCGATCGACTGTTTCACCCAGAGGCTCCTCGTCTCTCGTGTAA
>Ga0310122_10002920_pt1 | contig 10873 bp, 10 predicted proteins | sample CB6_Bottom_1051__FD_203503 | JGI IMG/M metagenome (GOLD analysis project Ga0310122, IMG submission 203503) | Marine microbial communities from Western Arctic Ocean, Canada - CB6_Bottom_1051 | ecosystem: Environmental > Aquatic > Marine > Oceanic | place: Canada: Western Arctic Ocean | collected...
GCCGATGGCCTCGACCAGCGTGGCCGGCGTGCCGGCGACACTCACTTGCTCCGTCGCCTTGGCCAAGCCGGCGGCATCAACCGGCGACAGCCCCGCTTGGCCGCGCCAGCGGTTGACGTTGGCCAACAGCCCGCCGACGTCGCCGGGGAACGTCATCACCGTGATCTCCGCTTGGCCGCCTCCGGCGGTGAAATTGCCCAGGCGCATGGCGGTGCGCGGCTGCGCAGCCCAACCGGCCGGCTTGGTCCACGACGGGCCAACAGCGGCGGGTGCGGGCGGTGGCGGATTGGCCTGCCGTGCCTCCGCCATTATTTTATCAAAGTTCACTTCGCTTGCCGCCGGTCGGAACTTGAGCGTTGCGATAAAATTCGTGAAGGCGGCGAACTGAGGCTCGACCGCGCCGGCTGGGCCGGACAACTTGAAAAACCAGCCGACTTGGCCAAGCACGACTGATGCGGAGACGATGCGCGGTGGATCATCCTGGCCCGCGAGCGGCTTGGTGCCGGCGAAGTCAAACAGCCGGCCCGTGCTGCCACCGATCATAATCGGCTTGGTGAGCCCTTTCACCAAGGCTTCGTCCACCGGGCCAAGGCCCACCTGCTCGCGCCACATGTTGACGATCATCGGGTTTTCCGCCAGCCGCGCTGGCAACGGGATGGCACTGACTCCGGCATTCCCGGGCAGTGCAAAAGAGAGTGTCGCGAGCCCCGACGCATCAGTATTGTCAATCCAGTCCTCCGGTTTGGCAAACTGGATCAGCGAACTTGGATTCGGCTTGGCTTCGGGCGCAGCGGCGCGGGCCGGTTTTTCCTTCGGGACATTGTATGTGCGAACCTCCCTGCCGGTGCCGGAAAACAACTCGAACGACAGCACGGCAAGAAGCACTACGACGATAAAAATACCGTCCCGAATATAGTTGGGTTTAGATTTATCCACGCGAACAGGCAGATGGACGCGCCGGGTGGGAGGCAAATTCAGCCTGCCTCCCGACGGACGTCAGAGACTACCCGCGAAGGCCCGATTAGCAAACTCTTTGCATGGCCAAGCGTGGCTGCGCGCGAACTGGCGCCCTGACCCCGAGCCTCGAACTGAATCAACATCAGCCGTTTGATCTGCCCAAACTAAGAGCTGAAGTTGACTTGGCCAGCGTGTGGTTTCGTGTCGAGCGACAGGCGTTGGTCGTGCTGCCGGAGACGGGCGAAATTCTGTTTGGCATCCGCCTTGAGGTTATCCCGCTGGCTGAAGTCCGGGCCGATGAGCGGGCGCGGCTTGGCCTGCTCGAGGCGTTGCAAACGATGCCCGACGCCATCGCCGACTACAAAAACCTCACCCACGCCAGGCCCCGGCTGATCGAGTTGCCGGGTTGATCAAACAGCCGCCGCACTATTACCCCTCGAGGATGGCCATCGCGGTGGCTTGGTGGGCGGTGTGGCTGAGGCTCAGATGGACGTTGCTGCCGCCGCGAGCCTCGAGCAGTTCCTTCCCCTTGCCGTGCAGGATGACGTACGGCGCGCCGGTGTCGCGGCGGGCGACCTCCATGTCGAGCCAGCCCAGCTCGGCGCTGATGCCGATGCCGAACGCCTTGGAGATCGCCTCCTTGGCGGCGAAGCGCGCGGCCAGACTTGGCGCGGGGTCTTTGTGCTTTAGGCAGTAGTCGATCTCGGCGGGGAGCAGGATGCGCTCGATGAAGCGGTCGCCGAGTCTTTGGTGCGAGTCGCGGATGCGCCCGATCTCGATGATGTCGATGCCGATGCCGAGGATCATTCCGCCTGCGGGTAGCCTTCCATCAGCTCGAGCATTTCACGCACGGCCTGGCCAAGGCCAACAGTAATCGCCCGGCTTACGATGCTGTGCCCAATGTTCAACTCGTTGAGGTGCGGCACGGCAAAAACACCATGGGTGTTCTCGTAGTTGAGGCCGTGGCCGGCGTTGACGCCGAGGCCAAGCGACTTGGCCTGTTCAGCAACCTTGGTCAAGCGCTCCAGCTCGGCGGCACGCTTGGCCTCGTCGCTGTATCCCTCCGCGTAGGCGCCGGTGTGCAACTCGATGAACGGGCTGCCGGTCGCTGCGGTGGCCTCGATTTGCTCGGGGTCGGGATCGATGAACAGGCTCACCTCGATGCCGGCTTGGCCAAGCGTGGCGGCGGCGGCGGCGATGGCATCGACTTGGCCGGCGACATCCAGCCCGCCCTCGGTGGTGACCTCGGCGCGGTTTTCCGGCACGAGGCAGACGGCTTCCGGCTTGAGGCGCAGGGCGATGTCGATCATCTCCGGCGTGTTGGCCATCTCGAAATTGAGCCGCGTCTGCACCGCCTCGCGGATGCCCCAGATGTCACGGTCGAGAATGTGCCGCCGATCCTCGCGCAGGTGGGCGGTGATGCCGTGCGCGCCGGCGGCCTCGGCTTGGCGGACGGCGTCAACGGGGCACGGTTCGCCGTGGTCGAAGCCGCGATAACGCGCCTGCCGCAGCGTGGCCACATGGTCGATGTTGACGCCGAGTCGCAGCATCGGTTCGTCCGTTACTTTTTGTCGGCGGCCTTCTTGGGCTGCTTCGGCTTGGCCGTGCGTTGCTTGGCCGGAGCGGGCGGCCACTGAAGCGTCGGCGCGGGGAAACGCGGGTTGTCCAGCCAGCGGGAGAGCAGGGAAAGCTCGAGCGCGGTCAGGCCCAGTTGCGACTTGCGGGTGATCGTGAGCCGGTTGCCGTCGATGGTGGCGTCGGTGATGGTGTTGCCGAGCTTCGGGCGCAACGCGGTGAGGAACTCGATGCCCTTGGTGTCGTTGACGAGTTGCTCGCGCCGGTCGGAGAGGATGGCGGCGAACTGGATCAGCAGGTTCCATTTCTCGAGTCGTTGGCCGGTGATTTCCCAGTTGTAATAGACCAGATTTTCCTTGCCGGTGAACTCGGCGAGCAACTCGGCCGGGATCGGTTTCTTCATCGGATCCGGAGGGAAGACACCGCCGACGATGTAGCCCTTGTCGTCCGAGTTGCCGACGGTGACGTACGGCGCGAACAACGGCACGTTGCCCCACGTGAGTGCAGGTTTTTTGGCGTCATGCACGACTTGGCCGATGAATTTCCCGCCCTTGCCGCCGGTTTTTTTGAAGTCGCCGATGCGCTTGGCCAAGCCGGCGATCGCCTCCTTCGGCGCATCGACTTTCACGGAGAAAAACGACTGGAACTTGGTGCGCGACTGCGACCAAGCGAAGAACTGGTCGTTGGCCGCGTGCAGCCCGAGCAGTTCAAGGACTGGTTTGGCAGTGGACAGGCCTACGCCGCGCGCGGCAGTAAAGCTGGCCAGCGGCTCGGTGATGGTGCGTGTCGGGATTTCCCAGTCCGGCACACCGGCCGGCAGCGGCTCGGCAAACTCCACGACGACCTTGCTGTAAAAATTGTCCTTCTTCAGGCGCGAGGTGATGAGGATCGTGTTCGGCCCGTTGGGCAGCCGGTCGCGGATGACTCCGGGCAGCGAACGGGCGTCCACCGTGATGCTCAAGTCGTGCTCCTCGTCGGCCGGGAAGGGGCGGCCGGTGTCGGCAATTCGCTCAGCCGCTTTTTTCAAATAGTTGAGCGTCCCCTGCCCAGAGCCGAACAGCAGCCAGCCGTCGGCGTAGCCAAAGCCAAGGGTGTGTCCGTTGTCGAAGTCCACGCGCCAGCCGGTGAAACCGGCCACGGTCTGCTCAAGCGGCTCGCCGCCGCGCCGCTTGGCCAGTTGCCGAAGGCTCTTGACCCAAAGCACGCCGCGTTTTTTGTCCAGCGCCGTGATGAGCGCGACGTCCGGTCGGCCCCCGGTCGGCGCGACACCAAGGAACAACTCACCGCGCCCGAGGTCGGGCAGCAGCTTTCGCAGGGTCGCCTCGCGCTGGGCGTTGTCGCCGCCCATCCGCATGGCCAGTTTGTCGAGTACCTCGTTGCGGAACGCCTGGGTTTGCTTGAGTGCCCAAACCGAGCGCAGCGTCTTGGCGTCGTCGCGCTTGATCAGGTTGTCGATGCCGGCGAAATGCGCCTTCAGCATTGGCTCGGCCTGCGCGCAAATCAAGCCAAGCGCCGCGACGGTGGTTGTCAGGAATGCGTATATTGCTCGCTTCATGGGGGACACTCCTTGCCAGAGAACGCTGGTTGAATCAACCGCAAACCCGGTTCAAACACCGTTTGGCCGACCCCAATGATCACTGTACTTTCGCGTGACCAGCGCGTTGGCCTCGTCGTCGCCGACGATTTGCTCTCGTTTGGGATCAAATTCCAGTACCCGCCCGACGCGCGTGGCGATGTTGCCTAGATGGCAGAGCGATGACGACAGGTGGCCGATCTCGATGTCGGCGTTTGGTGTGCCGCCTTCACGGATGCAGCGGAAAAAATCGTCGTGATGCGCCCGCAGGTCCGGGGAGCCGCTCATCTGCTCACGCAGCTTGTTGCGCGGCCCGAACAGCTTCCAGCCGCCGTGTTTGCCCAACAGCATGAGGCCGTCCGTGCCGTAAAAGGCGTCTCCGTTCTCGTAACCCTGCTCAAAGTACGGCGCCCAGATGCGCTGCTCGAAAATGAGCTGTCGTGGCCGTCCGCCCTCGGTGTCCGGCTCGTACTCAAATAGCACATTCTGTGTGTCGGGAAACTGCTGGTCGTCATCGAAGAAATATTTTCCGCCCAGCGCGGCGATGCGGCTTGGGTGTGTCGTGACACCGAGGCCCCAGCGGGCGATGTCGAGGTCGTGCACGCCGTCGTTGCCCATGTCGCCGGTGCCGAACGCGTGCCACCAGCGCCAGATACCATGCAGCATATTCGACTGGTACGACACCTTCGGGGCCGGGCCAAGCCACGTGTCAAAGTCGAGATGTGCCGGCGGCGCGCCTGGCTTGGCCTTGCCGATAGACGAGCGCTTCTGGCTGTTCCACGCCTTCGCCACCAGCACGCGGCCGATCGCGCCGTTGTGCAGCAGCTCCATCGCCCGCTGCACGTGCCGGGTGCTGCGCGACTGGGTGCCGACCTGCATGATACGCCTGTTGCGCCGCGCCGCCTCTATCATCAGCCGTCCCTCGCGGACATTGTGCGAGCACGGTTTTTCCACATAGACATGTTTGCCGGCCTCAGCGGCGAGGATGGCGGCCGGTGCGTGCCAGTGATCCGGAGTGGCGATGAACACCGCGTCCACACTTTTTACCTCCAGTATTTCCCGTATGTCCCCAACCTGCTTCGGTTTGATGCCGGTGCCGGACTCGACCATGTTTGCGGCGTTGGCCTGGTGGTTGGAATCGGGATCGCACACGAACGCGATATGGACGTCCTTGCGTTTGTTGAGATTCCCGATGTGATTTCGCCCCATGCCGCCCGGGCCAATGATACCCAGAGACACCTTGTCATTGGGGCTGGCGGCCCGCAGGCCGCTGGTCAGGTGGACGGTGGCCAGGGCGCTGATTGAGGCGCTCGAGGACTTGATAAACTGCCGCCGGGGCGTGCGTATAGTGGAGGAAGTGTTCATGTGTCAAATGGAGTGAGTGGGCAAAGCCTATTCCTCAACATCCCGTCGTGCAATCCCAATCCAAGCGCTCGGCCAAGCGAGGATATTTTTCTTCCGACAGCACACGGGATGTGATAGTTTTGCGGTGATGATTCAGCGCTTGGCCATTTTATGGGTTTTGCTGGGTGGCTCGGTTCTTGCGGCAGAGTTTACCCGGGCGGATCGCGATTGGTGGGCGTTCCAGCCGGTTCGCCAATCGGTGGTGCCGGATGCTGGTGGCGGCTGGGCGATCAACAAGATCGACCATTTTATCGCCCGAAGGTTGGCTGCGCAGGAGTTGTCGCCGGCAACGACGGCGGATCGCCGGACACTCATTCGCCGTGTGTGTCTCGATCTCACTGGCCTGCCTCCGGCACCGGAACAGATTGCCGCCTTTCTTGACGACGATTCTCCGGATGCCTACGAAAAACTGGTCGATCGATTGCTCGACAGTCCACGCTACGGAGAGAGTCAGGCAACATTTTGGCTCGACCTTGTGCGCTACGCCGACTCTGACGGCTATAAGTCGGATCACTATCGGCCTGAGGCGTGGCGGTACCGCGACTACGTCATCCGTTCGTTCAACACAGACAAACCGTATGACCGGTTTGTCCGGGAGCAGTTGGCCGGCGACGAGATTGATCCCGGCAACCGTGACGCACTTATCGCCACGATGTTTTTGCGCCATTGGATTTACGAATACAACCAGCGCGACGTGGAGACGCAGTGGAACGAAATCCTTGCCGACGTCACCAACGTCACTGGCGACGTATTTTTGGGCATGGGCCTGCAGTGTGCGCGGTGCCATGACCACAAATTCGACCCGATCCCGCAGCGTGACTATTACCGGATGCGGGCGTTCTTCACGCCGCTGCTCCCCCGCGACTCAATGCCGGTTGGCACCGTCTCGCAGCGTTTTGAGTTTTTTGAGCAGCACAAGGCTTGGGCCGCTGCGACAGATGACATACGCAGGCAACTCCACGCCATTGAGCTGCCAGCCCTGTTGAAAAACACCACCGGCGAGGGCTTTAGCAAATTCATCGACAGAATCAAAACCATGGTTCGAAAGCGACCTGAGGATCGTACCGGCTATGAGCGGCAGATCGCGGAGTTATCAGAGCGACAGTTTGGTGTTGAGCCTGAGAAGTTACCAGAGCGACTCAAGGGCGGCATGAAGGAGGAATGGGAGCGACTTCGGGCTGAGTTGAAGTCGTTCGAGGCCCAAAAGCCGAAGCCTCTACCACAGGTGAAGTTTGTTATCAGCGACGCCGGTCCGGTGGCTCCGGCCACTCGCATCCCGAAAAAAGGCGATGACGTCGAGCCGGGTTTCTTGAGCATCCTAAATCCCGGTTCGGCACGCATCACTCTGCCGCCGGCCGCGCTGAGGTCGACCGGCCGCCGCACGGCGCTGGCGAAGTGGATCACGAGCCCGGACAACCCGCTGACGAGCCGCGTGATGGTGAATCGGCTTTGGCAGCAGCATTTCGGTCGCGGCTTGGCCGCCAACGCCAGCGACTTCGGCAAGCTCGGCGAGCCGCCGACGCATCCCGGGTTGCTCGACTGGCTCGCGGCGCGATTCGTCGCCGACGGCTGGAGCCTCAAGAAAATGCACCGGCGGATGGTCACCAGCGCGACGTACCGGCAGGCGTCGGCCAACGCACAGTCGGAGCAGGCCGACCCGGCCAACACCTGGTTTGCCCGCGCGCCGATTCGCCGGTTAAGCGCGGAGCAGGTGCGCGACGGGTTGCTGGCCGTTTCCGGCGAACTTGATTTGGAGTCGGGCGGCGAAGGTGTTGTGGCCGACGAGTCGAATCGCCGTTCTATTTATCGCAAGGTGATGCGTAACAGCCCGGACGAAGTGATGCACACCTTCGACTCACCGGATCATATTTCGCACATGCCGCAGCGCAACGTGACCACCACCGCGACGCAGTCGCTGCTGCTGCTCAACAGCGAGTGGACGCGCAACCGGGCGGCGGCCCTGGCCAAGCGCCTGGCCAAGCGCCACCCCGGCAACGCCGAGGCGCAGGTCGCTGCCGCGCACGAGTTGGCCTTTGGCCAAGCGCCGCTGCCGTCGCAACTCAACGACGCGCTGGCGTTTCTCGATGCGTGCGGCGCGGCGAACAAGCCGTCCGGCTTGGCCGCGCTCGCCGAGTACTGCCATGTGCTCATGAACGCCAACGCCTTTTTGTATGTGGATTGAATCATGAATTTTGGAGCACAAGACACGGATGAAATTTTTTCGCGGCGGGAGCTGTTGCTTCGCGGCGGTGCCGGGTTTGGCGCGTTGGCACTCAGCGGCATGCTCGCGCGTGACAAGGCGTTCGCCGACGCCGGGTCATTGGCGCCTGGCCAAGCGCACTTCGCGCCCAAGGCGAAGAACGTCATTTTCCTATTCATGGAGGGTGGCCCGAGTCATATCGACCTGTTCGACCCCAAGCCGCTGCTCAACAAGCTCGCCGGGCAGCGGATGCCGGAAAGTTTCAAGCGACCAATCACGGCGATGGGCGAGACGGAGTCGCCGCTGCTCGCGAGTCCGCGCACGTGGAAGCGCCACGGCCAAAGCGGCGCCTGGGTGAGCGACTGGCTGCCGCACACCGCCGGGTGCGTCGATGATCTCGCGGTGATTCGCTCCTGCTGGACCAACGGCATCAACCACTCGGGCGGCGTCTGCCAAATGAACACCGGCCAACCGCTCGCCGGCCGGCCAAGCCTTGGCTCGTGGGTGAATTACGGGCTCGGCACCGCGAACGAAAACCTGCCGGCGTTTGTCGTGATGACCGACACCAAGTCGACGCCGACAAACGGGCCGCGCAACTGGAGCGCCGGTTTCATGCCGGCGGCGTACCAAGGCATCCGGCTCAGCCCCGGCGCTGAGCCGTTTCGGCACTTGAACATCCCCAAGGGCGTGACGCCGGCAACGCATCGGCGAAAGCTCGAGTTGTTGCGGCGGCTCAACGAGCAGCACCGCGCCACGCGCGGGCACCAGAGTGAACTCGAGGCGCGCATCCGTAGTTACGAGCTGGCCTATCGCATGCAGTCCGCCGCGCCGGAGGCGGTGGACTTGAGCCGCGAATCGGAAGCGACCCGGCGGCTCTACGGCTTCGGCAACAGGGACACGGAGCCGTTCGGCCGGTGTTGCCTGTTGGCGCGGCGAATGGTCGAGCGCGGCGTGCGGTTCGTGCAGATTTACCACGGTGCGGGTAGCAAGTGGGATTCGCATTCGAAGATGGAGGAAAACCATTCGCGTCAATGTCGCCAGAGCGATCTGCCGACCGCCGGGCTGCTGAAGGATCTCAAGTCGCGCGGGTTGCTGGAGGAGACGCTGGTGATCTGGGGCGGCGAGTTTGGCCGCACGCCGATGAGCGAAAAGGGCGACGGCCGCGACCACAACCCCACCGGTTTCACCATGTGGATGGCCGGCGGTGGCGTGAAGGGCGGCCAGGTGATCGGCGCGACGGACGAGCTGGGCCTGTGGGCGACGGAGGATCGTCTGCACGTGCACGACCTGCACGCCACAGTGCTGCACCTGCTTGGCATTCACAATCTCGACCTTATTTATAGCTACAAGGGGCGGCCCGAGACCCCCACGATCAACGAGGGCGCGGCGTACACAAAAATCACATCGGGCTGACTTTTACAGCTTGCCAAGCGCTGGAGCCGGCTTCACCGTCTCCGGCGAGTGGCGATTTCCCAGTCCGGGTTATCGCCGAGAAAAAGTTATTATGGGAAATAAAATATTCGTGGGCGGCCTGAATTGGGACGCCACAGATGACGATCTCCGGGAGACTTTCGGAGAATGCGGCGCGATCACTGATGCAGTGGTCGTAAATGATCGTGACACGGGCAGATCACGGGGCTTCGGCTTCGTGACTTATTCCAGTGACGAGGAAGCAAAGGCTGCCGTTGAGAAATTCGACGGTCAGGATTTCATGGGACGCAAACTGACCGTGAACGAGGCCCGGCAGCGTGAGGATCGCGGCGATGGCGGCGGCGGCGGCGGCGGCTACGGCGGCGGCGGCGGCGGCGGCGGCGGCGGCCGGGGTGGCGGCGGCCGGGGCGGCGGCGGCGGCGGCGGCCGGAGCGGTGGCGGCGGCGGACGCCGAGACAACTGGTAGGCGATTAGATTTTTTAACGATCGCGGCTCCCGTGCCACGCCACGGGGTTCTGCCTATAATAGGCCCGGAGTTCTTCATAGAGCTCCGGCCTTTTCTTTTTCAATTGCCGTGGTTTCTCGAAGAACGCCTCGGTGGCTGTCGCGAAAAACTCCGCCGGGTTCGTTGCGCCGTAGTGGTCGATCACGGTCCTGTTGCCCTTGGCCGCCTTCTTCTGCAGGCACTCAAAATCGCGGCTGAACACCAGTGCCCACGAGCGGTACAGTTGCCTGCGCTGGCCCCGCTCCTCCCCTTGGCCAAGCGTGGGCGCGCCGTCGGCCGCGCCGTCAATCTGGTCGAGCTGATGCGCGAACTCGTGCATCACGACGTTGTGGCCGTCAAAGGCGTTTTTGCCGCCGCGCCGGCTCGAGTCCCAAGCGAGCACGACCGGCCCGAACTGCCACGACTCGCCAAGGCGATGATCCTTCTTTTTCTCGCCGTGAGGATGTTTCGCGAGGTACGAGCTGGGGTAAACGAGGATCGTGCGCAGCGTCGGGTAGTAGGCCGGCTCGCGGTGCAGCAACAGGATGCAGGCCTGCGCGGCGATGGTCACCCGGATCTCGTCATCGATCACAAGCCCGCCGCAGCCCTCGAACATTTTCTCGTCGAGAAAAACAAGGATGTGCCCCTGCAACTCCCGCTGGTCCGCCGCCGAGAGTTGCCGGTGAATGGGGAAGTTCGTTTCCAGGATTTCCGCCCAGGCGCCGGGGAAATCTCCCTCCCGAATTTTCTTCCGCCGTCGTTTTGCAAAAAACCCAAACATAACCGGTCACTCAATCAGCCCCCCCAACACAGCTGCGATTGTTGTAAGAAGGAGGTGTTTCATTTGCCAGTGGCGTTCAATTCTTCGCCCGTCTTGCCGCCGTGTTTGCGGAGGAGGTCTGCGATTTCGTCGTGGCTTTGCATTCGAGTTCTCCCCGCGTGAACTCGTAGCCGTTCTCCTTGCCGAGTGCGACCAGGTCAGGTTGGCTTGAAAGAAGGAGGAACGAATCAAATTTAAGGCATGGGTTTGTGGTTTTCATACCACCAGAAGCTCAATGAGCGTGAAACCATAGCTTTTATTATTTGTTTTCATTCAAAACATCAGATGAATTAAAGACATCACCATTCTAATGTTTTGATTTCTTGCTGCCCCGAGAGTCACCCCGCTAAGCGCAGTTTTCAAGCCGTTTTAACTGCGAACTTCAAGTGGTCTGAAATGGCCTGAAATCGGGGGGGTGGTTGTCTGGAG
>Ga0310122_10002921_pt1 | contig 10873 bp, 6 predicted proteins | sample CB6_Bottom_1051__FD_203503 | JGI IMG/M metagenome (GOLD analysis project Ga0310122, IMG submission 203503) | Marine microbial communities from Western Arctic Ocean, Canada - CB6_Bottom_1051 | ecosystem: Environmental > Aquatic > Marine > Oceanic | place: Canada: Western Arctic Ocean | collected...
TGCACTGTCTAGGCATCGGGCTTCGGGGTCGGAGGATAGTAGCAAAGAGCGGTGGCGTGCGAGTGAATGGAATTCATCCTTCCTTCACCGACTGGTTCGATACAATCGCTCTTCTTTCGTGATGACACACGCTGAGGACTCCGACCAGATGGCAGCCGTCCAGCCGAACGACGTCGAGGATACGCTCGCCCCGCTCCTGAACCCTGGCTCGGTCGCTATCATCGGCGCCTCCGACAACCCAGCGCGCATCGGGGGGCGACCGCTGCGCTACATGCGGGACGCCGGATTCAACGGGCGAATCTACCCGGTCAACCCCAACCGCGAGTCCGTGCAGGAGATACCGGCCTTTGCGACCATCGCCGAGGTGCCGGAACCGGTCGACACGGCCATCATCGCGGTCCCGGCGCGGGCGGTGGTCGACACCGCCGAGGCCTGCGCGGCGGCGAACGTGAAAGCGGCCATCATCTTCAGCGCCGGGTTCGCCGAGATGAGCGACGACGGCCGACGCCGCCAGGATGCACTCGCCGCGATCGCCCGGACGACACCGATGCGCATCGTCGGACCGAACTGTCTCGGGGTCTACAACTCGGCAACCGGGTTCTTCGGCACCTTCACCTCCACGATCGAGGCAGGTCGTCCGACGCCAGGGCGGGTTGGCCTGGTGAGCCAAAGCGGCGCGTACGGCAGTCATCTGTCGCTGATCGCCACGCTGCGGGGTATCGGGATCCGATTCTGGGTGACCACGGGCAACGAGTGCGACGTCGATGTGGCGGAAACCATCGGCTGGCTGGCCAGACACCCTGACATCTCGGTCATCGTGGCGTATGCCGAGGGCGTGTGCGACCGAGACCGGCTCTTCGCCTCGCTGGCGCTGGCACGCGCGCGGGGCAAGCCGGTCATCTTCCAGAAGGTGGGTCGCACCGACGTTGGCGCCGCCGCCGCCCGAACGCACACGGCCGCCCTGGCCGGCACGGACGCCGTGTATGACGGGGTCTTTCGACAATACGGCGTCCATCGCGCCCGAGATACCGAAGAGATGCTGGACGTCGCCTACGCCGCGACCTTCGGTACCTTCCCCGCCAGCCGGCGCGTCGGGCTGATGACCATCTCGGGCGGAGTCGGCGTGCAGATGGCGGACGAGGCGGTGGAACGCGGACTCGAGGTGACGCCGATGAGCGCGGCCGCACAAGCTCGCCTCAAGACGCTGCTGCCCTACGCCTCGCCTCGCAACCCGGTCGACATCACGGCGCAGGCGTTCAACGATCTGACGCTGGTGACCACCAACCTCGACGTGATGCTGGCGGAAGGCACCTACGATGCCATCGTCGCCTTCTTCACGTTCGTGGCAGCAGCCAAGGCGATGGTCGGACCGATCAGCGAGACCTTTCGGGAGGCGAAGCGCCGCCACCCCAACTGTCTGCTGATCATGTCGATCGTGGGCCCGCCCGACATCGTCCGGCGCTACGAAGAGGCCGGCTGTCCGGTGTTCGAAGACCCGGCACGGGCCGTGCGCGTCGTCGACGCGCTGTCGCGGTTCAGCGAGGCCTTCGCCCGTCACACGCCGCCGGTGGCACTCACCGCGCCGGCGCCGGCGCCGCTGCCGGCGGCACCCATCGGTGAGCAGGCCGCGAAGCGGATTCTCGGGGAGGCCGGTCTGCCGATCGTCGACGAACGGCTGTCCTCGACTGCCCGCGAGGCCGTGTCGGCCGCAATCGAGCTCGGGTTCCCGGTGGCGCTGAAGATCGCGTCACCGGACATTCTGCACAAGACGGAGGCAGGCGGCGTGGAGCTGGGTCTCGCGGCGGCGGACGACGTCGCCCAGGCCTTCGCGGCGGTGATCGGCCGCGCGCGACTGGCAAGACCGGACGCCCGCATCGAGGGCGTGCTCGTCTCACGCATGGTGACCGGCGGTGTCGAGACGATCCTCGGCGTGCAGGACGACCCGACGTTCGGCCCGGTCGTGATGTTCGGGCTCGGGGGCATCTTCGTGGAAACGCTGAAGGACATGGTCTTTCGTGTGGCGCCGTTCGAGGCAGACGAGGCCCATCGCATGATGCGGGAGCTCAAGGGGTTCCCGCTGCTCGATGGCGCCCGGGGCCGCCCGCGTTGCGACCTCGACGCGCTGGCCGCGGCGCTCGCCGCCCTCTCGCGGTTCGCCGCCGGGCACGCCGGTCATCTGCACAGCGCCGAGCTCAACCCGGTCGTGGTCCTGCCCGAAGGGCGTGGTCTGGTGGCGCTCGACGCCCTGATTGTCCCAAAGGCCTAGCAGGCTGCGGAAGAACAACGGCCTGCAGGCTTCGGGCTTCATTCAGGCTTCCGGCTCCAGGCTTCGGGCTTCGGGCTTCAGGCGCTCCCGTGGTTGGCGCCGCCCCCCCAGGCGCCGCTTCGACACCACGCGGTGCTCCCAGGACCATGTCCGTACAGGAAAAAGGCCCCACGGCGTTCACCGTGCGGCCTTTCGTGTTCGTGCTGAAGCCGGCCCAAAGCCTGTAGCTCGCGAGCGAAGCGAGCCCGCTACCCGACCCCGATCGGCTCGGGCTTCTTCTTCCCACCGAGCCCCTGAATCTGGATGACGCCACTCTGCTTCGGCGCCTCCTCCTTGAGGATGTGCTGCCGGTAGAGCGCTGCCATCCGGTCGTTCTCGGCCTTCTGCTTCATCTGATCACGCGCCGCGAGCTTCTCCTGCCGCGCGTTCTTGGCGATGCCCCGCTCGTCCAGATCAGTCTGGAGCCCGGCCGCGACCGCCTCGGGGTCGAGCACGAGGCTGTGCTCCTTGCTGTTCAGCTCGACGTGCTTGCCGCCAGCGAAGATCTCGTGGCGCCCGTGCTCTTCGTACCACTTGGTGAGCGTGGCGGACATGTGCATCTTCTCGATGATGTTCCGCCAGCCGACCCCGGTGTTGTAGGCGCAGAAGGAGATCTCACCTTCCTGGGTCGCATAGGGGATGATGCACCGCTCGGTGCGCCGGAAGTCGTAGTTGAACAGGTCCTGGAACCACATACCGGCGATGAACAGGAAGTTCCAGCGGTCGGACCGCCGCTTGGCGATGTCGGCCTGGGTCCGGTCGCCCGTCACCTTGCCGTAGTTCTTGCCGGAGGCCCCGAACGTCTTGTCGAACTTCTGCACCAGATCCCACAGCTTGAAGTGGGTCGGCGCCGTGAACGGGTCGTAGTTGCGGACCAGCGCGAGCGCCATGCCCAGCACCGAGACCTTCCGCCCACGCCCGCCGTCGTTGACCCGCGCCAAGTCCTTGGCCAGCCGCTCGGCCCGCAGGAACGCCGTGACCGGCACCGATTCATTGGTGTCCTTGTCGATCATGATTGCCATCCCGATGCCACAGTTCGGATGACAGCCGCAGTTGAGCTGTCCCCAGTCGGCCTGCGGGCCGTGCATGAAGTCGGCCGAATCGGTAAAGGTGCCCATGAACGAGATCGGGAACCAGTCGCGTACCGGTTCGCCGATACCGGTCTGGTCCTTCACGTCGTGCGCCAGGTGCGACAGCGTATAGCGCTGCGCATGCCGGCGCTCGTCGGTGATCTCCTCGTCGCGGCCGGTGAACGACACCGGCTGGAACGACAGGAAGTTGATGGTCTTCGGGTTGTCGAGCGCGAACTGCACGACCCGGCCAACCTGCTCGTTGTTGATGCCGTTGATGATCGTGATGACCGGCACGATGTCCACCCCGGCGTTGTGCAGGTTCTCGATGGCCTGCAGCTTCACGTCGAACAGGTTGCCGACCAGCCGGTGGGAGTTGGCGGCATTCCCGACGCCGTCGAACTGCAGATACGCGTAACGCAGACCAGCGTCGGCCGCGGCACGGGCGAAGTCCGGGCTCTTGGCAAACTCGATGCCGTTGGTTGCCGCCTGCACGCTGTTGTAGCCGACCTTGCGCGCGTAGCGCACGGCATCGAGGAAGTAGGGCGAGATGGTCGGCTCGCCGCCGGAGAACTGCACCGACATTTGCCGCTTGGGCTTGATCGAGATGGCGTTGTCGAGCAGCGTCTTGATGTCGTCCCATCCGAGCTCGTGGACGAACCCGACCTGGTTCGCGTCCATGAAGCAGGGGTCGCACATCATGTTGCAACGGTTGGTCAGGTCGATCGTCAACACCGAGCCGCGGCCGTACTTGATGGTGCTGCTGCCGTGGTTGTGCAGCTTCTCGTCGTTGTGCGCCCGCATGTCGCTGCCGGGAAACGTCTCTTCGAGATGCTTGAAGAACTCGGTGTCAATCGCCATCACGTCCTCGAAATGGCCATGCTTCGGACAGTCCTTCACCATCAGAATCTTGCCGTCGCGCTCGATGATCTGCGCCTTGATCTCGCCGACCTCCTCGTTGATCAGAATCTTGTAGTCCTTCTTGCCGTCGAGGATTTCCTGCCGGATTTCAGGCACGCACTTCGGACACAGCGAGTCGGTCTCGCGCGGCCAGCCCAGCGGCGGCTTGACCTTCTCGTGGGACTTCAGCAGCGGCTTGTCAGCCCAGGCCGGGGTGAACGACGGGCGCTGGTTGAACCGGTTCAGGCGGTCGTAGACCATCCACCCGGCGTTGGCCAGCAACGTCAATCCCTTTTCGGCGTACTTGATCGGCTTGTGCATGTTCACTCCTGCGATGGGCCTGAGCCAGCACCCCTGTCGGTCGCTCTCGCTGTGGGGCGTCTCTCGGGTATGGACGTTGGAGCCACCAGCCTAGTTGGTATCTATCTCAGAGGTTCCAAGTCGTTGATCCAGGATAAGATAGCCTCGATTTCACGAAAGACCAGAAACTTTCTCCGGGAGGGCATTTTCGGGGGGTGAACGGGCATCTGAGGGGGTGTTTGGCGGGCGTTGACCAGCCCTCTGTGGCCCGTCGTTTCGATTCCGCATGCCGAACCAGCGTCGTCATTGAACCGACAAACCGACAGCCCGCGAAGCCTTCCCGCCGCCGCCAGGGCTACGGCGGACAGGCCAGCTTCCTCGTGTCTGCTACCCGCTCATCCTGAGCCGGGCACAAGAGTGCTGTTGTCGAAGGACTGCCTCCTGAATTCTGTAGAGCAATCCGCTACGCCGCTCCCTGCCGGAAGGTGAGGTTGAACCGGCCTTCGAGCTCCAGCTCCGGCGGGCCGGTACCGGGCAGCAGCGCCGCGACACCGTGATAGCGCAACCGGCTCCGTCCGCCGAAGACGAACCCGTCACCCGATGCCAGCAGCACCATCGTCTTCGGGTCGCGCCGCGTGAGGCCGCCCAGGATGAACTTCGCCGTGTCCCCGATGGACACCGACACGACCGGGACACCGGCGACCAGCGTCTCCGGGTGCTCGTCCTTGTCCTGGTGCAGGCCCATCTTGCCGTCCGGACCATAGCAGTTGAGGATGCAGACGTCCGGAAACAGACGCATCCCGGCGGCGGCCGCCATCCCGGATGCGAGCGCGGCCAGGTCGGGCGGCAACGCCGGCGCCGGCTTACCGTCGTGATCGCTCCGCACCGCCTCGTAGCGGTAGATCCGCGCGTTCCAATGACGCCCCAGACAGACCATCCGCACCCGCATCTTGCCGCCCCCACGGACCGTCGGCACATACCAGCCGGTCGGACCGGTGCCGATCGCCCGGCAGCGCTCGGCGAGCGCGCGCTGCGCGTCGAGCGTGAGATACCCCGGTAGGTGCACGGCATCCGGACAAACCTCGATGCGGCGCGCAGACATCGATGCTACTCTACACGCTTCGTATCGGGTTCACGTGTGTATGTCCGTTCACTGAAGCCGAAGTTGGCGAAGCCCTCTAGCTTCTCCTGACCTCTGACTCCTGACTTCTCGGGCATTCTCTCCAGATGTCTCGCGCTTCCGATGTCGTGGTGATCGGCGCCGGCGTGTTCGGCGCCTGGACGGCCCTACTGCTCCGCCGGAGCGGCCGGTCGGTCACCCTGGTCGACGCGTTCGGCGCCGGCAACACCCGCTCGAGCTCCGGTGGCGCCTCGCGGGTCTTCCGCATCGGGTATGGCCGCGAGGCGATCTACTCCGATTGGGCGCAGCGCTCGTTCAGTGCCTGGCTGGATCTGTTCCGGGACGCTCGTCAAGAGCTCTTCACCCGAACCGGGGTCCTGTGGATGGCCCGAGCCGATGACCCGGCCGCCGACGAGACCATCGAGACACTGCAACGGCTCCGCGTGGGGTTCGAGACGCTCGACCGGACCGAGCTCGAGCAACGGTATCCGCAGCTCAGCTTCGGCCCCGTCACGCGCGGCGTGCTCGAACCGGAGGCGGGTGTGATCATGGCCCGACGCGCCGTGCAGACGGTCGTACGTCAGGCGGTCAAGCAGAGCGTCGACTACCGCGTGACGGCGGTGAAACCGCCGAACGGCGACGGGCGCGTCGACGCCCTCGTCGCGAGCGACGGCACCCGGATCACGGCCGGCACCTACGTGTTCGCCTGCGGCCCGTGGCTGCCCAAGCTGTTCCCAGCGGTGCTCGGTGACCGTATCCGGCCAACACGCCAGGAGGTCTTCTTCTTCGGTTCGGAGCCGGGCGACCGGCGATTCGCGCCCCCGGCGATGCCGGCGTGGGTCGACTTCGCCGGCGGCGTCTACGGTCTGCCGGACCTCGAAGGACGGGGCTTCAAGATCGGCCTCGATCACCACGGCCCGCCGTTCGACCCGGACACGGGCGACCGGAGTGTGTCGGACGATGCGTTGCAGGTCGCGCGCATGATTCTCGCCCGCCGGGTGCCGGCGCTCGAAGCAGCGCCTCTGCTCGAGGCGCACGTCTGTCAGTACTCAAACAGCTGGAACGGCGACTTCATCATCGACCGGCATCCGGACCTCGACAACGTGTGGCTAATCGGCGGCGGATCCGGCCACGGCTTCAAACACGGCCCCGCCGTCGGCGAGTACGTGACCGCGCAACTCGACGGCCGCAAGCCTCCGGAAGCGCGGTTCACGCTCGCAGCCCATCAGCGGTCCCACGAGCGAGGGATTTTCTGAGGGACAGACCCAAGAAGTCAGAAGTCAGGCCGACGTCCTGCGGTCACCCACGCTCACGAGCTTCGCGTGTTCCGTCGAGCGGATCTTCCCGGGTGAACGAACCTGAATGGTCTTGTTACCGCGACAGCGAGCTGGAGTCGGTTGAGTTGACGTCCATGGGGCAGTCTGTGAGAGCCCACCCCAGGAGCGCCGGAAGCCCGAAGAGCAGCGCAGGTGTTTCAACAGCCTCCTAGCAGCAATCGGGACCGCAGCCAGGATCGTCGTCGTCACTGGCGGTGACGTCACGGGAACCGGTCGGGCCATCGGCAACCGTGAACGAGCCGGCGTAGGGGGCGTGGGACAGCTTGGCGGCGGTGTCGGTGCAAACCTCGACCGCCTCGCCGCGCGGGAACAGGTGGCCCTCTTCGTCGACGACCGCCTTCTGCGGGCCGAGGTAGACGGCGTGCTGGCCGATAAACCGGCAGTCGGCCGTCTTCTCGAACTTGTACCCGCGGACCGTCACCGAGTAGAACGTGCAGCCCTCGACCTCGCGCCAGAACGTCTTCTTCAGGACCGACACACCATAGAACCCCGCCTTCTCGAGCCCGGCGAGAAACGCCTCCTCGGTCAGCGCGCCCGAGATGCACTCGCCCCAGAGTTGCCCGTCTGCCCGCATCTTCGGCGGCACCTCGCGGTCGGAGACGATGTCGGCCACCACGAGCCGGCCGTGGTCCTTCAGCACCCGCCAGATCTCGCGGAAGACACGCGGCTTGTCGGCCGAGAGGTTGATGACGCAGTTCGAGGTCACGACGTCGGCGACGCCGTCGTCCACCGGAATCTCCTCGAGATAGCCCTTCCGGAACTCCACCGCGTCAAAGCCGAGGGCCTCGGCCACCTGCGGCTGACAGTCGCGGGCGACCGACAGCATCTGGTCGGTCATGTCGATGCCATAGACACGCCCCTCGGCGCCCACCCGCTTGGCGGCGATGAAGCAGTCGATGCCAGCGCCCGAACCGAGGTCGACCATCGACTCCCCGGCCACGAGCGACGCCGCTGTCACGGGGCTGCCGCACCCGTAAAAGCGCTCCACGACCGCTTTGGGAATGTGTTCCAGATCCGCCGCATCCGGTTGCACCGGACAGCAGAGCTCGGCGTGCGGTTGCTCCGCTGCCTCGCCATAGAACTCGCGCACGGTCAGACGCGACTTGTCGAGCACCTCTTCCGACAGCACGCAGGCCGAATGCGTCATCCGCACGATCGCGTCCTCGTGGTGCAGGGTGTGCTCCCCCATGGCGCGCACGACCACCGGGCGGTCGTAGCCGGACCGCGGCTGCACCGTGGCGCGCCCCTCCCGCAGCAGATCGCCAAACGTGTCATCCGCCAGCCCCTTATAGAGCTCGCAATACGGATCGTGCCCCACGAACGCGGACCGCCGGCTCTGGCCCTCGGCGGCCGCCGGCCAGTACCCGTGCTCGACATCGCCCCCACCACACAGAAAGCGGAGGCTGCACGACCGGCATAGCGGCTTCCGCTCGACCGTCGCGTCACGCAGGTCGCGGCAGACAACGCTCGTTTTCCAGATCGTCTCCAGATCCTGCTCGCCGAGGTCGCCGCACCGCAGTTCGGGCACCCCGGCCATCGAGGCCGAGGGATACACGCACCCATCGGTAGAGAGACACAGGCTGGTCCAACCTGCGCCGGCCAGATCGTTCTTCACGCCTGGTGCGCCGTCGAGCCGCAACCGGAACTCCTCGATGTTGTCGATCGAGACCCCGAGCTCGGTCGCCACCGCGCGGGCCCGGCGCACCGCAGCGAGGATCTCCTCGGCGGTCGGCAGGTCGGCCAGCGCGCCCTCGAGGACACGGCCCCGCCGGTGCGGCCACAACAGGTGGACGTTGCGCACACCGTGAGTCGCCGCCAACCGCACGATCTGGTCGAGCGACCCGAGGTTCTGACGCAAGATGGTCGCGGTCAACGTCGGCCGCAGCCCGGCCTCGACAGCGAGGGCCAGCCCTTCCACGATACGTTCGAAGGTCCCCACCCCACGAATCGGGTCATTGATCTCGGGGGTCGGGCCGTCCAGGCTGATCTGGATCCGCAGTCCTCCTCGACCCGACGCTGCAGCGCCTTCGCTCTCCTCAACTGCCGGCCCGACCTTGCTCCCCTCGACTTCGCTCGGGGCAGGCGGGGTGAACCGGGCAGGTACGGTCGCGACCAACCGGGCCAGACGCTCCAGACGGTCACCTTTGAACAAGGTGCCGTTGGTCAGGATGACGAGCTCTCGGCCGTGGGTCGTGACGACTCGCTCCGTGAGATCGAGGATGTCCGGGCGGGCCAGCGGCTCACCACCGGTAAAGAACAGCCGTTCGGCCCCGAGGGCGACCGCCTGGTCGATCGCATCGACGATCCGCTCGGTCGGCAGCCCCTGCTGGCGTTCCGGCCCGGACGACACCAGGCAGTGGGCGCATCTCAAATTGCAGAAATCGTTGACCTGAATCCACAGCTCCTGTAACCGGTCGGTCTCCAGATAGGCCGACCGACCGAGATACGGTGCCGGCGCCGCCCCATCCGTCGACAGGAACCGGTGCCGGAGCCCGTCATGCGCAAACGTCTCGACGTGGAGCCAGGCCCGGGTCACGTCCAGACCGCTCTCCGTCGCATAGTCGCGCACGACCTGTGCGAACGGAGTCCGTCCGTCAAAGCGGCCGAGCAGCCGAAGCCCGCGCTCGTCGGTGCCGATCCAATGCGGTGCGGCCGGGTCGAGCGCCACAGTGCCGCCGGGCACGTGGCGCACCGAATACGCCGGTGCGCGCAGCATCGTCTTGTCTTCAAAGGGAATCGGCATCGATATGCTCCGGTTAGGACCCGGACGGGAATACATCTACCACTTCTGGGCGTTGAGGCGCCCGCCCAGCAAGGCGCGAGGAGCGCGTATGCCTGGAGCATGTGAGCGACGAGCAACAAAGCTGGGCGGGGTGCATCGACGTTCAGAATGGCAGATGTATTTCCGTCCGGGTCCTCATCCACCGCACCGACCTGCACGGATCCAGCCACCGACCGGCTGTTCGGCGCAATGGCGCTGCCCGTGCCAGGGTCCAGAAGGCCCTAGCGACTACGTAGCCGTCATCCGACGCTGCTGGCATCCGCCGCCACGTCGCGGGTCCGATTGGTCGGGGACAACACTCGCGAGCTCTTCTTCGCGAACCGGAACCACAGGCGCGCCCCAAGCAGCACCGCCAGGATCGCCGCGTAGATCAGTGGCTCCCGGACATCGGCCTTGACCAGCCAGTAGTAGTGCACGACGCCGGCGGTCGCGGCGACGTAGACGAGACGGTGGAGCCGCCGCCAGCGCGCGCCACCGAGTCGGCGGATCATCCGTTGGGTCGAGGTGAGGGCCAGCGGGATCAGCAGCACGAATCCAGTAAAGCCGGCGGTGATGTAGCGTCGCTCGACGATGTCATCGAAAATCAGGTCGAACGCGAAGAAGAAGTCGAGGACCAGGTAGGTGCTGAAGTGGAGTGTGGCGTAGAAAAACGCAAACAGCCCGACCATCCGCCGAAGCTGCGCCAGACTGGTCCAGCCGGTCACCCGGCGCAACGGGGTGATAGCGAGCGCGATCAACAGGAACCGGAGCGTCCAGTCTCCGGTGCGGTGGGTGATGAATTCGATCGGATTGGCTGTCAGACCGCCGGTGAAGCCGCGCCAGGCGAGCAGACCGAGCGGGATGAGGCACGCCGCGAACACCCACGGCTTGATACGGCGCACCCCCATCTCCAGCGCTCTGGCCTAAAAGTTCCGCACGAGGTCCATCCCATCGTAGAGGCTCGCGACTTGGTCGGCGTAGCCGTTGAACATCTGCGTCCGGATCCGGAAAAAGCTGCCGATCCGACGCTCGCTCACCTGGCTCCACCGGGGATGGTTGACCATCGGGTTCACATTGGAA
>Ga0310122_10002922_pt1 | contig 10872 bp, 9 predicted proteins | sample CB6_Bottom_1051__FD_203503 | JGI IMG/M metagenome (GOLD analysis project Ga0310122, IMG submission 203503) | Marine microbial communities from Western Arctic Ocean, Canada - CB6_Bottom_1051 | ecosystem: Environmental > Aquatic > Marine > Oceanic | place: Canada: Western Arctic Ocean | collected...
CGACAAGCGGTTGTCTGAAAACCGCGCCGATATCGAGAAGATCGCCCATCAGATTCGCGAGGTCTCCGTGCGCGCCGACCGCCGCAGTTTCGAGCTCGCCGACATGTCCGAGCGGCTGGAGAACGCCCTCAAGGAGCTGCATCTGGCCATCAGGGGGTACGCGCTTCGCCCCGGGACAGTGCGGCGGGAACAAGAGGCGGCCCAGGATCTGCCGGCCGAGGATCAGGCGACCGAGACCGATTCGAAATAGTCCAAATGGATACCCGCAAGCTCAGCGTGATCCGAAGTAGCGAGCGGCTCATCTGCTGGAATCGACGGTGGCATAGAGCGGAAAAAGGTCACAGGCATGGACACTGAAATGACAATTCTCATCGTCGACGACGACGCCATAATACGCAGCTTCTTCTCCGAGGTCCTGCAGCGCGAACATCAGGTGACCGAGTGCGGAGAAGGGATCCACCGCTGTCGAGCTCTTCGAGAATGGCGAAGGAGATCGGTTTGATCTGGTTCTTCTGGACCTCGGCATGCCCCATATGAGTGGGTACGAGGCGCTGGCCAAGCTGCAGGTCATTGACCCGGACGTAAAAATCGTGGTCGTGACCGGCCTCGTACCGGATCAGGAGCGGCTTCCGGGAGTAGCCCTGATTCTTCAAAAGCCCGTAGGCGTCGATCAGCTGCTGGACGCGGTTCGGGGCGTGCTGAATGCCTGACCTTGCGAAACAAAGGAGCGTGTTGGATGCCTGACTTCTTTCAAATGCGCCTGACGCGCTCCCTTCCGATGATGATGCTCGCCCTCTGCCTGTCGTCGGTACCCCCGGTAGTGGCAGCCGACCTGGCCGACCCCGTCGAAGTCCTGCGTGTCCCGGCCGGGGGTATCCAGCCCCAGATCGCCTTCGGTCCGGACGGGGCGCTACACCTCCTCTACTTCCGCGGCGACTCGCACGCTGGCGATCTCTACTACATGCGCCGCCCGCCGGGACAGACCGCCTTCGCTGACACCGTGCAGGTAAACTCAACGCCCGGCAGTATCATCGCCGTCGGCACCGTTCGGGGTGGGCACATGGCGCTGGGGAAGAACGGCCGTGTCCACGTGGCCTGGATGTCGGCGGATCGCGACGCCCCGGGCATGATGTACACCCGCATGGCAGATGACGGCACCCACTTCGAGCCCCAGCGAAATGTCGCGCTCACCCACACGCACCTGGACGGCGGGGGATCGATCGCCGCCGACGACTCGGGAGGGGTCTATGTCGCCTGGCACTCGGGGAACAGCGGGGAGGAGCTCCGCCGCATCTGGATGGCGCGCTCCACCGACGACGGAAAGACCTTCAGGGCGGAAGAGCGCTCGAATCCGATCGAAACCGGCGCCTGCGGCTGCTGCGGGATGCGCGCCGGCTCCGACAGTGGCGGCAACATCTACATGATGTACCGGGCGGCCAGAGCCAGTGTTCACCGGGACATGACCCTGCTGGTGTCCGGGGACGGCGGCGAGAGCTTCCGGTCCACCACGGTGGGCCCGTGGGACCTGGCCGCCTGTCCCATGTCGACGACACAGATCTCGGCGAGCGAGTCGGGCGTCCTCATCGCCTGGGAAACCGATGGCCAGATCTACTGGTCTCGCCTGGCCCCGGAATCACCCGACCTTTCCGACCCCGCCTTCCCTCCCGCGGAAGAGACTAAGCGGAAGCACCCCGCAATCGCCGGCGGTACTGATGGACAGACCCTTCTGGCGTGGACGGAGGGAACCGGTTGGAAGCGGGGGGGTTCGCTGGGGTGGCAGATCTTCGATTCGGAAGATCGGCCGACCAGCGAACGAGGCAGAATAGACGGAGCCATTCCCGTGTGGGGGTCGGCAGCCGTGGCGGCTCGACCTGAGGGCGGGTTCCTGCTCGTCTACTGATCTATCCTGGACCCGGGTATCTTCCGAACAGGCTGGGCAACAGCTCCATCACCCATCCAATCACATGGTTACATCTAGCAGCGCAAGGATTTTGTTATTGTCCGACTCGTCGAGGTCGAGCATGTATTCTACCGAAAACCTCAGACATAACCAGACGATCTCGCATGCTCTCCTTAATGCGGATCCTTGTCGACGTCGGAAAGGTTCCATCCCCGCCAGAGCGCATAGATGACTGGTATCACCAGCAGCGTGAGTATCGTCGATGACACCATGCCGCCCACCATCGGCGCGGCGATCCGCTTCATCACTTGCGAACCGGTGCCGGTTCCCCACATGATCGGTAGCAGCCCCGCCATGATCGCGGTGACCGTCATCATCTTCGGGCGCACCCGGTCGACGGCGCCGATCATGATCGCCTCGTACAGATCCGCCTTGCCGAAGCTCTTCCCCCGCTGTTGTCGCAAGTCCCGGTAGGCGTGGTCGAGATAGATCAGCATGATTACACCCGTCTCCGCGGCCACCCCGCCCAGGGCTATGAAACCCACCCCCACAGCCACGCTCATATCGTAGTCGAGGAGATACATCAGCCAGACGCCCCCGACCAGCGCAAACGGCAGCGAGAGCATGACGATAAGGCTTTCGGTGACATTGCGGAAATTGAGGAACAATAGCAGAAAGATGATCGCCAGAGTCACCGGCACGACCACCTGCATGCGCTCCTGGGCCCGCACCATATACTCGTATTGACCGCTCCACACCAGGCTGTATCCCGCCGGTAGCTTCACCTGTTCCAGCACTACCTGCTGGGCGCGCTGCACGTAGGTGCCTACGTCGATGTCCTTGATATCCACGTAGATCCACGCATTCAGGCGCGCGTTCTCGCTCTTGATGCCTGACGGCCCCTTGGTGATGCGAATATCGGCGAGCTGTTCGAGGGGAATCTGCGCACCCGTTGGCGTGGGCACGAGAATCCGGCGGACCGAAGTCAGGTTGTCGCGCAGCTCGCGTCCGTAACGCAGATTGACCGGATAGCGCTCCAGCCCCTCCACGGTGTAGGTGATGTTCATGCCTCCCATGGCCGACATGATGACATCCTGCACGTCGCCGACGGTCAGACCGTAGCGACCCGCCGCCTCGCGGTTGATCTCCAGATCGAGGTAATTGCCGCCCGCTACGCGCTCGGCGTAGACGCTCTGCGTGCCCGGAATCCGCCTCATAACCTCCTCGATCTGCTGGCCGATCTGCTGCAGGACCTCCAGATCGGGACCCGCCACCTTGATGCCCACCGGGGTCTTGATGCCGGTGGATAGCATGTCGATCCGCGTCTTGATGGGCATGGTCCAGGCGTTGGTGAGACCGGGAAACTGGATCGCCGCGTTGAGCTTCTCCACCAGCTTATCGGGTGTCATTCCCGCCGGCCACTCCGACTCCGGCTTGAGGGTAATCGTGGTCTCGATCATCGACAGCGGCGCCGGGTCGGTGGCGGTCTCGGCCCGGCCGATCTTGCCGAACACGTGAGCCACCTCGGGGAAGCTGCGAATGATTTTGTCGGTCTGCTGGAGAATCTGCCTCGCCTTGGTCACCGAGATGCCCGGCAGCGTCGTCGGCATGTAGAGCAGGTCGCCCTCGTACAGCGGGGGCATGAATTCGGAGCCGATCTTCTCGATGGGAAAGGCGCGGTCGACGGCGATGGCGGCCCGGTACTGCAGGCTGGCCGGCTCGTCGGCAAACCGCTCCACCACCTTGCTGGTGAAGGGGAACACCGACACGAACAGCACCAGGCCGGCGACGACCAGGGTAGCCGTCTTGTGGGTCAACACCCACTTGATCAACGGCCGATAAACCCAGATCAGAAACCGGTTGACCGGATTCCTATGCTCCGGCATGATCTTCCCCCGGATAAAGAATCCCATCAGTACCGGCACGATGGTGATGGAGAGCAGCGCCGAAGCCGCCATGGCAAACGTCTTGGTGAAGGCCAGCGGCTTGAACAGTCGCCCCTCCTGCGCCTGCAGCGCGAACACCGGCAGGAAGGAAAGAGTGATGATCAGCAGCGAGTAGAACAGCGCCGGTCCCACCTCCTTGGCGGCATCGGCGATGATCTCCCAGTGATCTTTTTTGCCGCGATCGCGCTCGAGGTGCTTGTGCGCATTCTCGATCATGACGATGGCGGCGTCGACCATGGCCCCGATGGCGATGGCGATCCCCCCCAGAGACATGATATTGGCGTTGATTCCCTGACTGTGCATGACCACGAAAGAGATCAGGATCCCCACCGGTAGGGTGAAGATCGCCACCAGCGCACTGCGCACGTGCAGCAGAAAGATGATGCACACCAGGGCGACGACGATACTCTCCTCGGTGAGCTTCACGGTCAGGTTGTCGATCGCCCGGAGGATCAGACTCGACCGATCGTACGCCGTGTGCAGCACCACTCCCTCGGGAAGACCCGACTTCAATGACTCCAGCCGCTCCTTGACGCGCTCAATCACCGACAACGCGTTTTCCCCGAAGCGCATGATGACAATTCCACCGACGATCTCCCCCTCGCCATTCCACTCGGCCAGACCGCGGCGCATCTCCGGTCCCAGGGCCACGGTGGCGATATCTCGCACCCGGATCGGCGTGCCGTGCCCGTCCACCCCGACCGCGACGTTGCGGATGTCGTCCAGCGACTTGATGTAGCCCAGACCCCGCACCATGAACTCCGCTTCCGCAAACTCGATCAGGCGCCCTCCGACATCGTTGTTGCTGCGCTGAATGGCCGTTCTCACCTTCTTGAGCGGAATGTTGTAGGCTACCAGCTTGTTCGGATCTACCGTGACCTGGTACTGTTTGACGAAACCGCCGATACTGGCTACTTCGGCTACCCCCGGCACGCTGGTGAGCTCATAGCGCAGATACCAGTCCTGGATCGAGCGCAGCTCGGACAGATCGAGGTTCCCCGTGGTGTCCTCGATGACGTATTCGTAAATCCACCCGACGCCGGTGGCATCCGGCCCCAGTTTCGGCGACACGCCAGACGGCAGCCGATCGGTGACGAAGTTGAGGTACTCCAGCACGCGACTGCGGGCCCAGTACATGTCCGTGCCGTCCTCGAAGATGACATACACGAAGGAGATCCCGAAAAACGAGTACCCCCTGACCGTCTTGGCGAAGGGCACCGACAGCATGGCGGTCGTCAGGGGATAGGTGACCTGATCCTCGACTACCTGAGGCGCCTGTCCGGGGTATTCGGTGAGCACGATTACCTGTACGTCCGACAGGTCGGGGATAGCGTCCAGTGGAGTCCTGGCCATGGAGTACACACCCGCCGCGATGGCCAGGACGGTCAACAGAATGGTGATGAATTTATTCCGAATACTCGCGTCGATAATATGGCTGAGCATGATGCGTCTTCGCCTTTAGTGAACGTGGTCCTCGTGGCCTACGGCCGCAGAGGGATCATCGACCATACCTTCATCGGCCGCGGCGGGATCATCGACCATATCTTCATCGGCGGCGGACCCGCTGACCATGGCGCCGACAGCCGCCTTCAAGTTGCTCTCCGAATCGATCAGGAACTGCGACGAAGTGACGATGCGGTCGCCCTCGCGAAGGCCGTCCAACACCTGGTAGAAACCGTTGGCCTCCACCCCGATCTCGAGCTCCCGCGGCTGGAACCTCCCTTCCCCGAGGCTTACCACGGCCAGCCGTCGCTCCCCGGAATGGATGACGGCCTGGACCGGTACGACCACCGCCTTCTCAGCCACCGGCGCCGCTATCTCGACATTGGCGTACATCTCTGGCTTCAGCGCCCCGTCGGCGTTGTCGAAACTCATTCTCACCCTCACCGTCCTCGTCTTCGATTCCAGGAAGGGATACACGTAAGTGACGCGACCGTTGAACATGCGCCCCGGCAGGTAGGAGAGCTCGACCTCCGCGTCTTGCCCGACCTGGATCCAGGGCAGCTCGTACTCGTATATGTCGGCGTACACCCAAACGGTTGAGAGCTCGGCGATCCGGTACAGATGCTGTCCGGGAGCGATGTGAGCGCCTTCCAGAACCGCCTTGTGGACGACTATACCCTGCTGCGGCGAGTGCAACGTCATTGTCCTGCTCACCTCGCCCGAGGCCTTCAGGCGCTGGATCTGCTCGTCGCTGATGTCCAAGTAGCGCAGGCGCTGGCGCGCCGAGCCCAGCAGGTCGCGGGCGCCCTGGGCAACATCGCCGCCAGCGCTGTTCTCGAGTCGTCGCTGGTAGTCGAGGGCCGTCAGATACTCCTCCTGCGCTGCCACCAGTTCCGGGCTGTAGATCTCGAGCAGGGCCTGCCCCTTCGAGACCTCCTGACCGGTGTAATTGACGTATAGCTTCTCCACCCAACCGGCGATCTTGGCGTTGACGTCCTTCACCCGCGTCTCGTCGTAGTCCACACGCCCTACGGTGCGCACGGTGCGCCGTAGCGACCGCCGTTCTACGAGCGCGGTCTTTACGCCGATATTCTGTATTGTTACGGGATCGATCTGGACTGTTCCCCCGACCCCCGACAGCTCGTCCTCGTACACCGGAATCAGGTCCATTCCCATCGGCGACTTGCCCGGCTCTCTTGAGACAAAGTTGGGGTCCATCGGGGCCCGGTAATGGTCGATGACGCGCTCGCCGCCCGCTGGCTGCGATGTCTCAGGCCTGTCGGCGACCAGGTCCATACCACACACCGGACAGCTTCCGGGTTTGTCTGACACAACCGACGGGTGCATGGCACAGCGATAAACCGTCGTCGATTCCTCGACCATCCCCGGTTGCTCTGCTGGTGTTTCCATCAGCCATGCCCCAATGCCAACACCCACGGCTACAGAGATGGCGATTGCGGTAATCTGTTTGAGCATCTTTGCTTCCTCGCGTTGTCGAACCTGCTGCAGTCTTCAGAACAGCCGCTTGCCCACCACGGCTTCCAGTCTGGCGAGACTCTTCTCGTATTCGGTCAGATGGTGATAGTAGGCAGTCTCGAAATCGAACAGCGTCACCTGGTTGTCGAGAAGGGTGAGAAAATCGACCTTGCCGACTTGGTATCCGGCCATGGCCGATGCCAGCGCCTGTTCGGCCTGCGGAATGATGGCGGTCTTGTACAGGGCCGCCTCTTCTCGGTGTGCGGTTACGTCTATGAAGAGTTGCTGGATCTGCAGGAACACTTGCTGACGTTTCTCTTCGTATTCCGCCTCCGCCGCCCGCATCCGTGCACGGGCCGCCATGGCGTGGTGGTGATGCATGCTGCCCTGGAAGATGGGCAGGTTCAGCTGCACTCCGACGGACAGAAAATCGCTTCCCGCCACCGGATCACCGTCGAAGTCGCGCTGGGTGTAGCCGACGCTGACGTCGAAGTCCGGCCGGCTCTCTCTGTGCGCCAGCTCTTCCTCCGCCCGCCAGCGGTTGGCCCGCGCGCGGATCCCCTTCAACAGGGGGCGGTTCGCCAGGGCCGTCTCCTGAAGGTTCGCCACATCCAGGACACCCGGCGTCGTCACGACCTCAGCAGTCCGGCCCAGGAGCGCCTGCGGCTGCCGATTGAGGGTCGTGTTGAGCTCAGCCGCGGCGCGATCTCTCCTCTGTCGCAGGCCGATCAGGCGGACATTCAGCTTGGACAGCGAGACCTGTGCCTTGAGGACATCTTGCTGCAATCCCCTGCCGACGGCGTACTTCGTCTGGGCAATGCGGATAAAGTCTCGTATGAGCGACCGGTTCTCTTCGGTAATGTCGATCGACCGATCGAGAAAGTGGAGGGTCAGATAGGCCTGCTTGACCAAGTTGACAATCGCTCCCTCCCGGTCTCGCAGACCAGCCTCGACGACACGCGCCTCGCGTGCAGCCACTTCCCCTCTCGCGGCTCGCTTGCCCCAATAGGGCAATCTCTGCCTCAAGACGAGCCGCTTGCCGCTCATGGGAGTGCTGTTGAAATCGAAGTCGCTGAGCGGCACGTTGCTCAGCTCCAGGGCGATCATCGGGTCGTTCAGCGCCCGTACCTGGGGGATGCGGGCCTCGGACGCCTCCAGCCGATGGCGGAGGACGGCGAGGCTGGGATTGTTGGCCAGCGCCTCTTCGATCAGCCTCTCCACGTTCAGCCTCGCCGGCTCGGCACCATGGGCGGCGATTGCCGAAGCCGCCACGGCGACGCCGCAGACTACTGTCAGTACTCGTGTCATGACGCTCGCTCCGCTTACCAGACCGTCTCTCATATCGCTGCTCTCAGAAGTATTTCGCGTCGATTTTCACTTTGATCTGAGCAATCGTCTTCCCTTCGGCAAACCATTTGAAGGCGTCACGGCCTTCTTCGTTGCACTCCAGTCAGGTGGGGGGGCAGCCGCCGGTGTAGCAGTACGTCAGCGACTCGTCGCAGCAGGCACAAGGCACCTCGGAGACGACGTCGGGGATTTCCTTGAGCAATGCCTGGTACAGGGGTAGGCCGTCTTCGGGCAGGACGACCTGCCGCAGCGCGACCAGTCTCTGATCTCCGTCGGATTTTCCGGTGTTGAAGCTGGATCCGTAAATGGCCACCACAGCCACGACTACAGCAGCAGCGGCGATGGCGGATCTGGCGCCTGGGCGCATCATCATTGTCTCCTATGCGGTAACCGACAGTCTGATTGGCTGTCAGGGTCAGTGGGCGGCGCCCGAAGCAACCGAGCGCCGCCACAGACCACGGACCATCAGTCGATCTCTTCCACTTTCGTCACTTCAAGGGTGTTCAGACCGCCGGCGGCATAGGTCAGCCCTTCCACCTTGACATGCTTTGCCAGGTGAGGGAGAACCGCCTCCTTCGGGTCGCCGTGTCCGGAGGGGATGATGAGATAAATCCGCTCGGTGCCGTCTTCGACAAAGCCGAGCGGCATCCCCAGATTGGCGCAGTACACGGCACACTTGATGTGCTTCTCCCCGCGTGAATCGTGACGCAGATAGCAGGTGATGTCGATGATTTCGCCCTTCCCGGAATACATGTCCATCTCCGCATCGGCATCAGGTGCCGCGGCGGACGTCCCCTTGGCGGCATGAGCGTCTGAACCGTGGCTGTGAGCGCTACTGGAGTGCCCGTCGGCGGCGACCTTCTCGGTGTCTTTCGTTTCGTCACCGCCGGCGCTAGCCGCCCCCAGGCAGAAAACCAGCGTTGTCATCGCGATTGCGAGTGTCTTCATCTTCAGCTCCTTTGTCTGCGGCTGCCGCCGCACTTGTGGCCTGTTCTGGCAGCATTCGGTTTCGCGACTCCCCGTTTCGGCTAGAGCGCGGACTCCCCGAAGACTGCCACGGTGAGCGGCGCTGGTGCCCGACCAGTTGGCTCCCGACGCGGTTATGGCCGGAGTCAACTGCGCCGCAAGCGACGCCGCTCAGATAAGTTGGGAGGGAACAGGCCGTTCTGGCGCCTGCGAAAGTCCTCCCAATGGGTATGTGTTTGAGTTCTGGTGCCGCGGTTGAAGCGTCCCGGCTGCAGGGATCGCCTAGCCGAGAGGACAGCGATTTGGCAGGCCGGACGCACTGGCCCTCAATCAGCCACCCGCGCGGCGAGTACAAACCAGCCGCACCAATCCTGTGGAAGGTCTAAATCAGGTAGGAACGCTTGATCAGATAGAGAGGCGGGCCCGGTATGTCGCCATCGGCAGGCCCGAAACTGGTAGCAACGCGGAGGTTGATCGGATTCGAGACCGTCGCCCTACTGAGCGCCAGCCGCGCGTCCGGGTTGGTCTGGCTCGGCGCGGTCAGGACACCTACGGCGCTGGAGAAGTCCTCGGTGGCATCCGTGATACAGCAGGAGCAGACGAGCGCCGCCGATTCGGCAGCATTAGGCGCGTGACAGACCAGACTCTCGAGCTTCTGCACATCACACTGGCTGCAGCTGAGGGAGTTGCCACTCCCGGCCAGCAGGGCTGCCGCCATGATGAGAGCTGTAAGTGATCGTCCTGTCATGAGTCGCGTCATCGAGTAATGCTGAACCCCAAAATGGATATCGATCGCTCTGCTACGGTTCGTTTTCTGAATCTACCGTATTGGTGCGATTGCGCAAGCTTTGAAGGCGGTAGGACCCATTGAGGGCCATGAAACCTAACCTTCCCGCAGACGCCGAACTCCCGTGGCAGTTCCGCCAACGCGCCGAGCATGTTCCGCTGGCGCAACCAGCATGCCTCGCTCAGGCGCAACGTCAATAGGCGAGCTCGGCCCCATCAGCCGCTTCTGGGCGTGGTTAGCGCGACCTCGACGTCGTGCCTGAATTCCTTTATGGCCACTGGCTTGGCGATGAATCCATCGAAGCCGAGCTGCTCCAGTTCCTCTTGGTTCGCATAGCCGGAAATCGCCACTACGGGTAGGTCGGGGTGCTGCTCCCGGATGCGGGCGAGCAAGGCCACGCCGTCCATCTTCGGCATCCTGATATCGGTCACCACCAGATCCGGCTTGTCGCGGGCGATCGCTTCCAGCGCGTTCTTGCCATCGGTCGCTTCGACGACATCGAGAGTGGCAAGCGCCTGTTTGGCGAACCGGCGAAACGCGGGCTCGTCGTCGACGATCAGCACCCGTAGGAAGGCGGCGCGCTGAAGCCCGGCGATGACGGACCGCGCGTCGTCTGCGTCCATCCCCCCTTTGTGCTCGAGCAGATCCATCGCCCCCTCGGCGAGGATGCGGTGTTCCTTGAGGAGCTTGGCATAGTTCACGCGTTCCTCCATGTAATCCCGCGTCCGCACGTTGTCGTTGATGATCTTACCGGCCAGAATTTCGATGATGTTGCGATAGATTCTGACCTCGATGTCCATGTTATCGCGCAACAGGGCGTCGAATTCGGACCGGGGGATACGAAGAAACGTGCTGACCTCGAGCGCCTCGATCCTGGCTGAGTGCTCTGAGCGGCCAACCATGCCCATCTCGCCGACCGTCGATACAGGAACCACGGTCGCCACGCGCTGACCGGCCTGAGTCACGGCGAGCTGGCCCGATGTCAGGATATACATCTCGCCCCCCGG
>Ga0310122_10002924_pt1 | contig 10868 bp, 7 predicted proteins | sample CB6_Bottom_1051__FD_203503 | JGI IMG/M metagenome (GOLD analysis project Ga0310122, IMG submission 203503) | Marine microbial communities from Western Arctic Ocean, Canada - CB6_Bottom_1051 | ecosystem: Environmental > Aquatic > Marine > Oceanic | place: Canada: Western Arctic Ocean | collected...
TCACACCATGTGATGCAAAGTGCCGCTGGACGGAAAGCTCTCGATCGAAATCTCTCCTGTCCGCCCAGTAGCTGAACTTGCGACCCGCGACCGGATCGAAGAACGAGATCTTCTTCTGCTCCTTGTCTCTGACCCGGGCCCACGTCCACCGAACGGCTCCCTCACTGTGCAACCGGATCGGCCTGATCCCCAGGAGCCAGCGGGCGTTGCGCATCCAGTGGCGTCCGCCCCCATCACTGATGTGCGCCGCCAGGCACGGAGCGGCATGTGACGGGCGCAGCAGCCACTTGCGGTTCTGAAAGCACAGTAGCCAGCTGGCACGTGAGGACGGCGTTCTCGTCCGGTGCTCGCCTGCGCGGGCGAGCAGCGTGTAGATTTCTTCAGAGTACACCCCGGTTATCTCACCTGGGCTCCCGCCTAGTCGTCACCTAGGTCGGTCCACGCGATCGGTGCGAACGCCGACAGCGGCCTGTCGACACGCCTCCCGACGAGGCGGTCGACCTCGCGGACATCGATGCCGTCGTTCGGCCTTAGCGCAACCAGGTCTTCTGAGTCGATCCGATGGCCGGTCGGGAGGTCACGCGCGGGATACAGAGCGCGGCGCGAGCTCCGGAGCTGGCCGGTCTCCCGCTCGACTTCTATGAGCCGCTTGTGCCCGCTGCCAAGCAACCGGATGACGTCATCGCAATAGCGCTGAAGACACGTGACCTCGTCGGGGAGCAGCGACACCAGGTGATCCCGAAACGACGGATCGGTCCGTCGATCCGTGAAGTGAAACTCCAACACCCGCGCCCCCAGAGCCGCTGCGACCTCCAATGCCGCGGTGCCTTCGGTATGATCGGAATATCCGGTCGGAAGACCCGTGAGCTCGTGGAGTCGCCGCATGACCGCAAGGTTGGCGTCCCGGTTTTCGATGGGATACGCCGACGTACACTGCAGCAAGGCCAGCCACTCCGGGTTGCGATACCGAGCGTCCACTGCAGCGAGCGTGTTTATTGCCGCGAGGACATCCGACTCGGTCCCGAGTCCGGTCGAGAGGATGATCGGCCTACCTTGCTGGGCGATCCTGCGGATGACGCTCGTCGCGACGAGGTCGCCTGATCCGACTTTGTATATCTCGAGAACCGGATCGACCCAATCGACGGCGCTCATGTCCCACACCGACGCCATGTAGCCGACCCCGGCGTCTCGGCACATGCACGCTAACTCCAGATGCTGGTCGCGAGTCAGCTCGAGCGTCTGAAAGTGGCCGTGGCGCTTCGGATCCGCGACGGGACTCACCAGGGAATCGCCGGTGTAAATCTGAAACTTGACGAAATCAGGCCCGACGCCGACCGCTTGCTCAGTCAGAGCCCTGGCGCGCTGGAAGTCACCTTCATGGTTGCCGCCAATCTCGGCTATCAGCAAGGGCCCGTGGGAGCCCACCCACGGTTGAGTGGGCGCGTACCGATCGAGCAGGTGGTCCAGGGTCGCAAGGACCGATCGTCCTGGGGCCTCGTGCACATGACGAAGACAGAACTCGACGAGTCTGACGTCCGCCGGCGTGTCCAGCGTCAGACGCCGGCCTGCCAGGCTCGGAAAACGGGAATTGTGCAGGACATGGCGGCGGCTTTCGTCGGGCCATCTGTCGAAGAAGGAGGTGACACCCATGGGGACATCAGAGGCGTTGTTCTCCGACGGCTTCAAGAGCTGATCCGCCAGAAACTCCGTCCGGAGCACCTCAACGTTCATGCCGGATGGAAACGTGCCGCTCGGTACGGTCGACACCACGTCGAGCTCGTCGGCGATGGCCTTCTCGACGGCGTCCCGCACTACGTCCGGGTCGACGATCGCGGCGGCGCCGTCAATCACCACGAACCAGTCCAGCTCGAACCGCCGTGCGGCGCCCAGCAGGCGCCGCGCGTCATCGTCTGCCTCGCCGCGGCAGACGGAAAGGGACTCGGACATGGCGTAGGCTTCGATGGGATCATCGACGCGACGCTCGGTCGTCGACAGGATCACGGGAAGGGCGACGGCCGAACCCACAGGGGGCCGGCGCAAAAGATCGACGAGGTGGGAAATCGCCGGCCGGCCCAAAACGGATACCAGCGGCCTTTCCGGTTCTCCACCGGAATCCGTTCGACAGGAAATCAGGATCCCGGCAGTCACGCGCGTTCGTCCTGTCCCCGATACCCGATAAAATAGCTCATGCCCAGACCACGGGTGCCGCAAAACGGCGGGGCAGCACCGCCAGGACCTTCGTTTCGATGCGTTCGATGGGGCTCTCGTCGGCCATGGACCGCCCGGACGCTCAGCCCTTCTCGACGAGGCAGTTCCCCATGATCAGGGCATCGAGGCCTGACGAGAAGAAGGTCCTCAGGGCATCCTGCGGTGAACACACGATCGGCTCGCCGTTGAGGTTGAAGCTCGTGTTCAGCACAACCGGGATGCCCGTGAGGCGGCGGAACTCCTCGATGAGCTCGAAATAGAGCGGGTTCTGCTCGCGGCTAACGGTCTGCAGCCGGCCGGTGCCGTCGACGTGGGTGACGGCCGGAATGAGGGCGCGCTTCTCGGGCCGAATCGAAAAAACGTTCTCCATGAACGGCGTCGGCGCGGATTCTACGAAGAACTCACCGACGTCGTCGATCAGGATTGACGGGGCAAAGGGCCGGAACGGTTCACGGTACTTCACCGTGTCGTTTACCCTGTCCTTCATGGACGCATCACGTGGATCGGCGAGAATGCTTCGGTTGCCGAGCGCGCGGTCGCCGAATTCCAGACGTCCCTGAAACCACCCGACGATCTTGCCGGCGGTGACCAGCTCCGCCGCGATACTGGCGGGATTGGGCACGACACGGTGTCTCACCTTGAACTGCACCAGCGCGTCCCGAATCTCGGCGTCCGAATAGCCTGGACCGAGGTAGTTCGAGGTCATGACGTACTCGCGCGGGCGGCCTTCGAGCTGGTGGCAGACATACAGCGCCGCGCCGAGGCTGACGCCGCTGTCGTCGGGCACGGGGGGAACGAACACCTGCGTGAACGGGGTTTGCTGCCGGATCTTGCCGTTGGCGACGGAGTTGAACGCGACGCCGCCGGCCACCACGAGCGTGGTCACGCCGGTCCTGGCGTGGAGCTGGTTCAACAGATGGAAGTAGACGTCTTCCGTGACCTGTTGCGCTGCTGCCGCAAAGTCATAGTACTCCTGCGTGAGCGGCCGTCCCGGCTCGTTCGGCTCCAAGCCCAGATGGTCGCGTAGACGAGACGTGTAGCGCTGTGTCCGCGGAAACTGGTAGTGGTTGAAATGGAGGAGGTCGAGCTCGAACCCGCCGTCGTCTTTCAAACGCACGAGATCACGCAGCCTGCCTTCGAAACGGCAGGGGTCGCCGTAGGCGCTGGCGCCCATCACCTTCCACTCGTCGCTCTGCGCCCGAAAGCCCAGATACTCGGTCATCGTCGAGTAGAACGCGCCGAGGCTGTGGGGGAAGTCCTGAGACCATATCGTACGCAGCCGCTCGCCCTCACCAACGGCGAACAGCACGCTCTGCCGCTCACCGAAGGCGTCGATCGTCATGATCGCCGCTCGGTCGAATGGTGAACAGAAGAAACTCGCGGCATGCGCCACGTGGTGCGTGACGTACGTCACGTTGAGCCGGCTGCCATCGAGAAACTCCACCGTTTGCCGCGACAGCAGCGGAGCGTTGTCCTGCTTCAACGTCATCAGGTGGTTCGGCACGCTGTAGAACAGCTCGCCCAGGAAGCGCGGGCGCTGCGACTGCGCCGGATTGAACGCCTCGAGATTGATCGCGGGGTTCCAGCCAACGGCGACCCCATCGAGGTCTTCGAGCCGCAGGCCAGCCACTTTGAGCGCCTCCCGGATCGTCTCCAGCGGAAAACGCCGGGTTCGCTTCTCACGAATCAGGCGCTCTTCCTCCGCGGCAAACACGACCTGTCCATCGCAGACAAGGGTGGCAGCCGTGTTGAAGCCGACGGCATTCAGTCCGAGGATCTTGTCCGCTGGCATGGGTCAGGCGCGGGACGCTGAGGGTGCGAGGCTGCGATACCAGTCGACGTAGAGGGGAAACCCCCGCTCGAGCGGATACTCTGGACTGAACCCCAGCAGGCGGCGCGCCTTCTCGATGTTGAGTGTCCCCCGAAAAGGCATGAGCCGATCGCGCTCCACCGATTCCACCTGTACGTCTGGAAACTGCGCCTTCACGATGTCGACGAGCTCCCGAATCGACCGAGACTGGCCGTAGGTGAGGTTGAACACTTCTCCGCGGGCCTCCGGCTTCTGCATGGCGAGTATGATCCCACCGATCAGATCTTCGATATAGGTGAAATCCAGCCGCTCGCTCCCGTCGCCATCGACACGCAGCCTCGACCCGTTCAATGCGCTCTCGATGAACACTTGACCGACGCGGCGGCTGACGCAGCGTGGTCCGTACAGTGCCGACGGGCGGATGATCGTGTAGGGGAGGTCGAAGACCTGTCCATAGGCGATAACCATCTTTTCGCCTGCGACCTTCAGCGCACCGTAGATGCCAATCGGGTTGAGGGGATGGTCTTCGCTGACCTCGCTGGTCTCGAAGTTGCCGTAGGCCATGCTGGACGACAGGAAGATGAACTGGTCGGCTCGCTCCCGGGAGCAGTCGAGCGCGTTCTCGAGCGTGCGGAGGCTGTGGTCGAACGTGCTGTACGGATCCTTGTTGGCCCGTCCGGCATGCGCCACTGCGGCCAGGTGAATCAGGACCTGCGGCCGAATCTCCTCGATGAGATGATCCAGCGCCCTATAGTCGCGCGCATCCTGAACGTGCACCTGCACGCCGGCCGCGTGCAAGAGGTCGAGCCGCTCGTGGATGATGCGCAGGTAAAGCTCACGGTCGTAGAACTCGGGAACCTTGGCGGCGAAGGCGCCGAGGTTGTTGATCTGCAGGCTGTCGATCACGTGCACGTCGGCCTCCCGCTGCCGCAGCGCCAGCGCCAGATTGTGGCCGATAAAGCCGGCGCCGCCCACGATCACCACGCGCCGGCCGATCATCCCATCGCTCATTCGCGAACCTCCTGACAGGCGGCCTTGAACTGTCGGCCGATGTAGTCGGCGTCTGCGATCGACACGTGTGGCCCGGTCGGCAGCGCCACCGATGCGTCGCTGATCTGTTCCGCACCCGCGTAGCGGTCGGGAGCGTACCCGTACCGCTCCCGGTAGTAGCTCAACCTCGGCACGGGATGCGGATAGTACGTACTGGTCCCGACACCGGCGGCGTTCAGATGTGCAACAATCTCGCGCCGGCACCTCGCCAGCGGCGCTTCCAGCACCGCCGTCAAGCAATAGTGACTCGACTGCGCGTCCGGCTGCTCGTCGTCGAGCACGTGGACATTAGGCACTTCCACGAGCTGCGAGCGGAGACGCTCGAAGTTCTCACGTCTGCGCTGGAGATTTTCTGGCATGCGCTGGAGCTGCGAACGGCCGAGCGCTGCCTGCAGCTCGCTCATGCGGTAGTTCAACCCGAGCTCCGGGACGTCGTAGATCCCGGGCATGCTGCGTTCCCCGTGCGTCCGATCGACACCGAACCCGCGGAGACGGGTGACAGCGTCGGCCACGTCGCGGTGTTGACTTGCGAACATGCCCCCTTCGCCGGTCGTCATGTGTTTCACGGGGTAAAAGGAGAAGCAGCCCGCGTCGCCGAACAAGCCGACATGACGCCCGTTCCATCGCGCACCGACCGCCAGCGCACAGTCCTCAATCACCCGGAGGCGATGCCGCTCTGCGACGCGCATGATCGACGGCATGTCGCAGGGAATGCCGATGAAGTGGACCAGAACGATCCCGCGTGTACGCGCCGTCACCGCCGCGTCCAACCTCTCTGCGGTGACGTTCCCCGTCGCTGGATCGCAGTCAACGAACACCGGCGTAGCGCCGGTCCATTCGACGGCGTGCGCCGTGGCCGTGTGCGTCTGAGCCGCCACTATCACCTCGTCGCCCTGGTGAAAACCGCAGTGCAGGCAGGACAGGTGCAGCGCCGCCATGCACGAGCTGACCGCAACGCAGGCCGCACCATCACCCAGGAACTCGCCGAATTCAACTTCGAAGGCCTTGCCCTCCGGCCCGTGGGTCAGGACGTGCCCGTCCAGCACGCGCAGGACGGCCGCGCGATCCTCGTCGGTGACCCACGGACGGCCGAACGGGATCTGTCTCCCCTCAGACATACACAATCTCTCGCTCGCACCGCTCCGCCGCGGCCACGTTTGCCGCAGCGCAGGCGCCAATCAGACCGCACTCCCGCTCCATCGCAACCGCGCTGTCGACGCCCGACCGCAGGCGATCGACGAAGGCCGGAATCAGGTCACCCTTGGTCTCGGGCAGTGCCGGCAGGCGAACCGCATCGACCCCAACGGAGGGCGCACGGCTCGAGTGCAGCCGTGCGCCCCTGTCGTCGTAGATGAAGGTGCCGGTGGTGCCGAATACCCGCAGGACGTGGTGGTGTCGGTGCACGCAGCCGAAGTTTGCGGTAATCCGGCCGACGAGCCCAGAGGGAAAGCGAAAAGTGGCCGCGACATAGTCGTCGTAGCGGAACTCGGTGCCGGTCGAACACACCCGGTTGCCCGCGGCCCATACCGTCTGGGGTCGCTCACCGGCCAGCGACAGCATCAAGTCCACGAGGTGAACGCCGCCTCCCTGCATGACCGAATAGTCGGCCACGTCCTTCCGCCATCCGTGTGTGATCTTCTCCAACCGTCCATAGAGATACTCGCCGTCGATGGCGTAGAGGGTACCCAGCTTCCCGTCGCGGACGAGGTCGTGCAGCCAGCGATAGAGCGGTGCCGCCCGCAGCACCAGATTCGATTCCAGGTGGCGGCGGCCGCTTCGCTGCCACGTGGTCTTTATTCGCCGCAGTTCCTCAAGCGAACGGCACAGAGGCTTCTCCACGAAGAGATGCTTTCCGGCATCAAGCGCTTCGCACACCTGAGCGAAGTGCGCATCATCGAACGACGCTATCGAGACGACGTCGACGGTCGGATCGCTGAGGATGGCGGTGAACGACTCGGCAACGGGCACTCCACCGAGGCGCTGGCCGACCGCGCGCGCGCGCGACGAATCCAGGTCGTGGACCGAGCGCAGCTCGCAGGCAGGATGACGCTGAAACGCCCGTGCGTGCTGTTCGCCAACCCCCAACCCGACCACAGCCGCGCCAATACGTTCGGGGTTACTGACCACGGTGTTTTTCACAGGACCGATTCCACCCTGGCCGCGCCCGTCATGCGCCGGAACTCTGGACTGATCGCCACTAGCTCGGCATAGCTGCCGCTGGCAACAGTGGCGCCGGCCCGCAGGAGATAGATCCGGTCACAGTGCTGAATGGTCGCCAGCCGGTGTGCGACGATCACGAGGGTCTTCTGCGCCGCAAGGGCCTGGATAGCCTCGGTGATGTACGCCTCGGTGACCGTGTCGACGTCGCTCGTCGCCTCGTCCAGGATGAGGAGGTCGGGGTCGCGGTAGAGCGCCCGGGCGATGCCGAGCCGCTGCCGTTGTCCTCCGCTGAGCCGCACGCCGCGTTCGCCGATCATCGTGTCGTACCCCTCGGACAGTTCGTCCTCGATGAACTCATGGATCTGCGCGATCGTGGCCGCCCTCAGGACGGCTTCGCGATCGATGTCATGCGTGCTGACGCCGTAGGCGATGTTACCGGCCACCGTGTCGTCAGCGAGAAAGACGCCCTGCGGCACGTATCCGACTCGCTTCCGCCAGGCGGTCGCATTCGTTCGCGTCACGCTCGTCCCATCTACCGTCAGCCGTCCCTCATCAGGCGCGATGAGACCCAGGAGCATGTCCACGATCGTGGTCTTGCCGGCACCGGTCGTGCCCACGAGGGCCACCGACGAGTTCTTGGAAACCTCCAGCGTCAGCTCGTGGATGACGTCCTTCTCCGCTCCCGGATAGCGAAATCGCACGCCCTCCAGCCGGATCCTGTGCTCGAAGGGAAGTGGCGCAGTGTCGTCCGTGGACGCAGCCGGCGCATCCCTCGAATCCTGATCCTCCGAAAGAGCGCCGTGGATCTTGAACAGCAAATGCTCGTGGAACCTGAACTGCGCAAGCGCCGTGACGATCTCCTGGAACCCCGGCAACAGCCGAATCGCTGCAAACGCAAAGAAGCCCATGAGCGGAACGACGTCGGTCAGGTCGCGACCCGACGCCACGAGCAGGATGAAGCCCCCCATGAAGCCGCCAAAGGCCAGCACCTGGATGAGGAACCGAGGCATCTGCGAGTAGATCCGGTTCGCCGCTTGATAGCTCGAATATCGGGCCGAGGCGCCGCTGAATTCACCGAGGAAATGCGGCTCGCTGTCCAGCGCCTTGATGGCCTTGACGCCGCCGAACGTTTCCTGGGTCGTCTGGTAGCGTTGCCGGTTCGCCTCGACGCTCTGGCGTCCGAGTCGCTCGAGCTTCTTCCGGATCAACACATAGGCGACGGCGTACGCCCCGCCGATGACGCCCATGGTCAACAGCGCGAACACCGGCTGGACGATCAGCAGAAGCCCCACCACCGCGGCACTCACGAGCCCGCGTGAGATGAGCGTCGCCCCCGGTTTGAGCACTCCCGTCACGATCTTGCTCGTGTCGGCCAGGATGCTCATGCTGAGCTCGGAGGTATTGCAATTGAGGAACCACGTATAGGGCTTCCCGAGATAGTGCCGCGTGAGGCGGACGGAAATCGAATGTCCGACCCGGTAGACGAACCACGTCTGCACCCATACACCCAGGGCCGACACGACGTTCATGACGACGATGATGGCGAGAAGGACGACGGCCGCGAAAAGAATAAAGCTGGTGGTGTCCTCGAAACCCAGGCTGGCGTATACAAGGCTAAGTACCGCGTTGCCCTGGATCACGTCCGGGTCGAGGGCAATAGTCAAGAATGGGAGGATGAAGCCGATACCTAGTAGCTCGAAGAAGGCAGCTGCCAGCATCAAGGCAAGCACGCCGGCGGTCCGGCGCCTCTCGCCTCGGGACAGAAGCTCGTAGACAGCTCTGAACACACTCATCGTGAGACGCCGTGGGTCGCCGACGCGCCCTTCTCGCAGCCGAGATCGAGAAAATCCACCTCGTTGAACGCCGGTGAAGTTTCGACGGGGTGGCGCGGAACAAGCGCTCGCCCCCTGTGGAGGCGAATCGACTCGCTTAGCCTGCTTGTGTCCACGAACCTCCCGAGCAACGGATCCGTATCCGCCATGTCCAGTAGGATCCGCTGAAACACCACGTCGCCCCCATGAAAGCCGTCAATGAACTCGCAGTCGGTGGCATTCAGCGCCGTCGGGTCAAGGTAATCGTGGTAGTGCTCGAGCGCCGCGAGGCGGCTTCGCAGGATGTCGAGATACTGATAGCTGGGCGTCATCGCCTTCAGCTTCTCCGCCACCAGGGGTGCAACGGGCGGCATAAAAAGAACGACGTGGACACCCTGTGCTTCGGCCGACTTGACGAATTCGATCAACATCGTCCACGCCATGTCGCTGATGGCGTCGCCGTGCGCGAACCGGGTGGTCCCCCGCTCGATTCGCTCCAGCGTCTTGTTGAACCCTGTGTCGTCGGATTCGGTGCGACCAACCAAGAGGCCGCCGTAGAAGTACGAGCCGTCGCGGCGGAACCCGTGGAAGCCAGCCATTGCAGACAATCCCACGGATCTGAAGCCGAACCTGCGGTTCCAGGCCGGCTCCTCATTGAACACGACCTTTCTGATCAGGTCGCGGACGGGGACGCGCCCCTCGGCCCACTGGGTGCGCAGAAGCCGAATCTTGTCGAGACCGATGATCCCGTCGTCATCCTGGGCAGGATCGGGCTCGTAGGCCGAGACTCGCGCTCGCCCGGCATGAAACCACCAGAAATCCAGGCCAAACAGGATGACCGCCGGAAGCCCGTCTGCTTCAACCGCGCGCAGAAAGGCGGGCGCATGATTGATCTGCGTCACGGCTCTTCCCGCGTTGGCAAAGCTCGTGTCGAAGAATTCCTCTCGCAGCGGCAGGATCCGCGACGAGCCCAGCGCAACGATTTGCGGCTCCCTGTCCCGGACCAGCTCGACCTTGTACTGAAACTCGTTGTCGTTGAGCAGGCTGAGGTACATTGCGTCGGTCCGCCGCTGCTCGTCGACGATGCGCGACACGTCACTCTGCTCACCCGTGCGCCGCAGGATGTAGCCGACGGCGACGTCGACACCGAGCAGCACCACACCAAGTAACACGAGCACGCGGGTGAAACGCGCGTACCGCCGCGGCCGGCGACTCATCGCGCTCGACGGCTTGAAGGAGAGTTGCACAAACGGGCGCCAGCGGTGTGGCTCACAAACACACCTTTAGAAATCGAAGTAGATGAACTCGGCCGATCCGCCCGAGTACACGAGACCGGCCAGGAACAACGCGCTGGCAAACAGTAGCTGCGAGCGCGAAGCCGTGAACGCGGTCGACAGTTGAATGGAGTTCCGGCACGCGAACACGATGGTCGTGGCGGCGAGAATCCAGAGCGGCAGCCTGGACGCCTCCGCGAGGGCCATTCCTCGCTGAAGATCGACGCCCAGCCTTTCGAGAACGGCTAGCGAGTCGGCCAGCTGGGTCGGCAGTCCGAGGCCGTTCAGGCCCACCATCCCCTGCATGACCTTGAACGCGTCGTCCATGGTTCGGGCCCGGAAGAACACCCACGTGAGATTGACGAAGTTGAACGTGATGAACCAGGCTACGATCGCCGGCATCGCCAGGCCGGCCCGCTGCCAGAGCCGTTGCACCACCAGAGCCACTCCGTGCAGGGCTCCCCAGATGACGAACATCCAACTCGCCCCATGCCAGAGTCCGCCGAGCAGAAACACGGCGCACAGATTGACGGGGGTGCGAAACGTGCCGGCGCG
>Ga0310122_10002925_pt1 | contig 10867 bp, 10 predicted proteins | sample CB6_Bottom_1051__FD_203503 | JGI IMG/M metagenome (GOLD analysis project Ga0310122, IMG submission 203503) | Marine microbial communities from Western Arctic Ocean, Canada - CB6_Bottom_1051 | ecosystem: Environmental > Aquatic > Marine > Oceanic | place: Canada: Western Arctic Ocean | collected...
AAAATCAAATAGACAGATTCACATCACTATGAATGAGCTAATAAATTATCAATGTAGGTTTTGTAATTCACGATTAGAACATGTTTTTTTAGATTTAGGAAAAATTCCATCAGCTAATTCTTTTCTTAAAAAAGAAGAGCTAGAAAAAGAAAAAATATACCCACTTTGCGTGTATATTTGTAAGAAATGTTTACTGGTGCAGATTCCAGAAATTAGAACGCCAGCTGAATTGTTTTCTAATTATGCATATTTTTCATCATTTTCTGATAGTTGGATGAACCATGCTAAAGAATATGTGAAGATGATGATCAAGCGTTTTAATCTTAACAAAGCATCTCATATTGTAGAGATAGCAAGTAATGATGGCTATTTACTAAAATTTTTTGCCGAACTTAACATTCCAGTATTAGGAATTGAACCCGCATCAAATGTAGCAAAAAATGCCATAAAAAAAGGAATTCCCACATTAGTGAAATTTTTCAATACAGATACTGCAAAAGAATTGAAAGAGAAAAACCAACAGGCTGATGTTTTATTAGGAAACAATGTTTTAGCGCATGTTCCTGATGTGAATAATTTTGTTAAAGGAATGAAAATTTTACTTAAACCAAATGGAGTCATTACGATGGAATTTCCTCACATCCTACAATTGATCAACCAAAACCAGTTTGATACCATATATCATGAACATTTTTCTTATTTTTCATTTTTTATTATTCAAAAAATATTTTTTTCTCAAGGATTAACAATTTTTGATGTAGAAGAAATTTCAACACATGGAGGTTCACTAAGAATTTTTGTAAAACACTCTGAAAATAAAATATATGAAATTAAAGAAAGTGTTAAGAATTTAATTAAAAAAGAAAATGATACTGGGTTACACGATTATCCAACTTACTTAGGTTTTTCAAAAAAAGTAGAAAATATTAAAAAGAAGTTAAATGAATTTCTTGAAAAATCATACCTAGAAGGAAGATCTGTGGTTTGTTATGGCGCACCTGCAAAAGGAAACACGCTTTTGAATTATTGTAAAATCAATCCAGATCATATAGAATATACAGTTGATCTCAGTCCTCATAAACAAGGTTTATTCTTACCAGGTACTCATCTTCCAATTAAATCACCGTCAATAATTAAAGAAACAAAACCAGATTACATAATAATACTTCCTTGGAATTTAAAAGATGAAATTATGGAGCAAATGAAAGACATTAAAGAATGGGGAGGAAAGTTTGTCGTTCCTATACCAGAGGTGAAAATTTATTCATGAAATTTTTTGAAACAGAACTAAAAGGTTCGTATATTATTAAATTAGAAAAGTTGGAAGATGAAAGAGGGTTCTTTACTAGAATATGGGACAAAAAAAAATTTCAGAGTAAAGGATTGGACTCAGATTTAGTACAAATGAGTTTTTCATTTACCAAAAAAAAAGGAACGTTACGAGGCATGCATTTTCAAAAAAAACCCTTTGAAGAAGCAAAACTTGTTAGATGTACAAGAGGAAAAATTTTTGATGTGATTATTGATCTACGTCCGGAATCAAATACTTACAAGAAATGGATTGATGTGGAATTAAAATCAGATAATTTTAAAATGCTTTACATTCCAGAAGGTTTTGCACATGGTTTTCAAACTTTAGAAGATAATACTGAGGTTTTTTACCAAATGTCTAATTGGTTTTCTCCAGAGCATGTAAGAGGAATAAGATGGAATGATAAAGAGTTTGATATTAAATGGCCAATTAAATGTTCAATTATTTCAAAGAAAGATGCCACATATGAGGATTTTACTAAAAAAAATTAAAAGAATAAAATGACCAATGTTGAAAGAATTCCAGTTTTTCTACCTTGTATTGATAATGATACAAAAAAACATGTCAATGATGCATTAGATGTAGGATGGCTTGGAATGGGTCCTTTGGTTAAAGAATTTGAAGAAAGAATTGCCAATTTTCTTGATTTGAAAGACAGATTTGTAGTTTCAACAAATACTGGAACGGCAGCTCTGCATATTGCATTACGTGCGGCTGGCATAGGATCTGGGGACGAAGTAATTACTCCCTCATTCAATTATGTTGCAGATCAGCAAGCAATTAAGATGACAGGTGCTGATGTGGTAATGTGTGATATTCAGGATGATAATCTTGGTATAGATTGTAAAAAAGCTGAAAAATTGATTTCAGATAAGACTAAAGCAATAATGCCATTACATTTTGCAGGAATACCATGTGAACAAAAAAAAGTATACGACATGGCTCAAAAATATGATTTACGTGTCATCGAAGATAGCACACATGCATTTGGAACAACTGTAAATAATAAAAAAATTGGAAGTTATGGAGATATTGCTTGTTTTAGTTTTGATCCTGTGAAAATAATCACGAGTATTGATGGAGGATGCATTGTTGTAAACAATGAGGAAGAATTTTCGGATCTTAAAAAATTACGTTTGCTAGGAGTAAACAAAGAAGCTTCTGAACGGCATAAAAATAAACGAGCGTGGGATTATGATGTAGTTAGTGATGGTTACAGATATCATCTTACAACCATTTTGGCAAGTATAGGAATTTCACAACTTAAGCAAATAGATGAATTTATCAAAAGTAGACAAAAGATATGTCAAGAATATAATGACGTTTTTGGTGATATAGAAGGAGTAAAAATACCTCAATCAGATTTCACAAACGTTTCACCATTTATTTACAGTTTAAGAATTTTGAATAATAAAAGAGAATCCCTAACCAAACATCTTGACAAATTAGGTATTGATGTTGGAATTCATTTTATCCCAGTTCACAAACACAAATATTTTGAAAATGCAAAGTTTGGAGATATGACAGTAACTGATAAAGTAGTTAAAGAAGTTTTAACTTTACCCTTACATTCTAACATGGAGGATGATTATGTTAAAAGAGTGATTGATGGAATAATAAGTTTTTTTTAAAAGCTAATCAAAATTTTTTAAATTTAATCACGAACAAAACTAACTGGATGTAAATTAAAGATCAATTTGGATTACTTTCCATGGTAAAACAATTGTGCCGCTTATTTGTAAACGATCACCATTTTCCAGTTTTAAAGTATAAGAACTAAACTGATCAATAGGGGGTCTTGGAATATCTTTATTGATATGAAAATTATATGATTTTACATCTTTAGCTCCTAACGAATATGCAAATTCTTTAAAACGAGGAAAACTATACACATTGCAATAATAATTAAATTGTTTCTTACCAACTTCTTTTTGGTATTCACGAACCTTAGTTTCAAAATCTATATCACCATCATAAAATAAGGAACTTAGAAAAATGTGTTTTTTGGTATTATGAAATAAAAATTTCAACATTTCATCATAATAAGGAATCCATGACAATGTGCGCCAATTAATTGTAATATCAAATGTTTTTTTATAGTCAGGTAGGATATCATAAAGATCACCTACTTGGAATGAAATGTTTTGTTTCTCATGACATAATTTTTTTGCCTCTTGTATCATCCAAGGAGTTTGGTCTATACCGAAAAAAGATGAGTTAGGTGAAATGTTATTTAAAAAATATGAAATATGACCAATGCCACATGCTGCATCTAAAATTTTAAGAGATTTATTTTTGATGTAAGGGGTAATTATTTTTTCAAGAAATTTATCTAGTTCTCTTTTTTCTTGTACACATTTACGATATGATTCAAGTTCAAATTCTTTATCCGCGTTACCTTTATGATAATCATATTTTCTTTTCATGATTTTTGGTTATAGAATATCTCTTTATTAATTACTTTGAAAATAAGGATGGGTTTTATCATTATTTGACAATATTTGTGATTTTCTATTTTTTTAAAAGTTAATTAAAATTTGACTGTTTTCAAATCATGTGCTATTGAAACCTTACAATCAGCTATATTCTGAATTGTGTTTATGATTGATCTTTCCTTTCCATTAGATTTTGGATACAGATGAGTCAAGATCACTGATTTAAAATTTCCAGTTTTTGCTAGATTTCCAATCAGTTCAGGTTCTAGATGCTTTCCACTCAATGATCTCTTATCTGGAAATGAGCATTCAATTACCACAACATCTGCATTTTTTCCTAATTCACAGATATTTTCATCATAACCCATATCACCACTATAAACAAATGATTTATTTTTAGAGTCTAAACGATAAGCGATTCCATCGGCGTGATCAATTGGACAACAAGTGATTTTGAAGTTTTTTTTCCTTAAAACTTTACCGTTTTCTACTTCAAAACAATCTGTAACATTTCTACAGTTTAATTCATTAATCATATAATTCCACATACTAACATTTTCAAACACATCCTTATTCCATCTCTTTAAACCAGGAGGACCGAATACAGTAATCTTTTTTCCCATTTTAATATGACATGTTTTTTGATTAATACATCTACTTTTCACAAGTGGAATATAATCAAGACAATGATCAATATGATAATGTGTTATGAAAACATAATCAGGGTATATCTGAGTATTTATTCCCAAATATTGCATTTTGGATAATGTGCCAGGACCAATATCAAAAAGTAATTTTTTTTTATCAATTTCAATTAATATCGATGAATAAGATCTTTGAAATTTCTGTTTAGGGTCTGGAACTATTGTTCCCGCACCAAGAAAAGTTATTTTCATAAATGAAGATAATTAAATTTAGTTATTTAATATTACATGTGTATTAAATAGAAATATGGTATTGGGATGTTACTTAAATGAATTTTACTGAAGTTGGCTTAAACCAAAAAAAAGTAAGTATAGGCTTACCTGTTTTTAATGAAGAAAAATTAATACGTAAAAAATTAGAATCGATACTTTCTCAAACATTTCAAGATTTCACTATAGTTATCTCAGATAATGGTTCGACAGATCAGACACGCAAAATTTGTGAAGAGATGTCTAAGATTGATGATCGAATTACTTTTTCCCATCACAAAGAGAATAAAGGTCCTTATTGGAATTATAATTTTGTTTTGAATAAAGCCGAAACCGAATATTTTGTAATGGCAGCACCAGATGACATTTGGAGCGAAAATTTTCTAGAATCCAACATAAATATTTTAGAGAAATGTAAAGAACTAGTTGGAAGTGTAGGAGAGTGTAGTTTATTCAATAGAATCATAGATTCAAATACACATAAATTTGAAATTAATATTTTAAAGAAATCAAGAAAATATCAATATGTTCATCCAGTCAAAGGTGAATTAAAAGAAAAAATTAAATTTTATTTAGATTATCAAATGGGATCTCAGTTTTATTCAATTTTTCGCACTAAAGACATTAAATTTGCAAATTTCTATAGGAATAAAGCAAACTATGGAATGTGGCAATCTGATTTTGCAGCAATTTTAAAAATATTAAAAAGAGGGGATTTGCATGTAGACTTGGAATCATTTTTTTACAAAGAAGTTAGTACAAAGTCTCATTCCACCATAAAATATATGAAGATTTTTAATTTTTCAATAAGTGAAATTCTATTTTCTAAAGCCATATTTTCTGTATGGTTTTTCAAAGAATTTGGAACAAAATTATTTTTAAAAAATTTTGGAGTTTTATTAAGCTCTAACTTTTCGTGGGGAAGAACAATCTTTGGAGAAGTGTTAAGAATGTGTAAAAGAATGATCTACGGACAAGAAAAATATTGGTAATGAAATTTAGATAAGACTTTCCATTAAATCTGCTAAGGAATCCACAGCAATGTCGTTATTTAGATTTTCAAGCGCATGTTTTCGTCCTTGATTTGCAATTTTCTTCCATTTTGGTAAATTTGGATTGGTAATGAATTCTTCAAATTTTTCTTGATGGTTTTTTTCATTAATGAATATTGCAGATTCACCATCAATATATCCTAGATAATCTCCATTGTTTGTCTTAGTAATTTCCATAAATGTTAAGCACCCAGCGGCAGGAATTTCCCAGTATTTTATAGTAGGAAAATTTGTCGTTGCGGCAATGGCAGCTTGATACTTTTGTAATAATATTGTATATTTATCGCCAACGTAATCATGATTTAACGTAGATGTATAGTCAACATATGGTAATTTTGTACACATCGTACGCAATTTATACTCAAAAATTGAATCGCCGTGAGTAGGTTTCTTAAACCGAGATTTTAATTTATGTGAAATGTTTGCGTGAGCAATTGCTCCTGAGTTTAATATTTTATTTTTAATTCTATTTTCAAATGGTTGAATGTTTTCATACAACGATTTTTCTAAACCAAAAATTATTGTTTTGTAATTAAATTTCTTGGGATAAAATTTATAAAAATAATTTGGATGACTAAATCCAAAGTAATAATCGATATTATATTTTTCATGATAACTAATTATATCGTATCTTTTTGTCGCATGAAAATCACCACATCTAGCAATAACAGGAATTCCAATGTTATCAATTCCAATTAGTTTATCTGGTACATTATAATTCCAATTTTCATACAATAAAATTATATCAAATTTTCCTTTCAGTATATTAGTATCAAATTCGTTATCAGATGGAAAATATGTAACATCAATACGAGGATTTCGTTTTAATGCGTCCATAAAGAAATGGTAGTAAGTTGTATCAAAATGTTTGAGAGTTAAAAAAATATTTGATTTCTTATAGATAAATGCTACTCGGATTTTTTTTTGCATATAAAAAAATTAAACCATTCTTTTTGGTTTATTGATCCAACCGCCTTTACTCAGATTTTCGATGTTTGTGAGTACTTTTTTAACTTCATTTACTTCATCCTCGCTTAGTTTTTCGTTATTTGAGAGTTTTAATAACATAACAGTCAATAAGCGATACATTGGAAAAACTACGTCTATATTCCATCCAGCGGCTGGAAGTTTAAACACATAGGGATTCCGTTCTATACCAATATCAACCTCAGACGAATATGCAGGGACCCTCTTAAAGTGCGTATAACCAACTGTTGCGAGAAGGGGAATTCCAATGAGTGTCGCAAGTCCAACATAATGGGCAAAAGAAGGAAATATTTCTATTAAAAATGGGACTCTTTCAATAGCAAGATAGTACGTGACAACTAAAGTGTTTACTGCTGAAAAAAGAAAAGCAAAATATGTCATCCAACCAGTTCTAAAAAAATACCAGAAGCGGAATATTAGCTTGTTCATTATTTGCTATCGTCTCAATCCAGCATATGAATAAGTCGTATAATTCATAAGAAGTTATTAAAATTACATTACAATATCAATTTGTGGTTGAATCTATTAATTGCCGATCTATGCTTCACTATCAAATATTTTATATTAATACTAAATTAGATATTTCAAGTTATAAAAAACCTGTCTGTGATTAATAATATGTTCACTATAAAACAACCATCACAAATCATCTTTGGTGAAAATTCAGCAAAAGAATTCCATTTTCCAGAACGACCACTAGTCATTTCATCAAAAGGATGTAAATCAAGAAACTGGCTTGAATATTTAGAATTAAGAGATCCAATTCTATTTGATAGTGTTGAACCAAATCCATCTATGGAAACTGTTAATTCCATTATCTCAAAATTTGATGAATCTGAATTTGATTATGTAATTGGTCTTGGAGGGGGTAGCTCACTGGATGTAGCAAAATTTGTAGGTTTTAAAACTTTAAAAAAGAAAATTATGATACCTACAACTTTTGGTAGTGGAAGTGAGGTTACAAGAATTTCTGTATTAAAAATAAATGGTAAAAAAACAAGTTTTCATGATGATGGGATTATTCCAGATATTGCTATAGTTGATTCAAATTTTTTAAACAACACTCCAATTGAAATTATAAAAAATTCTGCAATTGATGCATGTGCTCAATGTACAGAAGGATATGATAGTAAAAATGGAAACATTTACACAAAATTTCTATGCTATAAGGCATTTGAGATATTGGAAGATGCAATATTGACAGAAAATTATGAAAAGCTTGCATTAGGTTCATTAATAGACGGTTTAGGTTTTGGAAATTGTTCAACTACTTTAGGACATGCATTATCATATGTATTTTCAAATGAAGGATATAATCATGGACATGCATTAGCGTTTACCACTACAATATCTCACAAATTTAATGATTCAATTTTTTATGACATGTTTAGGAATTTAGTAAAAAAAATGAATTTTCAAAAAATTTTTTTAAAACAAGATCTTAATGAAGCCTCTGAAATTATTTTAGCAGATAAAAAGCATCTGGACAACAATCCAAAAAATATTAATCGAGATGATATTATTTCACTTTTAAAAAAAATTAATGATGAACAAGTTTTTGTTTAGTTATGTATGTTAAAAAATGATTTACAAAATTGATTATATAAAAGAAATTTATAATCTAAAAATAATAGAATACTTATGACACGTTTTTCAACTTTACGTAACGATGAAACAAATATTGAAGAATCGTCGGTAAATATTTTTAAAAAAAGAGTTAAAGTAAACCATACAAAATTTATAGATTTTTTTTGTCCAAATGAAATAACATCCTCTAGAGTTAATACAATTTTTTCAAAAGAACCAGAAACAGTTGAGTGGATTGATTCATTTGAAAATAACTCAGTTTTTTGGGATATAGGTGCAAATATTGGACTTTATTCCCTTTATGCAGCATTAGTTAATAATTCAAAAGTTTTTGCCTTTGAACCTGCTGCAAGTAATTATTTTTGTTTATGTAAAAATATTGAATTAAATAAATTAGATAAACAGATATTTCCTCTATGTGTATCATTTTCTGACCATACTAAAATTGCACCATTAAATATGATTTCTACTGAGTATGGAAGTTCACAAAACGAATTTGATTATGAAAAAAATGATCTTGGCAAAAACCCAGGTTTTATGTTTCAACAAAGCAGTATCGGTTTTACGATCAATGATTTTATAAAAATCTATGATCCTTCTTTGCCTAATCATCTAAAAATAGATGTAGATGGCATTGAATCATTAATAATAAAAGAATCTAGTGCTCTTTTATCATACAAAAATCTGTATGATGTTTCTGTTGAAATTAATGAAAATGATCAAAGTACCTGTAATATAATTACAAACATAATGAAAGAATTTGGATTTTCATTAAAACAAAAAAAGCATGCAGCAATTTTTGATCAAACATCACATTCTTCCGTTTTCAATTTTCTTTTTTCTCGATGATACGATTAAAATAATCCAATCAAAAATATGTGACAACCATGAATTCAAATATATTATTTATAACCATTGATTCACTTAGAGCAGATTATTGTTATGATCATAAAAAATCATATTCTACACCCAATCTTGATCAAATGATAAAAAATGGCACATGCTTTACTGAATCTATTACTTGTGGGGATGGTACTGCACTTGTACTAGGCAGTATTTTTACTGGACTCTATCCATTTCATAGTGGTATTAATTCATACAAAATTAAATCAACGAAACCTAACTTTTTCACTCATCTGGGAAAATTAGATTATAATGTTTATACAACTGTACCATTTTATGTAGGTGTTGACATGGTTATGTCAAATTTTCTTAAACAAGGAGATAGATCCAATTTTAAATCCGAATTTGAATCTAAATACGAGCATTTGGATGATGGTTATGGCGATGATGTTCTTAAAAGACTAGATAAAGATAATTTAAAAGAACCTTGGTTTCATTTTATCTATTTAGCTGATTTACATATGTCAAACGTAACTAAAACAATGGTTGTTCCAAAACGATTTGATTCTGAAAAGTTTGGAGAAAATAAATATGAAAAAACTATCTCACTAATTGATTACTGGTTAGGTAAAATTTTAGAGAAAATTGATTTAAAGTCCACCCTTGTAGTTATAATATCAGATCATGGAGATTACGTTCCAATATCTAATAACCAGGAATCAGCTTACATACCAGCATTTACAAAAACGGTAAAGGTAGGAAAAAAAATTTTGCCGAAATCATTTTGGCCAACCGCAAAGAAATTCGCTATTAAAACTAGAGCGACAATACAAGAAAAAAGATTTGATCATGCAACTAGAAATTTAACAAAATTAGAAAAAAGAAGTTTGAGGATTAGAGCGGGCTGGTATCTTTTTGATGATTTAGTACGTACACCTTTAATTTTTTATGGAAATCACGTAACTGAAAGTAAATTAGTTAAAAATCAGGTAGGAAATGTGAATATCTTTCCAACTATTCTTGATTTAGTTGGTTTACCTCAAATGGATGAACAAATAGATGGTGAAAGCTTAGTTCCATTACTAAATGGCGAATCCAATAAATCCAATCCAGTTTATATAGAAACTGCTTCTGTAATGAAAGACGAAATGTTAGGGAGAGTGGTAGGAGTAAGAACTTCTGAATACAAATATTTTCGTGAACGAAAACCACCTAAAGAAAAAATTCATCTATACGATTTAAAAAATGATCCTTTAGAAGAAAATAATTTAGCAAAAATTAATCCTGAAATAGTAAAAAATATGGAATTAATTCTCTCAAACTTCTTAGTAAAATTAAATGTAAACGCTAGCGAAGAAACTAGTGACGAAGAAGTCAGATTAATAGAACAGGAATTAAAAAGATTAGGCTATATGTAGAATTCGAATGTTGGTTTGTTACTTATAATCGTGTAATGGACTATCTTTGAAATTATCTCCTCTTTCATTATCAGGTGATAATTCTCTACGTTTTCTTGTAAAGTATTTTTGTCTTTGATCTCCATCAGATAATTTGTTGTATGTAAGATAAACATTAGTTCTTGGATCTTTCGATTTATTTTCTTTTGATTGATGAGGAGTAAAGCCATCAAAAAATACAACATCTCCTAAATCGTGTTCTAAAGGGACAAAATTCATTTTTTTCAAATACTCATCTGGAATTGGAGCATCATACGGTCCAAGAAAACCTTTGTTATGA